>OGWS01001470.1_pt1 | contig 18383 bp, 22 predicted proteins | sample 1576111 | NCBI WGS metagenome assembly OGWS01 (sample SAMEA3541534, study PRJEB24748) | human gut metagenome | biome: human gut; feature: human-associated habitat; material: faeces | place: China | collected 2012
CACAGTCAGCCGGAGTTGATATTATAGAAGTACACGGGGACCGTCTGATCGGATCATTCTGTTCGACTTTGATTAACCGCAGAACAGATTCCTACGGTGGAAGCTTTGAAAACAGAATTCGTTTTGCACTTCGTGTGGTGGATAAGATCAGAGAAGTGGCACCGGATATCTGTATTGATTATAAATTACCTGTAGTCACAGAAAACCCACTGCGCGGAAAAGGCGGTCTGATGATCGATGAGGCAGTAGAGTTTGCAAAAATTCTGGAGAGATCCGGAGTGGATATGATTCATGTAGGACAGGCAAACCATACAGGAAATATGAACGATACGATTCCTGCGATGGGAACACAGCCATATTGTTTCATGTCAAAATATACAAAACAGATCAAAGAAGCAGTCTCTATTCCGGTATCCTCAGTGGGACGTATCGTCACACCGGAGAACGCAGAAGCACTGATCGAAAATGGTGTCTGCGACATCGTGGGTCTGGGACGTTCTCTTCTGGCAGATCCGGATTATGTAAAGAAACTCGAAGCAGGAGAAGGAAGACGCATCCGTCACTGTATGATGTGCAATAAGGGATGTACAGATGCGATCCAGAACCGAAAATTCTTAAGCTGCGTACTCAATGCGGAAAACGGATATGAGTATGAGAGAACGATCACTCCTTCCGATGAGAAGAAAAAAGTAGTTGTGATCGGCGGTGGAGTTGCAGGTATGGAAGCAGCGAGAGTTGCAAGTGTAAAAGGTCATGAGGTTGTTCTGTTTGAAAAAGAAACGACACTTGGCGGTCAGCTCAACATTGCATCGGTTCCTCCGAGAAAATCTGAGATGAACCGTGCACTCCGCTATCTGACAAATGAGATGAAAGAGCTGCATGTAGATTTACGTCTTGGAAGAACAGCAGATGCAGAGATGATCCTGGCAGAGAATCCGGACAATGTGATCGTGGCAGCAGGAGCGCACAATGTGATTCCGCCGATCGAGGGAAGTAAAATGCCGCATGTATTTGATGCATGGAAAGTATTGAATCATGAGGAACTTCCGAGCGGACGTGTGGTTGTGATCGGAGGCGGTCTGGTCGGAGCAGAGACAGCAGAGCTTCTTGCAGAGATGGGATGTCAGGTTTCTGTAGTAGAGATGATGGAAGAAATCGCAAAAGAAGAATCCAAGACAGTAAGACCGGTATTGTTTGAGAGCTTTGAAAAATATCAGGTTCAGCTGCTGACAGGAACAAAAGTAACAGCCATTACAGCAAACAGTGTGGAAGCAGAAAATGCAGAGGGCAAAGTGTCTCTTCCTTGTGATTACGTAGTACTCGCAGTGGGAGCAAGACCGAATTCGTTTGACGCACAGGCACTGGAAGACAAAGGCGTACAGGTGAGCTTTGTCGGAGACTGCAATGAGAGAGCAGCAGATATCAATCGTGCAGTAGAAGAAGGGTATCTGGCAGCAAACGTTTTATAAAAAACGTACAGGTGGATGAAACATCCTTCTTTCGCATATACATGAAACAGAGTATATGCGAAAGGGGATGTTTTTTTGAGGTTCAAAAAGGCATTGGGGATACTGCGGACAAAGATTCGTCTGCTGCTGATGATCGGGGTACTTCTGGCGGCGGCAGCGGGATGTCAGTTTGCCGGAGAGTATCTGCACAGTCATTATATTCGGGAGGAAGTATCTGAGACCTCCGGAAATATATCAGAGAAAAAGACGGTTGTGATTGATTCCGGACACGGGGGAAAAGATCCCGGAAAAGTCGGGATCAACGGGGCGCAGGAAAAGGAACTCAATCTGCAGATCGCAGAAAAATTGAAGAAATATCTGGAGGAACATCAGATTACGGTGGTGATGACACGTACAAAGGATGAGAGACTTGCAGATTCTCAGGTGGAAGATCTGAAAGCCAGAGTAGAGCTGATCGACAAAGAATCTCCTGCACTTGCAGTCTGTATTCATCAGAACAGTTATCCACAGGAAAGCGTAAGAGGACCACAGATTTTTTATTTTGCGCACTCCAAGGAGGCAAAGAAAGCAGCAGAGGTAATGCAGACAGAACTGAAAAATTTCGATCAGGAGCATGCCAGAGAGATCAAGGGAAATACTACATACTATATGCTGAAGAATACAAAGTCACCAATTGTGATCGTAGAATGTGGATTTTTAAGCAGCCCGGTGGAGGCGGGGATGTTGATCGATGAGGCGTATCAGCAGAAGCTTGCCCAGGCAATCGGCAATGGAATCCTGAAATATGTTGAGCGCTGATAAGAAAAATGGTATAATGAAAGCTATGGAAACGATAATTAAGAAAATAGACAAAAACCAAATAGACGAAGATGCAATACGAGAAGCGGGAGAGATTCTCAGAGAAGGAGGACTTGTTGCATTCCCAACAGAGACAGTTTACGGATTGGGGGCGAATGCACTGGACGAGGAGGCAGCGAAAAAAACATATGAAGCAAAGGGCCGTCCTTCTGATAATCCACTGATCGTTCATATTGCAGATCTGGAAGATTTAAGTGAGATTACGGAGAATGTACCTCCGGAGACAGAGCTTCTTGCGAAGCATTTCTGGCCGGGACCTTTGACGATGATCTTTGAAAAAAGTTCTCTGGTTCCATATGGCACGACAGGCGGTCTGGATACCGTTGCTGTGAGGATGCCAAGTGATCTGATCGCGAGAAAGCTGATCCTTGCGGCAGGCGGATATGTATCGGCGCCGAGTGCCAACACATCCGGACGTCCGAGTCCTACTACGGCAGAGCATGTGTGGGAAGATCTGAACGGGAAGATCGAGATGATCATAGACGGAGGAAGTGTAGATATCGGACTGGAGTCTACGATCCTGGATATGACAGTTTCTCCGCCGATGATCTTAAGACCGGGTGCGATCACTGCCGATATGCTGGAAGAAGTGATCGGCGTGGTGAGCGTGGATGAGACGATTCTGGGCAGTGAGAGCAGTCAGGCGCCGAAAGCACCGGGTATGAAATATCGCCATTATGCGCCGAAAGCAAAGCTGACGATCGTAGAAGGAAGTCTCAAGGAGGAAGTGTTTGCCATCCGGCAGCTTGCTTATGAAAAGAGCCGTCAGGGTGTTCAGGTGGGCATTATCGGGACGAATGAAACGGTTGAGTTTTATACCCATGGTCTGGTAAAAAATATCGGTTCCCGTGAAAATGAGAAGACTATTGCAAGGAATCTGTACCGAATTTTGAGAGAGTTTGACGAGGAGGATGTGTCAGAGATCTACAGTGAGTCATTTGCGATCCAGGGAATCGGCAATGCCATTATGAACCGTCTGGAAAAGGCGGCAGGACACTGCAGGATCCCCGCATCAGTTCTTACGAAAGAGCAAAAATACAGAAAAATCGTATTTGTCAGCAATACAGATACCTGTCGCGGACCGGTTGCGGCAGAGATTTTCAGGCATCAGTCATTAGATCAGGAATATTGGATCGAATCCAAGGGAATGGTCGTTTTGTTTCCAGAGCCGGTAAATCAGAAAGCAGAAGCTATTTTAAAGAGCAATCAGATGACGCTGGAGGGATATACTTCCAGACCGTTTACGGAGAAGAACCTGAATCCGGAGACACTGATCCTGACGATGGCACAGGCTCAGAAGGAGAAGATACTTTCTGAATATCCGAGCGAATATACAGACAATGTATATACACTTACTGAGTTTACGGGAGAAACAGAAGAGATCCCGGATCCATATGGGCAGCCTTTGACTGCATATGGAGAGTGTTATGAGAAGATTACGTTGTTGATAGAAAAATTAGCAGAAATTTTAAATTCATTTACTAAAGGAGGACAATAATGTCAGAAGTACATGTTATGGATCATCCACTGATCCAGCACAAAATCAGCTATATCCGCAGAGAGGATGTCGGAACAAAAGAATTCAGAGAGGTGATCAGTGAGATCGCGAGTCTGATGTGCTATGAAGCAACAAGAGATCTGAAGCTTCAGGATGTTACAATCAAAACACCGATCTGTGAGATGGTGGGAAAAGAGCTGACAGGAAAAAAACTGGCAGTTGTACCGATCTTAAGAGCGGGACTTGGTATGGTAGATGGAATGTTATCATTGATTCCGGCCGCAAAAGTAGGTCACATCGGTCTGTACCGTGATCCGGAAACATTAGAGCCGGTAGAATATTACTGCAAGCTTCCGGCAGACTGCAGTGAGAGAGAAGTATTTGTAGTAGATCCGATGCTGGCAACAGGCGGATCCAGTGCTGCTGCGATCCAGATGCTCAAGGACAAAGGAGTAAAGCATATCCGCTTCATGTGTATCCTTGCTGCACCGGAAGGGGTCAAGAAGATGCAGGAGGCACATCCGGATGTCGATATGTACATCGGAGCGCTGGATGACCATTTAAACGATCATGGCTACATTGTGCCTGGACTGGGAGATGCGGGAGATCGTATTTTCGGCACAAAATAAAGGAGTTGAAAATCATGTCAGATAAAAGAGAAGATTATCTGACCTGGGATGAGTATTTTATGGGAGTTGCCATGCTTTCCGGGATGCGTTCCAAGGATCCGAATACTCAGGTCGGATGCTGTATTGTGAGTCAGGACAACAAGATTTTGTCCATGGGATACAATGGATTTCCGAAAGGATGCTCAGATGATGAATTTCCGTGGGCGAGGGAAGGCGAAAATCCGCTGGAGACAAAGTATGTGTATTCCACACACAGTGAATTGAATGCCATATTGAATTACAGCGGCGGAAGTCTGGCCGGAGCCAAGCTGTATGTGTCACTGTTTCCGTGTAATGAGTGTGCAAAAGCGATCATTCAGTCGGGAATTAAAGAGGTCATTTATGATTGTGACAAGTATGCGGACACCCCGAGTGTCATGGCATCCAAACGGATGATGGATGCAGCCGGAGTCCGGTATCATCAGTATCATCGATCAAACCGGGAGATTAAAATAAAATTATAGACTGCGCATAAACTACCTTCTGTGGGAATAAGATATATCAGATGTTTCCACAGGAGGTAGTTTTGTTATGAAAAATAAAGCGGCAGCTGTGATTTTAAACTTTTTTCTGAGGGCAGTGATGGGAATCTGCCTGATATATTTTGTTAATCAATACGTCCTGCCGGATCAGGATTCCTGGAAGGTAGGAATTAACGGGCTGTCCTTTTTGACATCCGGAAGCCTTGGTATTCCTGGAGTCTGTATGCTTTATGGAATTCTGGTGTATCAAAGTTTGTAAGGTTTTCACAAAAAACTGCAATTTAGGAAAAGCGTATGGACAAGGCGGGAAACTGCGTTTATAATACATTTCACACAGCAGATCATTCGAGTGCTGTTTTTATCGGACCTGCTTCACAGGTCTTTTGTATCAGGAGATCAGAGGATTCTGATCGTCAGTTATTTTTATTCAGGCTGCGGTTCGCAGCGGTATTTTCATCCAAAAGATTGAATGAATCATACAGAACAGGAGGGATAGGTTGCATCAGAAAAATTTTGTAATCTGTGATCAGGAGGCAGATTATGCGAGAAACCTTATGCAGATGATCGGAGGCAGAAAAGAGCTTGGATTTCAGATGCATATGTTTCAGAAATTGGAACCACTGAAAAAATTCGCAGAACAAAAGCCAATCCAGATCTTGCTGATCGGAGAGGAATATTCGCAGGAAGAAAGACTGGAAATTCCGGCAGCAGAGCGATTTGTACTGGTAAAAGCAGAAGGGAGGTATCTGGCAGACGAAGAAAAGGAGCTTTATAAGTATCAGTCAGTTGATCAGATTCTGACAAAGGTTCTGGAGCTTTCTGTGGACAAGGAACGGGCTGTGGCAAAGACGCTCCGAAAGACAAGGGGAAGTCTGATCGGTGTTTATTCACCCATACACAGGATCGGGAAGACGAAGTATGCGTTGGAACTGGGAAAAGAGCTGGCAGAAAAAGGACCTGTTCTGTATCTGAATCTGGAAGAGTATGCAGGAGGTGAGCATTATTTTTCAAAAGAACAGGAACAGAATCTGGGAGATCTCTTGTATTATTCAAAACAGGAGACCGGAAATCTGGGACTTCGTATCAGCATGATGACAGGCCAGATTGGAAACATGGATTATATACGTCCGATTCCGGTGGTACAGGATCTGCAGGCGGTCACAGCAGAAGAGTGGCTGCAGCTGTTTGAGCAGATTGTGGAAAAAAGTATTTATGAAGTGTTGATCCTGGATTTGGGAGACAGTGTGAACGGACTGTTTTCGATTCTGGAAAAATGTGATTCTGTTCATACGCTTTCGATCGAAGAGCCGGCAGCAAAGGCAAAGCTGCAGCAGTATACGGAGAATCTTTTGCGGACCGGACATGAGAAAATCCTGGAGCATACGGTACAGAAGGTGGTAAGGTCGAGAAACGGCGGTACTGTCATATGAGAAACACAGAGCGATTATATGACCGGGTGATTGAAAAGATGGATATGACCTGCGATATGGAAGACGAGGAACTGCAGGAGCTGATTCATGAAGTGTTGGAGGAGGCTTCAAAAGAAGAGTTTATTCCGCTTCAGGAAAAGATACGGATCAGCAAAGAGTTGTTTAATGCGTTCCGGAAACTGGATATTCTGCAGGAGTTGATCGAAGATGATGAGATCACGGAAATCATGATCAATGGGACGGATCATATTTTTCTGGAAAAAGCGGGGCGTATTTTTGAGTCAGATCGCAGATTTGTGTCAGTTGCAAAGCTGGAAGATGTGATCCAGCAGATTGCGGCATGTGCGAATCGCTATGTCAATGAAGCATCTCCCATCGTAGATGCGAGACTGGAGGACGGTTCCCGTGTAAATGTTGTACTGCGTCCGGTGGCATTAAACGGTCCGATCATGACGATTCGAAAATTTCCAAAAGAGGCCGTTACAATGAAACAGCTGATCGACTGGGGAAGTATCAGTCAGGAAGCGGTAAATTTCTTAAAAATTCTTGTGGAATCAAAATATAACATTTTTGTCAGCGGAGGGACAGGCTCCGGTAAGACAACATTTCTCAATGCGTTATCAGACTATATTCCAAAAGATGAACGAATTATTACAATTGAAGACAATGCGGAGCTCCAGATCAAGGGTGTTTCGAATCTGGTCAGACTGGAAGCGAGAAACGCAAACCTGGAAGGAGAAGGGGCGGTGACGATCCGTGACCTGATCAAGTCAGCACTTCGTATGAGACCGGATCGGATCATTGTGGGGGAAGTCAGAGGTGATGAAACAGTGGACATGATATCTTCAGCAATGCTTAACGGCCATAGTGGTTCAATGTCTACCGGTCATGCCAACAATCCGATGGATATGCTTCACAGATTGGAGACGATGATGCTGATGGGGATTGAATTGCCTCTGATCGCGATTCAGCAGCAGATCGCTTCTGCTCTGGACGTTATCATTCATCTCGGAAGACTCCGGGATAAGAGCAGAAAAGTACTGGAGATTACAGAAGTACTTGGGTATGAGAATGGAAGGATTCAGTTACAGACATTATATAAATTTCAGGAGGAGGGAATGGAAGATGGAAAAATTAAAGGAACTCTTATGAAGGAAAATGAAATCACTCAGAGAGAAAAACTGCTGGCAGCAGGATATTCAGAAACGGGAATACATGGCGGCAGCGGGTAGAGGAATTCTGATCACGGGGATGACGGCCTATCTGTTTTATGATCATTGGACAGCGTGGATCTTGATGGTTCCGATCGCATTGCTCTATGTGAAGAACTGGGAAGAAGAGTGCTGTAAACAGAAGAAAGAGGAATTCAGAGAACAGTTTCGCGAGAGCATACAGACATTGTCCGCAATTTTAAAAGTCGGGTATTCTGTGGAAAATGCAATCCGGGAAACGTGGAAAGAAATCTGCCCCATTTACAAGAAAAAAACACGAATTATAAAGGAATATGAAACAATGGTCCATCAGCTGGATCTGAATATGACAGCAGAAGAAGTGATGAAGCAGTTTGCCGATCGTGTGAAAGAGGAAGATGTGGAAAATTTTGTAACGGTATTTGGCGCTGCAAAACGTCTGGGAGGAGACAGTATTGCCATTATTCGGCATGCGGCAGACGCAATCGGAGAAAAAATGGAAGTTGAAAGAGAAATACAGGTGATGCTCACTTCAAAAAAGCTGGAATTTAAGATCATGTGTGTGATTCCGTTTGTAATTATTCTGTATATGAGAAGCGCATTTCCTGAGTTTATGGCAGTGCTTTACGGAAATCTTGCAGGCACTTTGTTTATGACAATCTGCCTGATGGTATATCTGACAGCTTATCAGCTGGGCAAAAAAATGACACAAATCGAGGTGTAAAGGGATGGTATGAAAACAGAAAGAAAAGGATATCAAAAGGCAGTACTGGTGATCGCAGTGTTTACGATTCTGGCGGGAGCCTTATATGCGACTGATAATTTTCGGAAAATTCCACAAAACAAATCCGGAAGCAGTATATTAAAACGGAATGAACACGGACAGGGGGAGAAAAATCAAAAGCTGGTCGCAAAAACAAAAGATCAGAAAGCGAAAATCACTGTGGAAATACAGGAACAGTCGTATACACAGGAAGAATTGCAAAGAGTATTTGACACAGCAGGGAAAAAGCTGGAAACGCTTATACTTGGGGAAAATAAGAGTCTGGATGAAGTGAGGTATGATCTGAATCTTGTAAAAACAGTACCGGATACGGGAATCGAGGTATCCTGGGAGTTAAGTGATTACCAGACAGTAAACATTCTTGGCGAACTGCAGGATAAAAATCTGTCGGAAGAGGGAAGGATCATTGAGTTAAAAGCATTACTCACATACGGAGATGCAAAGGCAGAGCATCAGTTTTCGGCAAGAGTGTTTCCGCCAAAGCTGGATGATTCCGGGCAGTTTCAAAGACAGCTGGAAAAGAAAATGAAGGAAGCAGATGAGACAGACCGTGAATCCGGGTATGTGGTGCTTCCGGATGAAATTGAAGGAAAAACAATATCCTGGCATTATGCAAAAGATATGAGAAGTGTGGGAATCTTTGTACTGGGGATTGTGGCAGCGGCCCTGATGCTGGTGCTGGAAAAACAGAATGAAATCCAGAAAAAGAAGGCACGCCGACATCAGCTGGCAATGGATTATCCGGAATTTATCAGTACATTTACATTGTATCTGGGAGCCGGAATGCCTGCACGAAGAGCGTGGTTTCAGATTGCATCGGTTTATCGGCAGCAGGAAAATACGAGATATGTGTATGAGGAGATGGTCTATACCATGCGGGAAATGCAGAGAGGAACTCCGGAGAGTGAATGCTATGAGCATTTTGGAATGCGGTGCGGGCTTCCGGTCTATCGTAAATTTGCGGTGATGCTGTCTCAGAATTTAAGAAAAGGAACAAAGGGACTGGCAGAATTACTTCAGAGAGAAGCGGCGGGAGCGTTTGAAGAGCGAAAAGCAGCAGCCAGAAAACTGGGAGAAGAGACCAGTACCAGACTGCTGGGACCGATGTTTCTGATGCTGGGAGTGGTGCTGATGATCATTGTTGTACCGGCATTTTTGACGATTCAGATTTAAGAAGAAAGGAAGAGGACGATATGTTGAGAAAATTTACAGAGAGCATGAGAGAACGGGTGCAGATGTTTGTGGCAGAGATGCAGGCAGAAACCGGGCTGTCAGTCGTGGAGATGATATTGATATTGGTGGTTATCATTGCACTCGTCTTGATATTTAAAACACAGCTGACGACGCTGGTCAACGATATTTTTGAAAAGATCACAAGTGAAAGTGCGGGAATCTAACGTGAAAAAAGGGGAGATCACAGCATTTTTAAGCCTGATATTTGTACTGATGATCTCATTTGTAACAGCAATTCTGGAAAGTGCATTTGTTCAGGCAGAGAAAAATCAGGCAAGGCTGGATATGGATCGTGCGGTGTATTCGGTATTTGGAGAATATCAGAAGGAATTATTGGAGGAGTATGGAATTTTTGCGGTGGAGGGAAGTTATGAGACCGGTAATTTCTCAGAGAAACAGCTGATCGACAGAATGCACTATTATGGAGCGTCAGGGGTCTGGCCGGAAGTAGAAGGGATTCAATTTCTCACAGATCAAAACGGACAGGCATTTCGGGAAGGAGCTGTCAAATATATGGAAGATCTGTATGGGATTTCGATTATTCAAGGATTGGGGGCCCTGGCAGAAAAGTGGGAACAGCAGGAAATTACCGGGGAACAGACAAAGGATGAGAGTAATCAGAGTCTGGAAGAACTGGATGATATGTTGAATCAGAATCAGAGCTCTCTTCCGATGGAAAATAATCCGCTTCCCCACATCGAACAGTTGAAAAAGTCGGGTCTGATCAGCCTGGTATTTCCGAAAGAAAAGCAGGTTTCCCAAAAGCAGATCCGAGGGGAAGAACAGGCTTCCTCCCGGGCGCTGTGGGTAGGGAGGGGGACATTTTCGGTCAGAAGCGATGTGGATGAGATTACAAAAAAGCTGTTATTTCATGAGTACATTCTTAAAAAATTCGGAAATGCTGTGGAAGAAGAAAAAGAAAAACGATCGCTTGCCTATGAAGTGGAATATCTTCTGGAGGGAAAGACATCTGATCAGGAAAATCTGGAGGCGGTGCTGAACAAGCTGCTTTTGATCCGGATGGGGCTGAATTTTGTATATCTGCAGACGGATACAGCAAAACAGGCGGAGGCAGGAGCTATGGCATTGGCGCTTGCAACGGCAGTAGCGCTTCCGATGCTGGAGCCTGTAGTCAAACAGGTATTGCTGGCAGCGTGGGCATTCGGGGAAAGTGTCATGGATTTACGTTCTCTGATGTCCGGAAAACGCGTTGCTCTGGTAAAAACAGCAGAGAACTGGCAGCTGTCGCTCTCTTCCCTGATGAAGATGGGAACCAGTGAAGATACACAGGAAGGGGCTGATGTAACAGATGGATGGGATTACAAAAGTTATCTGAGAATGCTGTTGTTTTTAGAAAATGGAGATCATCTTACCATGCGTACGCTGGATCGGGTGGAGCAAAATCTGATCTATGAAAAAGGACTTGCCTTTTTTCGTGCAGATGCATGTGTAACAAAGCTCAGACTGCAAAACCTTGTTCAGATCAGAAACGGGTTATCTTATGAATTTCCACTCTATTTCGGATATGAATAAACAACTCCCGCACCCGGCACAGGTGCCCGGATCTACTGCCGAAACGTCCCCTCTGGCAGAGACACTCACAAATTTTAAAGAAAGGAAAAATGATGACACAATCAAATCAAAAACCATCCAATAAGAATCTAAAACGGGCATCTGTGCCGGGGGCGGGAGGAAGTATTACTGTAGAAGCAGCGCTTAGCGTACCGATCTTCTTTTTTGCGGTAGTATGTCTGATCTATTTTATTGAAATTCATAATGTGCAGACAACCATTCGGGCAGCGGCAGTTCATGCGTCCAAGATCTGTACGGAAGATACAGCACTTGTTCCGGTCTTAAATACATCGAAGCTGGAATCGGAAATTGTCAGGAGTATTGGAGCAAAGCGTCTGGAGAACAGTATTGTGAGCGGTGGAAGTAAAGGGATACAATGTGCGGGATCATATTGTAATCCCAATGGGAATGAGCTGAATGTTGTTGTACGATACGGAATCCGGCTTCCGTTTTTACAGTTTGGAAATCTGTCTGCAGAATATAAGGAAGAAATGAAATTCAGCAGTTGGAACGGATTTCAGAAGAAAGGTCTGGAGTCAGGAGATGAACAGATCGTCTATATTACAAAAACAGGGCTGGTTTATCATGAAGATTATCAGTGTACGTATCTGCAGCTTTCTGTCAGGTTTATCCCTTATGCAGACCTGGACGGAATTCGGAACGAAGACGGCGGAAGATATTATAAATGTGACAAATGTGTCCATGGAAGTGCAATGGCAGGAGTTTATATTACAAATACAGGGGGCAAGTATCACAACTCACTCACATGCGGCGGTCTGAACCGGACGATTTATGCGGTTCAGAAATCAAGGGTGATAGGAAGAGGGGGATGTTCACGATGTACGAAATAGGAGAAATTTGTTTTGGAGGATATTTATGTGTTGTTTCCATGTGGGATATCAGAAAAAGAGAAATACCGGTTTGGCTTATTGCGGCAGGTGGGATTCTTTCGGCAAGTCTTGGATATTTTCATGGAAAAATTCCACTGGTACTAATGGTCACAGGCGCGCTTGTGGGCGGAGTGTTTCTTCTGATCAGCAGATTGACACAGGAGGCTTTCGGATATGGTGACAGTCTGATGATCGCGGTGACGGGGGTGTATCTCGGATTTTGGAATGTGTTGTATCTCCTTGTCTGGGCATATGTTCTGGCAGCAGTGTTTGCAGGATACGTGCTGATCAGGAAAGGTTTTCAAAAAGATGCGGCATTTCCGTTTGTTCCGTTTTTGCTGGCTGCGTATATAGGGATCGTCTGTCTGGGAGGGATATAAATGAGGTGTGTAAAAGGGAGTACCACAGTTGAAATGGCATATGTGATGCCGTTGATTTTTCTGGTATTTCTGATCATTGTCCGTACGACATTTTATTATCATGATAAAAGTATTTTAGACGGGATGGCATATGAAGCAGTTACGACAGCGGTTCAGACGGCACGGAATCCAAAAGCGAAAGAAGCGGATGTGGAGACGTTTTGCAGGGAACGGATCAGGTGGAAACTTATTTATTTTTCTATGCCGGAGGTGTCTGTGAATGTGACAGATGATGAGGCAGAGACGACAATTTCCGCGACCAGAGGGAAGATGTGTATCCGGGTAACAAGACAGGTAAAAATCCCGCATCCGGAGAAAAAGATCCGTTTGAAGAAAAAACTGGAAACAATAAAATAGGAGAAGTTGGAAGTGAATACAAAATATGAAAAAGAATTAAACAGAATCTGTCTGCATATTCATGTACCGGAGATTTATGAGGAAGATTATCAGATGCCGATGCTGAGAGCAAATAAAATTCCGGGCATTCTGGAAGTAAACGGCTGCGGAATCGATGGAGAGAGCCGGTATACATATGAAATCACAGGATTAGTTTCCATGGCGGTTTTATTTGAAAACAAGCAGGTTCAAAAAGGGGATATTGAGCAGTTTATCTATTGTCTTCTGGAGAGTATTTCGCAGCTGCAAAAGTATATGCTGCATCCGGGCTGTCTGTTGTTAGAACCGGAATATGTTTTTTGCAGAAAACAGAAATATTTCTTTTGCTATCTGCCTGGAGGGAAACAGGAGCTCTGTGAATCATTTCACCGAATGACAGAGTATTTTGTAGAAAAGCTGGATTATGAAGATGAGAAGGGGATCACGCTTGCTTATGAGCTGCATAAAGCAACACTTGAGGAGAACTATGATCTGGATGCCATTATGCAGGAATACCGTACAGAATGCGAAGAAGCAGAAGAGGAGGAGGAGCCGGATACAGAGGAAGCGTGGGAAGAAGAGGAAATTTCTGATTCTCTGTTTACGTTGGATACGGAAGAGGAATATAAACCAGCAAAGGATACGGAGGTCATCCGGGAATCCGGCGGTGTATGGAGTGCCTGGAAAAAAGCGGCGCATAAAATCAGCAGAGGGAGACTTGGAAGATGGGGAAGCTGGGATGATCTGATATTGGAAACAGATGGACAAGATGAATCCACTCACTTATAATAACTGTATTAAATTGCGCCTGATGAAGGGCGCGGAAAAGAGGGATTCAAATTGCAGAAAAACAAACAGACAGTCTGTACAGCGGCACTGATCGTGATCAATATGGGAATCTTTTTTCTATTGTCATTTCTGGGTAACCCGGAAAATGCGGTATTTATGATAAAATACGGAGCCATGTACCCACCGTTGATTTTTGAAGATGCCCAGTATTATCGGTTGATAACCTGCATTTTTTTACATTTTGGGATCGATCATCTGATGAATAACATGGTAATGCTCGGTGCATTGGGGTGGAATCTGGAGAAGGAGATTGGCAGTTTTAAATTTTTGCTGATTTATTTTGTGAGCGGGATCGGGGCAAATCTGATTTCTCTTGCCATGGATTTTTACACTGGAAATCTGGCAGTCTCAGCAGGTGCATCCGGAGCAATTTTTGGATTGCTCGGGGCACTTCTGTGGGTTGTGATTCGTAACAGAGGAAAGGCCGGAAGGCTCACCGGAAGAGGGATGCTGTTTATGGTACTGTTAAGTCTTTATTTTGGCTTTACCAGTACAGGCGTAGACAATGCGGCCCATGTGGGCGGGCTGATCTGTGGATTTCTGACAGCCGTGCTTTTGTATCACGGAAGGAACGTGCCTAGACAGGAAGTGTAACGGTAAATGTAGTGGATTCCTGCGGAGTGGAAACAGCAGTGAGAGTTCCTTCGTGAGCCTCTGCAATCTTGCGGGAGAATGCCAGTCCAAGTCCGGTTCCGCCCGGTTTGTAGGTGACAAATGGCTGGAAGATACATTCCATCTGCTCCGGAGTGATTCCGCAGCCGGTATCGGTACAGGTGATGGTAATGATATCTCCGCTGCGGGAAGCTGCCAGATGAATGGAGCCTTGTTCGGTGATGGCTTCCTCTGCATTTTTCAGCAGGTTCAGGACAAGTTCCTGCAGTTTGATCTTGTCTCCGGTAAATTCACCGAGAGAGTCGGAGATAGAAGAGGAAAATTCAATATCTGCTTCATTTGTGTCCAGCGAGATTGCAAAAGAGATTGCAACGTTTTTCAAAAGCTGTTCTATAGAGAAGACAGAATAATACAATTCATTGCTGCTGTTAAAGGCAGAAAGCTCTTCTAAAAGCTGAATAATAAAATCGACGTCACCCATTACCTGGCTCCAGTGCGGAATGTCTTTGAGCTCCGGATTTTGTTTTTCCATTACCTGCAGGGCAGAGGAAACAAGAGTAAGGGGATTGCGAATCTCATGTGAGATCGTGGAAATTGTATTTCGGTGATTGCGCAGAAGCTGCGGGATGATCTGCCGTGCATCTTCATTATTGCTCATCAATTTGTTCATTTTATTAATATCGATATTGTATAGCATAGTTATGTCCTCCAAAGTAGTTCTGTTTAAGTGTAGTCTATCATGCGAAAAAGGAGGGTTCAATAAAATAAGTATGACAAAATTCGACAAAAAAGGCGATTTCTGTAAGTAAAATATTCTTCTATTTTCTGGAAAAATGTTTTATACTACAAGTAAACAAAAAAGGAGATGCTTAGATAATGAAAGATGATAACTGTATTTTTTGCAAACTGGCATCAGGTGAGATTCCTTCAGTAACTATTTATGAAGATGCTGATTTTCGTGTAATTCTGGATTTGAGCCCGGCGTCAAAAGGACATGCACTGATCATACCAAAAGAACATTACCGCAATTTATATGATCTGGATGATGAACTGGCAGCAAAAGCGCTGGTGCTGGCAAAAAAGATGATCTGTAAGATGAAAGATATTCTTGGATGTGATGGATATAATATTGTTCAGAATAATGAAGAGCCGGCAGGGCAGACTGTATTCCATTTTCATATGCATTTGATACCGCGTTATGAAGGAGATCAGGTTGGTCTTGGCTGGAAGATGGGTGAACTGACAGAAGCAGACAAGGAAGAGATTCTGAATAAAATCAAGTAATTACTGGAGAAAACATGTTGACGGATAAACAAGATTATGATGAGATATACCAAAAATACAAAAATCTCGTTATGAAGGCAGCATATAAATATTCAGGGAATTACGATATTGCAGAAGATATTACACAGAGTACATTTCTGCAATTATATATGTATATCGATGAATTGAAGGATATCAATATCAAAGCTTGGATGTATACGACTGCAAAGCATATGGCATTGAATTATAACAAGAAAGCAGAAAGAGAAGTTCTCTCGGAAACAGGGGATGATCCTGTTATTTTAGATCTGGAGGACAGCGCAGAAGATACATACATGGAAAGAATGAAGGATGATGAACAGACCAGTCTGCATGAAGAGATTTTTGCAGCCTTGTACAAGCATAATCCACGTTGGTATGATGCAATTCGTTATGTATATTACTTGGAGATTCCGCAGTCTGCTGTTGCAGAAAGAATGGAGATAAGCATAGAAGTGCTGCACAGTTTACTCTACAGAGCAAGAAAATGGATCAGAAAAAAGTTTGGTGTAGAGTATGAGGAATTTTTGGAGCTGTAAACGAACAGGTGTCAAAACGACACCTGTTCAGCTGATTTTAGTGGTGATATAAAACTATCTGCGGGAATTCTCGATGAGATCGATGATTGTATCGATTGAATTTTGCTGATTCGAATCACGCATGGCATCCATAAAACGGCTGCGATCGTTATACAATTTCCGCACTGCCTCTAAAAGAGATTCTTTGGTCAGCTCTTCTTCTTCGAGAACCATGCTGAAGCCCTGACGTTCAAAGGAGCGGGCATTTAAAATCTGATCTCCGCGGCTTGCGTTGGCTGAGAGCGGGATCAGCAGATTCGGTTTTCTCAGAGCAAGAAGTTCGCAGATTGCGTTTGCACCGGCTCTTGAGATCACAATATCTGCAAGTGCAAAGATATCACGAAGCTCATCCTTGATATATTCAAACTGTGTGTAGCCTTTCATAGAAGTCAGAGAGTCATCTACCTTGCCTTTTCCGCAGAGATGGACAATCTGGAAATGCTCTAAAAGTTCCGGGAGTGCCAGACGAACAGCGTTATTTACTGCAACGGATCCAAGGCTTCCGCCGATGACGAGGATGACTGGCTTGTCAGCAGAAAAATGACACAGATCCATAGCCGCGATCCTGTTTCCGGATAATAGTTCCTGACGGATCGGAGAACCTGTTAATACGGCCTTGTCTTTCGGAAGATGCTCCAGAGTCTCAGGAAAGTTACAGCATACCTTTGTAGCAGATGGAATTGCGATCTTGTTGGCAAGTCCGGGTGTCATATCAGATTCGTGAATGATCGTCGGAACTTTATTGTGTTTGCCGGCAAGTACGACAGGAACAGATACAAATCCGCCTTTGGAAAAGATCACATCCGGCTGAAGTTCTTTGATCAGTCTCTTTGCTTCACCGAATCCTTTCAATACGCGGAATGGATCGGTAAAGTTCTGAACACTGAAATAGCGGCGCAGTTTACCGGAAGAGATTCCGTGGTAAGGGATGCCGAATGGCTGAGCTCTTTTTCGATTCCCTGATAAGAGCCAATATACTGAATATCGTATCCGAGTTCCAAAAGACGTGGAATCAGAGCGATATTGGGGGTAACATGACCGGCGGTTCCACCTCCGGTAAGTATGATTCGTTTCATATAAAAACCTCCAGAAAAAATGTGTTAGTTAGTCGGCTGCAACGAAAATAGCCGAGGAAAACATATAATTTCATATTAACCTTATTTAGTGAAATGTCAAGACAAAAGTAGGAACCATAAATAGAATCGTGTAAGGGGTAGAACGATGAAAAAAAAGAACGTGCTTTCACTTCATGAAGAAACAGAAAAAGAAGCGGCAAAAATCGAAAAAGAGATTCTGAAAGACTCCAAACTGGAAGAAATCAAAGTCTCTGATGAAATGGAAAAAAGGCTGGCAGAGCAGATACAGGCATATGAAAAGACACAAAGTCAAAAGAAAAAGAAAGTGCATCGGCACAGTCCGCTTTTCAGAAGAAGAGTAATGGTGGCTGCCGCAGTGCTGATGATCGCGGCTGTTGCAACAAGCGTGACTGCGGTGGGGAGTAAATCTTATCTCAAGGAGATCATTGAGAAGTTTACCGGGGAGACAGGTCAGGCATCGGTGATCAATGTGGAGGATATGGATACGCAGGCAAGTGAGAGTGAAGATGAAACACGAGTATATAGAGAGATAAAAAAAGAGCTGGGAATTCAGGCTGTGAGAATACAGTATAAACCCAAAGGAATGAGATTACAAAAATATATTCTTGATAAGGAACAAGGGAGAGCACAAGTGTTTTATGAATATCAGGGAGAAGTGGTCTGGTATTCTATTTATATGAATGCAGAGGATTCTTCGTTGGGACAGAAAGAATCTGATGGAATTATTGATGAATTTACAATCGAAAATAATATGAAAAAGATCAATGTTACAGAATACCAAGTGAAAGGATATGAAGAAACTGGATTTTTAGCAGAATTTGAGGATTATGGAGTTCATTACCAACTGAGAGGAATGATGGAACGTGATGAATTAGAGAAAGTTTTAAAAAATTTAAAATTTTTTTGATAAGGTACTTGACATTTGGACGAAATTTGTGTAGACTACGATTGTTGTGACGCAGAGCAGTCATGAAACAAGATTGCAAGTAGGATTAAGTCGCGGGCCCAGATAGCTCAGTTGGTAGAGCAGAGGACTGAAAATCCTCGTGTCACTGGTTCGATTCCGGTTCTGGGCAT
>OGWS01001473.1_pt1 | contig 18362 bp, 15 predicted proteins | sample 1576111 | NCBI WGS metagenome assembly OGWS01 (sample SAMEA3541534, study PRJEB24748) | human gut metagenome | biome: human gut; feature: human-associated habitat; material: faeces | place: China | collected 2012
AGTAGAGGTGGAGTTGTCGCCGCCGTTATTGTTGTCGCTATTGTTGGACTCGTCTTGAGACTTCTGCTGTGCCTCTTGGTCGGCCTTCTGCTGAGCCTCTTCCTGAGCTTGCTTGGCGGCATCTGCCTGCTGCTTGGCCTGCATCGAGGCGGTGACGTCGGACTCGGCCTTCTGCAGTTTAGAAATCGCATTATTGACGTCGGATTCGGACGGACTGGTCCCGTTCATCACCGTATTGGCCTCGGTGATGGCGTTTTGCAGCGCGGTGCGGGTGTTTTCATCGGCCACACTGCCCGCGGAATTATCCAGCGTGCCCTGCGCCTGCGAAATAGCCGAGCTCAGGTTCGATTTCAGTGTGTTGGTATCGGCCGTCGCCTTTGAAGTATTAACGGCCTTGATCGCGTTGTTGATGGCATCCGTCTTGTCAGCCATGTCGCTGGCATCATTCTGCAGCTCTTTAGTGTGAGACTTCAACTCAGTGGCGTTGAGGCTGGAATCGCACTTGGCGGTGTCAGCCGGATTGCCGGCGTCTTGCAACGCCTGATTTAGCGTGGTGAGCGTATTGGCATCGGCCACATCGCTGGTGGATGTTTGCGCGCTGGTTTGGCCATTGGATATGGCGGTGGTGAGCTTCTTCTGAGCATTCGTGTACTGCTTGGCCGCTACCTTGCACTCGGCCAATGCCACGGCTTGGCTCGCCTTGCTGCTGTTGGAATGCCACCAGAGCAGGCCGGCGACAACCAGCGCTATCACGGCGACTACTGCTACGGCAATGCTGACGATCTTGCGGGTGTTCTTTTTGCCGCTACCGCCGTGACGAGGCTCGGCGCCATCGGAATCGTCCTCATCGGAGACCTGATCCAACGGAATGGAGGGAGGCATCACAGCAGGCTGAGCCTGTGCCGAAGCGGCCAGGGCGGCCGGTTGGAACACCTGTGTGGCTGCAGCATCATCGGCAGACGCTACTTGCGTTGCCGGCATGGCAACGGTCTCACCGGATACGGTGGATGATGCGCCGTATGCCTGTGTGGCCGCGGTTTCGGCATTCGGCATGGCCTGAGCTTCGAAAGGCTGTGTTGCCATGACCTGATCAGGCTGGAACGCTTGTGTTGCCTCGGCATCTACCGCAGGCTGCTCGGCCTGATTGGGTTGGAACGCCTGTGTCGCGGCGTTTGAAGCTACCGAAACAGGCGATGTCGCCGGTGCCGCTGGTGCGGCTGGTGCTGCTGGCGTCACCGGCGCTGTCGGTTCCACCGGGCGGAAGCTTTGCGTCGTCTGATCCCAAACGTATTGCTGCTGGCCGGGCGCAGCGGCGATTGGTGTTTCGGATACTACTGGCTGCGTGGCTGCCGCCGGCTGTGGTGCTTGTGCGGCAACCGCAGCTAGGAATTGCGGCGAGAACGGTTGCGTCATGGCCGGATCGATGGGCTGCGTCGGCTGAGCGGCTTGTACGGTCGGCACAGCTTGCGTGGGTTGTGAGGCATACGCTACTTGCGCGGGCTGCACAAACTGTGTGGGCTGTGTGGGCTGCGCAGACTGCGCAGACTGCACAGACTGCGGGAACTGCAGAGCCGGTGTGGCTTGTGCCGTGGGTTCTGTGCTATATGCTGCCGTCTCTTGCCCGGGAATCGGAGGAACCGTTGGCCTGACCGGCTTTTCGGGCTGCTGGAAGTCGAACTGGAACCCGCCATCGCTGTTGGTCATGACATCTCCTTGGGATTAAGCAAATGGCCGGCATCCGCCGGCCGAATGGTACGTCGCAACGCTCAGTCGTCGATGTGCGCGCGGTAGAAATTCTCGTAGGAACGGCTCGGCGTCGGACCCCGCTGGCCCTGATAATGCGAGCCGGTGCCCTTGGAGCCATAAGGGTGCTCAGCGGGCGAGCTCAGCTGGAAGAAGCACATCTGGCCGATTTTCATGCCAGGCCATAGTTTGACCGGCAACGTCGACACATTAGACAGCTCAAGCGTAATATGCCCCTCGAAACCGGGGTCAATGAAGCCCGCAGTCGAATGGGTGAGAATCCCCAATCGGCCCAGTGAGCTCTTGCCTTCCAGACGGGCGGCAATGGACGGGTCCAACTTGACGTATTCCCACGTGGAACCCAGTGCGAACTCGCCAGGGTGCAAAATCCACGGTTCGTCGGGAGCCACCTCGAACTGTTCGGTGAGCGCGCCTTGGTTTTCCGCCGGATCGACATAGGTGTAGGCGTGGTTATTGAACAAACGGAAGTACCGATCCAATCGCACGTCGATGGAAGCGGGCTGCACCATTTCGGGGGTCCACGGATCAAGTGAGATATGACCTGCGGACTGTGCGGCGAGAATGTCGCGGTCGGACAGCAGCATGTGAAAAACTCCTTGGGCAAATAAATACTGCCTTCAAGTCTAGCGCCTTGGGCGGAAACGTGAGAGGCTCCTCACGCTTCCGCGGTCCATCAATCGCAAGTATTCTCAGGTTTTTCTCAGAGAAACTTAGAGGTAGACCCAGAAAGCAGTGGTTATATAAAAGATGTCAGCGGAAAGCTGATCAGGAGCCGCAGCAGTTCCCGACAATTGAACCCCCTTTCTTCTTCTCTCTCCTTTCTCTCCCCGGCGGGCAACCGCCGGGGTTCTTTTTGTGCCCTGAATCATTCCCCCGAATGACCGCCATTCCCAAGTCATAGCGGTACACTAGCTGTGTAATCGGCAGGAAGGGGGCACCGATGGCCCGCAACGATGAGGACTACGATTTCTTCGGCGATGGTCAGTATGACGATTCGCGCAGCTCACGTCGTGCACAGAATCGACGCCCATCCAGGCGGGATGCCGGCCGGCGATTCGCCGCTACAAAAGCCAGCAGCCCAACGTCGATATTGTGCCGCAGACTTGCCGTTGTCAGCGGACTGCTAGCCGTCGTGGTATCGGCCACCTCGGCGGTTCATGAGATCGCGCCTTACGCCATTTCCTTTATGACGGCAGTGCCAGGACGATACATTGCGTTGATGGCGGCGGTGCTTATCGGCATCACCCTGATTCTGGTCATCGCTGCGCGAGTCACCATGCCTCGGTACGCCACTCACGGGGGAGTGGGCGCGGGCGGCATCATCGCACTGGTGTGCGCCATAGTTTGCTTGGTTATCGGCGTGGCCGTGGGCGTATTGTTCCCGGAAGGACTGATTCAGCAGTCGAACGACAAGGCACCCGTCGAAGATACCGCACAGATGGAGCAAGGCATCGAACAAGCTGCCGGCGCGTGCAAAGAAGGATGGCAGGGGCTTGATACGGGCGGTTTGCCGGGCATCACCACCGTACAGATGTGCACTGATCCGAGAGTGGCCTTCGTATCCTTTGAATCGGAATCGTCCGCAGCCATCAGCCGGGCACCTATCGAAAGCAAGATTTCCGAACTGCTGAGCCAATACGCTGATAATGAGCAAACGAAAGGTGATTGGCGATTGCTGAACGGCAAACGCTGGATGGTGTTCGGCGAGGCCAGCAAGATGACCGCACTGCAGCAGCAGTGGGGCGGCGAACTTGAGACAATCACCGCAGCCGCAGATACCGCAGACAGCGGTAACGCCTGACAGATTGCCGGTATCCCTTGAAAAGTCCCAAGGCGATTCGGCGCGGATTACCCAATGTGATTGAAATCATGGTCCATCGTTTTCCGCACAGCGCGCAAGACCTCTATATTGGAATGGTATGAGCAAAGAAGCGAATGCCAGCCAGCCTCTGATCGGCCGCGAATCCACCACTGTGCCCGGACGTTTTGGCGAGCCACTCACCGTGGAGCACAGCGTCACCTCGCGCGGCGGCTTCGACCAGCATGCCGCGCATCCGCTGTTCCTGTGCCTGCACGGATGGGGATCCAGCGAAGAAGACATGGCGGACATCATGCGCCTCATCGCTCCATATAACGATTTCGTGGCATTGCGCGGGCCGCTGACACTCGCGCCGGCCCGTGAGGGCAGTCTCGACCCCGGCAACTACGCGTGGTTCCACGATGCCCTGCCTATCGGCGATGATCGTGACTACGACGCGTATGCCGCCGCCACAGCAGTCGACCGATGGGTGGCCGACAACATTCCCGCCGACCGTGACGTGGTGCCGCTTGGGTTTTCGCAAGGTGGGCTGGTCGCCGTGCATTTGTTGCGTATCAATCCCGAGCGGTACCGGGCCGTCGTCTCCCTGTTCGGCTTCAACGCACCCGGTCAGGTGCCCGGCACGGCCCCCGCCGACTCTCGCCTGGCCGATTACGATATCCCCGTGTTCTATACGTACGGCAAGAACGATGGCGTAATCCCAAAATACGAACTGTTCGCCACCGCCGCTTGGCTGGAAGAGCATACGTGGCTGAAAACCAAGAGCTACCACGGTCTGGATCACAATGTGAGTCTTGAGGAGTTCGCCGATTTGCGCCAGTGGCTACTTGACAACGACATTACCTCTGGCGTGCTGTAGTCAGCCGCCATCACTGGAATTGGCGCGGCCGTCGCAGCAATCGGACATTGAGGGCGCTTGTGGCTGACTCGGTCATAGACTGTTCTCCCATGAGCGAAGTGAGCACTGCAAGCACTACTGCACATACTGAAGAGAATCATACGGAAATAGCAATCCCCAACTTGGCTCCCCTCAGAGAAGGGAGCCAAGGAAACTAGATGCCGGAATCGGCATCGACCTGCATAACGTAGATGTTGCGCCTCAGGGAGCGGGCTTGGGCTCGGTTGATGTCGCCGGCTTCGTACATGTCCTGAATCACACCGAGTTCGATACCGTAGCTCTCGCGCTTTACGTCCTCGACCTGCATGATGGTTTCCGTAGTGCCGCTCATATTCGGACGTGCCTGCAATGAAGCCTCAGCGCGACGATAATCCAGCAACAGCGCCGAACAATGCTCGGTGTTGTACGTATCCTGGCCCATCTCGTCAATAAGCCGGCCGATAACATGATGAATCGCCTCGACCTGCAGTTCGCGGGTGCGCGCGAAAATCTGATCCTCGCTCACCAATGGTGTGGTATGGCGAATCTTGGACACCGTGCGTTTGGCGTAATTGCTCATCTGCCGCTGGAACATGCGTAAGCGACCGCGAATCTGCGATACCGCATGCCCCGAAGTCGGATCAGTGGAAGTGTGACGCAGCGTATTCATAATCTGGTCAAGCATGCGCTCGCAGGCTTCGACGTTCAGCTCTTGCGTGGCCGTATCCGCCGCCGGATGTGCTTTGGTGTCGGCAAGCCGGTCGCGCACGAATTCCTTTTCCCAATGCAGCGCTTCGATCTGCAATTGCTCGAATCCCTGGGGATCGGTATCGCCGATGCGCTGCTGCAATCGCCCGATGCGCTTGGTGTACTGGTCGATTACCATCAGAATCGCACGACGATTCTCTGGCGTGATGCGTCCGGTCAATTCCTCCACCGTGGCGCGTAACACATCGATGGTCACCGGAATTATTTCCGCGCTGGGATCCTTGCCACGGTTCGGAGCCAATAGCGGTAACAGGAAGTTGGCCAGCAGCAAGGTCACGATAATCACGCCTGACGCAATGAAAATCAGCTCGTCACGCATCGGGAACGGCGCACCGCCGGCAATGTAATACGGGATGGTGAACATCAATGACAGCGTGATGGTTCCCTTGGGGCCGCCAAAGGTCATCACTGCGGCCGAGCGCCAGCGTTCGGGTGTCATTTTGCGGCGCTGGCCGGAGATTGTATCTCGCGCCACGCGCAGCATGGCCGCAATCCAGAAGAATCGAAGCGCGATTACCACCAGAGTGACCAGCAGAATAATGCCGATCAGCGCGGTATTGCTGATATACGGGTCAGACCAGCTGGCCATCATGGCGCGCGGCAGCTGCATGCCCAGAAGAATGAACACCGCACCGTTGAGCGAGAAACTCAGCACACCCCATACTGAAGTGGAAACGATATTCGTGCGTGCCACATTCGGCCCCACGCCGGTGCGGTCGAATCGGATGAACAGGCCAGCGGCCACCACCGACAGAATGCCGGACACATTGAATTCCTCCGCGCCCAAATACAGCAGGAAGGGCAGGAACAGTTCCATCAGAATACGTGTGGTAGTGGTTTCCCAGCCGAGGGATCGCACGGTCTCGAATAGCCAGTTGGCCGCTGCTGCTATCACCAGGCCAAATAAGGTGCCGCCAAAGAAGGAGATCACGAATTCGCCGGCGGCCTGCCCCACGGCGAATTCTCCAGTGAAGGCGGCGGCCAGAGCGAACTGGAAGCCGACGATGCCGGAAGCGTCATTGAAGAGTGATTCGCCTTTCAGCACGCTGCGCTGACGCTGCGTCAGCGAGGCTTCTTTACCGAGGGAGCTGACGGCCACCGCATCGGTCGGGCCGAGTGCCGCGCCGAGTGCTAAGGCTGAGGCTAAGGTGATGGACGGCCAGACGGCATGCAAAGTGAATCCGACCGCCGCCATCGTGACGATAGCCAGTCCGATAGCCAGCGATAGGCTCAGATCCAGCGTTTTCAGCAACGCCGACTTATCGATTTCGTGGGCTTCCAAATACAGCAATGGCGCGATAAACAGCACCATGAACAGTTCCGGGTCGAGCGTTGCATCCGGGAAAAACGGCAGATACGTAACCAGCACGCCCAGCACAATCTGGACCAGCGGCGTGGAGACTTTGGGCACGAAGCGACTGACAAACGAGCTCACCACCACCGCCGCAATGATGCATAGGATGAGCTCAAATACCGCCATGTTGCCGCCTTCTCCCTTAAATTTTTCTCCACCAAAAGTATATGGGAACCATGAAGAAAACGTTAAGCTTGCGGCCGATTATGCACATCATGAGACGATATGAGAAAAGGCATACACTCGTTGGTATGGAATATGACGAGGCGATGCGCCGCGCACTGGAACTGGCCGGTCAGGCTGCAGCCGCTGGTGACGTACCGGTTGGTGCGGTGGTGCTGGATGCGGCCGGCCAGATTGTCGGGCGCGGATACAACACGCGTGAGGCTGATGGTGACCCGCTTGCCCACGCCGAAATCATCGCCATGCGTCAGGCGGCCCAAGCCTTGGGCGCCTGGAATCTCGCCGATTGCACGCTGGCCGTCACACTTGAGCCGTGCCCGATGTGCGCGGGTGCCTGCATCCAGACCCATATCGGCACCATCGCGTTCGGTGCCTGGGATCCCAAGCTCGGTGCATGCGGTTCGATTTGGGATATTCCGCGCGATCCGCATATCGGCCATAGTCCTGAAGTGCACGGCGGCGTGTTGGAAGGCGAGTGTCAGTCCATCCTGACTGATTTCTTCGCCCAGCGGCGATAGACACGGACGCATTACTTACCTCACGCAACCAACACGCGGCACCAAGGCAACATATTCCATTTCTTCTACCATCGAAACCAGTAGTGCAATGCCAATCCACACACGTCGAAGGAGACAATATGGCCGAGAACACCTCGACTTTCACCGGTGCCGCCGCTGACGGTACCGCACTCACCGCCGTCTACCTGACCCAGCCCGCCGCCAATGTGGCGATCGGTCTGGTGTTTGCCGGCAGCGACCTGCCGCACATCGTCCACTGGGGCCGCCCGCTGGCCAAGCCCGACACCCTGCTGGCCGCCTATGACGCCCTGAAGCCGCAGCGCGTGTCCGGCGCGCTCGACGACACCGCTTGGCCGTCCATCCTGCCCACCCAGGCCGAAAGCTGGATCGGCGAGCAACGCGTGGTGCTGCGCCGCGCCGGCGTCGAGCTCTTCCCCAAGTTCACCGTGACCAACATCGAGACCGGCGGCGTGCTGGAAGCCACCCTCGATGCCGTGTCCGGCGAAAGCTACACCGATGTGGCCGGCCATGCCCGCGCCACCGGCCCGGCCCGCGTGCCCGGCGTCATAGTCACCGCGCGCGATGAGGAGCAGGGCGTGGAAGTCGAATGGCACCTTGAACTGCTCCCCGGCGGCCTGGCCCGTCAGAAGGCCACCGTAACCAACCTGTTCGGTGCAGACGCCGGAGCCCAGCTCGAGATCGGCAAGATCGAGCTTGGCTTCCCGCTGCCCGAATCCGCCGGCGAAATCCTCACCACCACCGGTCACCATCTACGTGAACGCAGCCCGCAGCGCCAGCCGCTGACCGTCGGCCGTTTCGAAAAGCCGCAGCTCGCTGGCCGCCCTGACTTCGACGCATCCCTGCTCCTGACCGCCGGCGTGCCCGGTTTCGGCTTCGAGCATGGCGACGCCTATTCGGTGCACGTGGGCTGGAGCGGCAACTCCGTACTGTCCGCCGAACGTCTGCCCTACACGACCGGCGTAATCGGCGGCGGCGAACTCCTGTTCGGCGGCGAAGTGACGCTCGCCGGCCCCGGCGAAGGCCAGAACTCCTACGACACCCCGTGGCTGTTCGGCTCCTATGGCGATGGCCTCAATGAGATCGCCGCCCGCTTCCACTCCTACGCGCGCTCCCTGCATCCGCGCCTGTTCTCGCACGGCCGTCCGGTGATCCTCAACACGTGGGAAGCCGTGTACTTCGACCACAACTTCGATACGCTGAAGGCACTCGCCGACAGGGCCGCCGACTCCGGCGTGGAACGATTCGTGGTGGATGACGGTTGGTTCGGTTCCCGCCGCGACGACACCTCCGGCCTCGGTGACTGGCAGATTGCGCAGGACGTCTGGCCCGATGGCCCGAAGTCCCTGAAGGCGCTCGCCGACTACGTGCACGCCAAGGGTATGGAATTCGGCTTGTGGTTCGAGCCGGAAATGGTCAACCCCGATTCCGATGTGGCCCGTAACCACCCTGATTGGATTCTCTCGCCCACCGCTGGCCGACTGCCGCTGCAGGGCCGCACTCAGCAGGTGCTCGATCTGACCAATCCGGATGCGTTCGACTACATCTACGGCTGCATGGACCAGCTTGTCGGCGAGCTTGGTATCGACTACATCAAGTGGGACCACAACAAGCTCGTCACCGAGCCCGGTTCCCGCCGCTCCGGCCGCCCGGCCGTGCACGCGCAGACCCTTGCCGTCTACAACATCTTCAAGGGCCTCAAGACCGCGCATCCGGGCCTTGAGATCGAAAGCTGCTCCTCTGGTGGCGGCCGCGTGGATCTCGGCATCCTAGAGCACGCCGATCGTATCTGGGTCTCCGACTGCGTGGACCCGGTTGAGCGCGCGGACATCCAGCGCTACACCTCGCTGCTGGTGCCGCCGGCGATGATGGGCGAGCACGTGGGCGCCAGCCCCGCACACTCCACCCAGCGCGCCACCAGCCAGGAACTGCGCATGGCCATGGCGTTCTTCGGCCACATGGGCATCGAATGGAACCTGTTGAAGGAGCCGGACGAGGCGCTCGCCAAGCTGGCCGTGTGGGTGGCCGAATTCAAGAAGCACCGCGACTGGTTCGCCATCGACACCTGTGTGCACGCCGACTCCAACGATCCGGCCGTGCGCTTGGATGGCATGGTGATGCCGAACCGCGACGCCGCCATCTACCGCTTCACCCAGCTGACCACCAGCCAGACCTATCCGGCCGCGCCCGTGCACCTGCCCGGACTTGACCCCGAGCGCACCTACCGCGTCAGCCCGCTCGACCCGAGCTTGGATTTGACCGGTCTGACCAACGGCCAGAGCACTCTCGGCTGGTGGAACGAGGAAGGCGTAGTCCTGACCGGCGAAGCCCTGCAGCGTTACGGCATCCGTCCCCCGTCCCTCCACCCCCAGCAGGCAGTATTGCTCAAGGCTGTGGCGTTAAGCTGACAGCCTAGTAGGCTGTCAGTAGCCACGGCCTGAGCGAAGCGACAGCTGAGCGAAGGTGGGATTGAGCCTTGCCGATAGGCAAGTCCGTAATTGCTGGTCGTGGCGGAGTAACTGTGGCGAAGCAACGTTCTTGGCTTCCCTCTCTGAGGGGAGCCAAGAACGGCCTACCCAATATGCTTCACGATTACGCGACTGGCGGCGGCTTTGGCCCAGAGCTGCCAGTCGTGGTCCATAATCGTGAACTTGACCGGCTGGGTCTGGCTGTGACGGTAGAAACGAATGCCATCGCGCAGCGAATCGGTGCCGAGCTTGGCCAAAAACGCGGACTCCCCGGCAATCATCACATGTCCGGGCATCGCGATGTTCGCCACCGTAGCCACCAGCGAACCCAACCGGAAACACGTCCGGTTCACCAACTGCGTGGCCTGCGGCACGCGTCCCTTGGCATCGCGCGCAAAGTCCTCAAAACTGACCGCGCGACCCACAATCGCAGAGTACTGTTCGGCGATCGAATCGTCAGTCAAGCATTGTGAACAGCCGATATGTCCGCTGGTGCAGCGCGGCCCCTCCGGATCGATAAGCACGTGGCCCACCAGACCATAGCTCTTATCCGGGTACTGCACTGGCTTGCCGTTCACGGCCAGCGAATAACCAACACCCACGCCGATGGTCACCACGGCGAACATATCCACGCCGACACCCGGCCCGAACCAGGAGGCATCCACCAGCAGAGAATCGATATCATTGAACACCCCGCACGGCAGGCCGGTCGCCTCTGTGACCATCGTCCCCAAGTCCGTGGCCCCGTCCCAATGCAGGAACGGCGCGAACGTCACAATCGAATCGTCGACCACATGCCCACCTACCGCAACGCCCACCGCAGTGGGGGAGGGCAGTCCGGAAGAGGCGATATCGGCGGAACATTCGCGCACCAGCCGCGTGATGGCCGACACCACATACTCAGCCGACTGATCCGCCCCGATCGGCACCTCGTGCCGGCCGGACACCACCTCGCCATGCGCGTTCACCGCAGCGGCCACAATCGACATCCCATGAACCTTGACACCAATGAAGGTGCGTGCGTTCGAACACAACACCAGCGAAGTCTGCGGGCGTCCGCGACGATCCGAACTTTCCCTTGGCGTGAATCGCTCGGGCAGCTTGCCTGACGGGCCGGCCTCGGCCGGAAGCTCCTCGATCACCCCGGCGTAGATCAGATCGCTGGTGATGCGGGACAAGGCCCCTTGGCTCAGTCCCAGCATCTGTGCCAACGTAGTGCGGGCTATCGGTCCGTATTGGGCAATTGCCGCCGCCACGCGATGCGTATGCTCGGATCCGGAAAACCACTGTGGAATCGCGTTGACATCAGACATGCAAGCCCCTTCGCTGTATTTATTGCGTTAATCACAAAATACCGCGCTTTTTGTTGCTTGCGCAAGTGGGCTCGCTGGCGCTGGGAATGAAATGGCCGAACCGTTACCTTGGAAAGTGGAAGAACCGCCGGCACCGAAGCCGGAGGAAAAGAAAGATAAAGGAGTCAACAATTATGCTGTCCGATTCCCCACATGCAACGCCTAGACTGAAGCGTCTGGCCGTGCGCACCGCCGCCGTGATGTGCGCGATCGCCGTCGGGTTCGGCCTGGCAGGCTGCGGCTCCAGCACCGCAGGCACCGTCACGCTGGATTTCTTCCAGTTCAAGTCCGAGGCCGCCGACCAGTTCAAGTCCATGGTCGCCGACTTTGAGAAGCAGAACCCGACCATCAAGGTCAACATCAACAACTCCGCCAACGCCCAGACCGATCTGCGCACCCGTTTCGTCAAGAATCGTGTGCCGGACGTGATCACCTTCAACGGCGACATCAGCTTCGGCAACTTCGCCGCCTCCGGTGTGTTCTACGACTTCACCGATGAACCCATTGTGGACACCCTCAACCCCGGCATGGTGCAGATCGCCAAGAATCTGGTGCAGACCACCGATTCCTCCAAGAAGCGCCTGTATGGCCTGCCCTTCGCGGGTAACGCCTCCGGCTACATCTACAACAAGGCTCTGTTCCGCAAGGTTGGCCTTGACCCGGAGAATCCGCCGACCACCTGGAGCGAGTTCACCGATATGCTCAACACCTTCAAGGACGCCGGCATCAACCCGCTGCAGGGTTCCGTGGCCGACGCCTGGACCACCCAGGCACCGCTCGCCTCCCTGACCGGCACGCTGGTTCCCGAATCGAAGTACACCGAGCTCAAGCAAGGCAAGACCACGTTCCAGGAACTGTGGAAGACCGCAGTCGAGAAGGAATCCGAGCTCTTCACCTACTCCACTGCGGACACCGGCGTCACCTACCAGCAGGGCACGCAGAACTTCGCCCAAGGCAAGGCCGCGATCATCCCGCTCGGCACCTACGCCATCCCGCAGATCCTGCTGATCAACCCCGATATCGAACTTGGTTTCGCCCAGATGCCGGCCACCGATGACGCCAGCGAGCAGATCCTCACCGCCGGCGACGACGTGATGCTCACCATCGGTGCGAACACCAAGCACCCCAAGGAAGCGATGAAGCTCGTCGAGTTCCTCATGCAGAAGGATCAGCTTGACGCCTACGCCGACGCCCAGTCCGCCATCACGCCGCTGAAGGACACCTACTTCGGCAACGATGCGCTGGAAACCGTGCGCCCGTTCTTCGAGGAAAACCGACTGGCCGACTTCTGCGACCACTACATTCCTTCGTCCATCAACATCGGCGGCTACCTGCAGACCATGGTGACCTCCGGCAACACCGACCGCTTCCTGAACCAGATGCAGACCGAATGGGACAAGGTCCAAGCCAGGACCTTCGAGTGATCGGTAGGAGAGGAGAACATCATGTCACACGCAACCGCAACCAAGACCGCTGCCAAGAAACCGGCCAAGAAGAAGGTCTCCGCCTTCTCCACCCGCAAAGTGGACCCCGCCTACTACTGGATGGTGGTTCCGGCGGCCATCATCTTCGCCTTCTTCCTGTACCTGCCATTTCTTGATGGCGTAAAGTATTCCTTCACCAACTCGCAGGGCTACGGCGATTACAAGTTCATCGGACTGAAGAACTACATCGCCCTCTTCCAAGACAACCGCGTGGGCCACGCCTACCTGTTCACGTTCCTCATCGCCATTCTCATCACGGTGCTGATTAATGTGATCGCCCTGTTCCTGTCGGTGCTGCTGAACTCGAAGATCGCCTTCAAAAACGGCTTCCGTGCCATCTTCTTCATTCCCTACACCCTCTCCGTGCTGGTCATCGGCTACGTGTTCAAGTACATCTTCATGAACCCGTTGCCCGAACTTGGCAAGGCACTCGGCATCAAGTGGCTGTCCACCTCGCTGCTGACCAATGAGCAGCTCAGCTGGATCCCGATCGTTTTCCTCGCCGTCTGGCAGGGCATCGCCTACTCGGTGCTCATCTACCTCGCTGGTCTGCAGACCATCGACGACGAAATCTACGAGGCCGCCGCCATCGACGGCGTCAATCCCTGGCAGAAGTTCTGGAAGATCACCTTCCCGCTGATCGGACCGTTCTTCACCATCAACCTCGTGCTGTCCATGAAGAACGCGCTCGGTACCTTCGATCAGGTCGTCGCCTTGACCGATGGCGGCCCGAACTCCGCCACCGAAACCGTCACCTACCTCATTTGGAAGGGTGGCCTGACCGGTGGCGAGTACGCCTACCAGACCGCGAACGCCGTGCTCTTCTTCATCGTGCTGGCGATTATCGCCTTCGTGCAGCTGCGCATTTCCCGCAGCCAGGAACAAATCTGATTTAGGGGAGGATAAGAAATGACTACTGCAACAGTTGCTCCGTCCAAAGCTGGTAAGCCCGCCAAGTTCCGCAGGGATCACCGCATCAACTGGTGGCTGACCGCCGCTGTGGCAGTGCTGAGCCTGACCATTCTGATCCCGCTCTACTTCACCATCGTCACCGCGCTGAAGACCCCGGCCGAAGCCGGCACCTTCGCCCTGCCCACCTCGTGGCAGTGGCATAACTTCGCCGACGCCTCCGCCAAGGTCAACTACCCGAAGGCCGCGCTCAACTCCGCGATTATCACGGTGGCCGCCGTGGTGCTCACCCTGCTGACCAACACCTTCGTGGCCTACGCCGTGGCCCGCAACATGGATAAGCGCTTTTTCCGCTTCCTGTACTACTTCTTCATCGCCGCCATGTTCGTGCCGTTCCCGGTCGTCATGCTGCCGATTGCGAAGCAGATGGGCTCCCTGCATCTGGACAACCAGGTCGGCTTGATCATCCTGTACACGGTGCTCGGCTTGGGCACGAACCTGTTCATCGCCACGGGCTTCATCCGTTCGATTCCGGTCTCGCTGGAAGAGGCGGCCCGCATCGATGGCGCATCCACGTGGCGCATTTTCTGGACCATCATCTTCCCGCTGATGAGCCCGATTAACGCCACCATCGCCATTCTGACCGCACTGTGGGCCTGGAACGACTTCCTCCTGCCATTGATCATTCTGACCGACCAGTCGAACCAGACCATCCCGCTCGCCCAGTACGTCTTCAGCTCGCAGTTCGCCACCAACTACCCGATGGCATTCTCCAGCTACCTGATGGCCATGGCCCCGATTCTCATCGTCTACATTTTCGCCCAAAAGTGGGTTGTCGGTGGTGTGATGAGGGGAGCGGTGAAGTAAAACAGCGCAGGCGCTGCTTTACTTCACCGCGTCGAGCGAGACGAGCCGATTAAGGAAACAGCCCCGTGGGCTGTTTCCCGGCCCGGGCGGCCGGATAGGTCGCGTACTCGCGAGGTCATGTTGGGTCTGGCCGTAGGCCAGTCCTGAATTGCAGGACTCTGTGAAGTAAAGGTCCGCTTCCACCCAAGCCTCCTCCGGCTCTCACCGGAGGAGGCTCTTCTGTCCTGTTGCCATACTGGAAACCGCCACAATAAAGGCGACGGTCGGTTGATGTGGCGGTGGCGCACAAAGGTCATGTGGTTTTGCTCGTTGTGCGAATGAAAAAGTGACGAAACCGTACGGCTTACGGTGCAATTGAGCGCATCTGCTGTGTCGCCGTGCCACTGGCTTGTCCCGGTCCACATATCAACCGTTTGACGCGCGAACCGGGACAGAATCCGCTGTCCCGGTTCGCGATTTCGGGCGATCTTTGCAAACCGGGACAATTTTTGTTGCCCCGGTATAAATGTCAATCGATTTATGCGAAAACCGGGACAACGTGCCAATTCCAGAATCGGCCTTATTCCGCCGATTCCGTCTGCCAGACGATATGAGTTGAGGAAACCGGAGTGTCCCGGTTCACGAAAACAAGCCGAAATCGCCGACCGGGACAGCGGATTCTGCCCCGGTCGACAGGTCAAACGATTGACATATGAACCGGGACAAATACAGATCAGAGAGAAGCCCATGAAGTAGATTTAACTTTCCTCAACTTTCCGTCCGCCATAAACTAGCATTACATAGCATCATGAACCGAGACGAAACCAACGAAGTATCTGGAGTCACCGACGACCAGCTCGGCCGAACGGCCGAGCCGTACGAATCCGGCAACTGGCGGGGCGGCGTCGGGAGCATCATTCGCAGCAATCCGAAATCAGGAACCGACACAAGTCGGACCCAGCAGACACGCATAATACGAGTTCACAGACTTAGCGATGCATTCCGCAACCGTACCACCGAATACCACACCACGGAAGAACTGTAAGCATTACGAAATCAACCTTGATTATTGCGCGGGCCTATACTAGGTTACGGTAGCGTAGGTTAGTGGTCGGGAGAGCGTCGCCGGCCATAGCGAGGTGATCAGTATGAGCGTTTCCATCAGCACGCCATCTGGACGAACCATGGCTTCCGCCGCAACAGTTGTGTCTTCCACAACCGCGAGTCAAAATCCAGCGCAAGCACCAGCCCCACCGCACTGGATCGCGCATCAGCTCAGTACAGGGGCCGCGCAATCGCGCTATCGCCAAGCCAAGGCGCGTTGAAGGCGATCAAGCGCCAGATCGTCCCCGTGGATGCATTCGGCAATCGCAAGCCGCGACTGCGCGGATGGCTTCACCTCGCCACCCTGCCGCTGTGCATCGCGGCGTCCATCGTACTCATCTGCATCGCGCCGGCCGGCTCGGTCAAAGCGGCCTGCGCAGTGTACGGTGCCTCGGCCATGCTGCTGTTCGGCAACAGCGCGCTGCTGCACGTCGTGCCGTGGCGCAGCGCGAAGGTGACTCGCGTACTGTGCGGCATCGATTATTCGAACATCTTCCTCATCATCGCCGGCGCGGTATGCTTTGCGCTACGCAAGCCGAACCCCGTCCCCGGCTGGTTCGAGTTTCACGAGGTGTTTCACTTGGGCACGGTCATCGGGTATGCCTGCCACGTCGTGGCGATTTATCTGATTGTCTGCGCGCTGTAGGTTCGCTCGCCCAGCACCGAGGCGGGCCTTCATACGTTACGAGATAGGTCCTTGACCAGCCAGCCGTGACGACCGCCTTCATAGACCTCGTCAGTGAGCCGGTAGCCGCGCTGTTCGTAGAACTTGTAGTGGTCGTTTTCCGAGTGCACGGCAGCCATGGTTCCGCCGGCTTGCGCGATGCGGCGTTCGGCGTCGGACAGCAGCCGCGAGCCGATGTGCCTGCCTTGCGCTTCGGTCAGCACCGCGAGCCGCGCGATGACGTATCGCCCGGGCTGGTCGGGATGGTCGGGGTCCGCATAGAACCGGCAAGTCGCCACGGGGCGATTCTGGTCGGGCTGGCCGGACTGAATAGACGAGGCCGATTGCGCGGACAGGCCGGGGCGATTGGGCGCATCGTTCGAATCGAACGCCAGCAGATGCACGGACACGGCATCCCATTCATCGAATTCCGGCCGCCAGTCGCGTTCGCGGATGAACACCTGCTCGCGTATGGCGCGGGCCGCGTCGGGCAGCCGGTCGTATGCTTCGATTCGTATGGTCATGAGCGCCAGTGCAATGCGTCACGATAACCGACAGAGTGCGGCTTGATGGACGAGTTCTGGCCCAGGTTTGGCCTGTGCTCGATGAGCTCAGGCCGTACGCGCGATCTGCACGGCGGTGCCGGACGCGGTAACCATCAGCATACCGTTGTCGGCGCCGAGCACCTCGTAGTCGATGTCCACGCCGACCACGGCGTGCGCACCCATCGCCTCCGCGCGTTGTTGCATTTCGGCAATGGCCTCGTTACGGGCGCGCATCAGCTCTTCCTCATAGCCCTGGCTGCGGCCGCCGAACATGTTACGCAGGCCCGCGCCAAGATCCTTGAACATGTTCACACCGGACACCACTTCGCCGAAGACGATGCCCTGGTAGTTGGTGATGGTGTATCCGTCGACGGACGGGGTGGTAGTGACGAGAATCATGGCGAGGCTCCTTTGGCTTGTCTGCGTAGATGAATCACTGCCGAGAGTCGGATCGCTCCCGAATCTCACCTCGGAAACGGATCGCTTCTCTTGGCTACCACAATAGTCGAGAGCGCCTTCCCCAACATCTTCAATCCACGCGATTGCGTAATCAAACGCATGTTTCGCCTCCAAAAAATGCTGATAGACATTGGGCCGCAAAAGGCCAGCCTCAACGGGCGCAAGCCGCTCACCAAACTGAATCGCAGACCCAAATGACTCGTCATGGGCAAACGGCTGGACCACCCAAATTCCGCTGCGATAATCAACCATCACCGAAAGCCCAGGCTGCTCCGTCGATACGACCATCATCGAACCGGACACGTTCTCGACATTGATATTCGGGTGCCCGTACAACGCGTAACTCAAACCATCATCGGCAACACCCTGCTCTTGCCAATTGGCGCCTAAGCACTCCAACATCTCGCTGGGCGAGTACGCACAATCTTCCGCATAATCAATCGGCTGAGCATCCGTATAACAGCATTCACCGCCGTCACCTTCCGCAATGCTGCGCTCCACAAGATAGGCCATCACATCCGGCATCTCCCAATAATCAATGGACAGCTTATCAATACAGCCGTTTTTCCAAGCCATATAATGCGTTTGCTCGTCGCCAAGAATCTCTTCAAACGCCTCGGCTGAGATAAACGTCGACCCGTCCAACTGATAGCACTCGTCCAAAGGATAGATTTCTCGGTTCGCGTATTGTTCCTGAGCCTTGGACACAAGCTTGTCATCCAATGCGCTCATCTGCTGATCAACTTCATCCTGTGAGGGAATGAAAGGGGCGAAGTCCAGCCCTGCTTCGCCACAGCCTCTCTGCCGTTCACGCCTGTACATCACGTCCGCACACGTATCGGTCTGCCGTTCATTCACCATTGATCAGCCTTTCTTTTCGTTCCACAAATGCCCTAGAACACTGCGATTCCAGTAGTTCCGATTGAATCAGGATCGTTCTTGCGAAACTGTCGAGGATCGTGGATCGCTTGTGGATCTTGAAGCGTTGTATCCTGGTTGTTCATGGATCCGGAACGCAAAATCATTAACGTCGTGGGAGCCGCAATCGTCACCAACGGCACCGTACTATGTGCACAACGCGGTCCGGGGAAGTCGTTGGCCGGATACTGGGAATTCCCCGGCGGCAAAATCGAACCTCATGAAACAGCGCGGCAGGCTTTACACCGCGAAATCGAATTCTGTTGGTGACATGTCTGCCAATTATTTATACGGTGATTTTATCTTTTACTA
>OGWS01001478.1_pt1 | contig 18287 bp, 13 predicted proteins | sample 1576111 | NCBI WGS metagenome assembly OGWS01 (sample SAMEA3541534, study PRJEB24748) | human gut metagenome | biome: human gut; feature: human-associated habitat; material: faeces | place: China | collected 2012
AGCGGCTTATTGATAATAATGCCCATGGCACCCTCGTCGTTGTACTCGCAGATATAGACTACCGAGCGGCGGAAAATGGGGTCCTGAAGCGCGGGCATGGCAATCAGAAAGTGATGCTGTAAATTCATTGTCAGAGGTTCGTTCCTGGTTCAAAAAAGCAACACCCAGTATGCGGGCAAAGTAGAATGGTGTCGATGCACTTTATCTGGCTGGCGCCCGAGTGGCGTCAGGCTGGCAACGTTTCACGAGCGCGGTAATCCGCGCTCGCTGCGCCAAAAGCGGACGTTGGTCCGCCGTCGTGCTTATTTATCGATACGTCTTTCGATAGCGTCCATCAGCATACCGGTGATCGAAATATCCGGGAAGGCGGCTTCGATTTCGCGTACGCAGGTGGGGCTGGTGACGTTAATTTCCGTCAGACGGTCGCCGATGATATCCAGGCCGACGAAGATAAGGCCTTTGGCCTTCAGCGTCGGGCCGACGCGGCGGGCGATTTCCCAGTCGCTTTCGGTCAACGGGCGGGCTTCGCCGCGGCCGCCGGCGGCCAGATTGCCGCGGGTCTCGCCACCCTGCGGAATTCGCGCCAGGCAGTAAGGCACGGGCTCTCCATCCACTACCAACACGCGCTTGTCGCCATCTTTAATGGCCGGCAGATAGTTCTGCGCCATGCAGTAGCGGCTGCCCAGTTCGGTCAGCGTCTCGGCAATCACCCCAAGGTTTGGATCGCCGGCTTTAACACGGAAAATAGAGGCGCCGCCCATGCCGTCGAGCGGTTTCATGATGATATCGCCGTGCTTTTCCCAGAAGGCTTTCAGCTGGGCTTTATTGCGGGTGACCAACGTTTCCGGAGTCAGTTCAGAGAACCAGGCGGTGAACAGCTTCTCGTTACAGTCGCGCAGACTCTGCGGCTTGTTGACGATAAGCGTGCCTTTCTCTTCCGCCCGCTCCAGGATGTAGGTGGCATAAATAAATTCGGTATCAAACGGCGGATCCTTACGCATCAGGATGACGTCAAGGTCCGCCAGCGGCAGATCCTGCTCGCCGGTGAAGTCATACCATTTATCGTAGTTCTGTTCGACGCTCAGCGTGCGCGTCCGGGCGCGGGCTTCGCCGTTGATCAAATAAAGGTCGTTCATCTCCATATAATGGAGTTCATAGCCGCGACGCTGCGCCTCCAGCAACATAGCGAAGCTGGTGTCTTTCTTGATGTTGATGGTTGCGATGGGATCCATCACGATGCCGAGCTTGATCATGGTTCTTCTCCGTTAACGCCTCAACCTAAGTCGCCAAAACGCACCTGTAGGGCGGTGATGGCGGTGAGCGCAGTAGTCTCTGTACGCAGAACGCGCGGTCCCAACAGGATATCAGTAAACTGGTATTGCGCGGTCATCGCTATCTCTTCAGCCGACAGCCCGCCTTCCGGGCCAATCAGCAGACGGACGCGTTCAACCGGCAGCGGCAGCGTGTTAATGCTGGCGCTGGCGCGCGGGTGCAAGTTGAGCTTCAGCCCGCTGTCCTGCTCGGCGCACCACGCCTCCAGCTGCATCGCCGGACGTATTTCCGGTATCACGTTACGACCGCTCTGTTCGCAGGCGGCAATAGCGATTTTCTGCCACTGCTGGATCTTTTTCTGCAAACGTTCGGCATCCAGTTTAACGCCGCAGCGCTCGGAAAACAGTGGCGTTATGAGGCTTACCCCGAGTTCGATCGATTTCTGGATGGTGAATTCCATTTTTTCGCCGCGGGACATCACCTGGCCTAAATGGATATGCAGCGGCGATTCCCGATCGTCTGGTTCGCCACTGAGCACCTCAACCGTAACGTTTTTCTTACCGGCCTCGGTGATGACCGCGTCAAACACCTGGTTACTGCCGTCAAAAAGCTGTAGGTGCTGACCGGTGGTCATGCGCAGGACGCGGCCGACGTGGTTGGCCGCGTCATCGCTCAGCGCGAATTGGCTGCCGACAATGAGGCGTTCTGGATGATGGATGCGAGGAATGCGCATGCTTGATATTCCGTTCGTTGCGCAGATGCCAGCTTCCCGCCATCGGGCGGGAAGCACAGGGCTGCAAATTAACAATTGCCGCTAGTGTAGGTTAGCTCTTTTGCGCCTGGCAAGCCTGCTGGACATACGGATTATGGTTGCCCTGCACTTTCGCGATGCGCTCATCACGTTCACATTCCCAGGCGGTGACCGGGTACTGTTTATTCCAGGCGGTAAACAGCTGAGTTTGCTGGCGGGAAAGATTCAGCTGATAGCGGTCGCGCATATAGAAGTAGGTGCGGGCGATGGCGCCGCGAGCGCGGGCAGGGGGCTCGGCGATTTTATCTTTAAAATCGACCTTCATGGTGCACTGGCCGTACTGGCCTTCACCGCCGTTCCACTGGCTGTACATAAAGTTGCCGCGATCGCCATTCACTTCTCCCACCGCCGGCTGCAGGTTGTGCATATCGCTTTCCATCTTGCGGTATTCCGGATCTTTGGCGCAGTTTTTACGTCCCCCCTCCTGCCAGCACTGACGCTGATGGCCGAACTGCCATGCCGGCACTACGTGCTCCCATTCAACCCGGCTGGCGCGGTTCTCATTTTTACGCACTTTATAGCCGCAGGATTCCAAATCGATAACGCCTTTTTTCCCCTGCCAGTCGATTTTACAGCCGCAATAAAAATCGCCCGGAACGTCGGCATTCACTTTGACGCCAGCGGCTTTGGCCTGGGAAAAACTATTAATACCAGCGGCCGCAAGCGGACCCCTGACTGCCGCGCTCAATACCGCTACGGCTAAAACATGCATACGGGACATCGTTAACTCCGTGTCAAAACGAGCCCGCAACGGATGCAATCAGTCAGATCAGAAAGTTTCTAATTAATTCCGATGGTTATTTTTCAGCCGCCAGCAGATCGCCGCAGCGAACGCAGCGGTAGGTGGCCTCGCCGCGAACCACCCGGTTATGGCGACGGACGGTGAGCTGGTGCTGCTGACAGCGACAGCGATAGGGGAAGGTGTTCTGGCGGACCGAAGCGAGTTCAAAGCGGTGGGTGCGACGCGCGGGAACGCCAAGGACGCTCTCCATCATCCATTTCCACTCTTTCCCGTGCGGCGCGACGCGGCCGAAATGCTGCCAGACCAGCAGGTGCGCCAGCTCATGCGGCACCACTTCATCGATAAACTCCCGCTGATTTTCCAGCAGTAGCACCGGGTTTAAACGAATTTCGTTTTTCTCCAGCCAGGCGGTGCCGGCGGAAGTACCACGCTGCTGGTAGACCAGCGTCGGTTCCGCATAGCGGCGTTCCAGCTTGCGATTCGCATTGGCGAGATGCTCCCGCAGGCTGCGCATGACGGCCTGCTGAATAGCGATGGGAATACGGGGCGTTTTCATAGCGCCAGAGGATAGTGCGGCGGAGGGGGGAGAGCAAGAGGAAGCTTCCTCCCGGGATGGGAGGAAGCTCAGGAAGGTTAATCGCGGGCACCGATCTCGCGCAGTGGACGACCCTGCATCAGGTTACGTTCAATATGTTCCAGCGAGACGTTTTTGGTTTCCGGGATCAGCCACAGCGTCAGCAGGATAAACAGCACGTTCAGACCGCCGTACACCCAGAAGGTATTGGCGCTGCCCAGCGAGTTGAGCATGGTCAGGAAGGTGGCGCCGACAATCATGTTGGCAATCCAGTTGGTCGCTGTGGAGCAGGTGATACCGAAGTCGCGGCCTTTCAGCGGCTGGATTTCGGAGCACAGTACCCAAATCAGCGGGCCGGCGCTCATGGCGAAACCGACGATGAACATCAGCAGCATCAGGACGGCGATGTACTGCGCGGTAGAGGAGTGAATGCCGATGTGCATCATGGTACCCAGGACGCCCATACCCGCGGCCATCACGATAAAGCCAAGGATCAGCGTCGGTTTACGGCCCCAGCGGTCGACCAGACCGATGGCGATAAAGGTGGCCAGCACGTTAGTCAGACCGACGATCACTGTCCCCCACATTTGCTCAGTGGTGTTGGCATAACCCGCCAGCTCAAAGATCTTCGGCGCGTAGTACATGATGACGTTCATCCCGGTGAACTGTTGCATCACCTGCAGCAGGATGCCGAGGAACACCGCGCGGCGGAAGTTGCTGTTGTCTTTAAACAGCGACCAGCCGGACTGTTTTACCTTCAGGCTTTCACGGATTTCATCGAGCTCGCGTTTCGCTTCGGCGCTGGTATCGCGCAGGCGCAGCAGCACGCGTTCCGCATCGACAAAGCGACGTTTGGCGGCGAACCAGCGCGGGCTGTCCGGCAGGAAGATAACACCGATCAGCAGCAATACCGCCGGAATGATGATAACCCCGAGCATCCAGCGCCATGCGCCGCTGTAGCTGAAAGCGGTGTCAGAGAGATAGGCGCCAAGGATCCCGATGGTGATCATCAGCTGGTACATGGAAATCATACTGCCGCGAATTTTTTCTGGGGCGATTTCCGACAGATACAGCGGAGCCGTATATGAGGCGACGCCCACCGCCAGGCCGAGCAGCACACGGGAAACCAGCAGGATCTCGACGTTTGGCGCGGCGGCAGAGAACAGCGAACCGGCGACGAAGAGGATGGCGCCGATCATCAGGCTCTTTTTCCGGCCCAGTTTGAAAGAGAGCCAGCCGCTGCCGACCGCGCCGACGGCAGCCCCGAACATCATGGAGCTGACCACCCACTCCTGGGTGTGGGCGGAAATCTGGAACTCATTGGCAATAAAGGGTAAGGCACCCGCAATAACACCGATATCAAGGCCGAACAGCAGGCCAGCCAGCGCGGCGAGGAAACAGACGAAGAACGTCATAGTCTTGTTCGAACGCCCTTGTTTTTTGTTGTCAGGCATAACGCCCTCCAGTTGAGTTATTGATTCTGTCGATGGTTAGGGTAGGACACTCGTCGGTAAAAAAACGTGACTATAATCACGGCTGTGTAATCGTTTCCACAAAGGTAAAGAAACGTAATTCATTAAATGCTTTTTAAATCAGCAATATAAACAAGGATAGACGACATTTTGAAAAACGGTAATCAGAGTTGACCGAAACAATATGTAACATTGTGAAAAATGGGTACAGGAGATAGCGTCTTTGGGCAGAAGGTGACAGTCTTTACTATGTAATCGCTTTCATTTTTTGGCGGCCGCGCGTTGAAATGGGGGCGCAGAAAAGGGGGGGAGGCGTAAATAAAAAGGCCAGCGCGAGGCTGGCCTTGAAGAGAGGAAGCGCGGAGATTATTTCAGACCGGCCGCTTCCCGTAGCAGCGCCGCTTTGTCGGTTTTTTCCCATGGGAAATGTTCGCGACCAAAGTGACCGTAGGCTGCGGTTTCTTTGTAGATCGGGTGCAGCAGATCCAGCATCTGAATCAGACCGTATGGACGCAGGTCGAAGAACTCGCGCACCAGCAGGGTCAGCTGTTCAGAAGGCACTTTCTCGGTGCCAAAGGTTTCCACCATGATGGACGTCGGTTCTGCAACGCCGATAGCGTAGGAAACCTGAATTTCGCAACGATCGGCCAGGCCTGCGGCAACGATGTTCTTCGCCACATAGCGCGCCGCGTAGGCTGCGGAACGGTCAACTTTAGATGGATCTTTACCGGAGAACGCGCCGCCGCCGTGGCGAGCCATGCCGCCGTAGGTATCAACGATGATCTTACGACCGGTCAGACCGCAGTCGCCCATCGGGCCGCCAATAACGAAACGGCCGGTCGGGTTGATGAAGAATTTGGTGGACGCGTTGAGCCATTCGGTCGGCAGAATCGGCTTGATGATCTCTTCCATCACTGCTTCCTGCAGGGATTTCTGATCGATATCTTCCGCGTGCTGAGTCGACAGAACGACCGCGTCGATGCCGACGATTTTGCCGTCGTCATACTGGAAGGTCACCTGGCTTTTCGCATCCGGGCGCAGCCACGGCAGGGTGCCGTTTTTACGCACTTCAGCCTGACGCTGCACCAGACGGTGAGCGTAAGTCACCGGCGCCGGCATCAGCACGTCGGTTTCGTTAGTGGCGTAGCCAAACATCAGCCCCTGGTCGCCGGCGCCCTGTTCCAGCGGATCGGCACGGTCAACGCCCTGGTTAATGTCCGGAGACTGTTTACCAATGGCGCTCAGTACGGCGCACGAGTTGGCGTCAAAGCCCATATCGGAATGCACGTAGCCAATTTCGCGGACGGTGTTGCGGGTGATCTCTTCGATATCAACCCATGCGCTGGTGGTGATTTCGCCGCCTACCAGCACCATGCCGGTTTTGACATAGGTTTCACATGCGACACGCGCTTTCGGATCCTGCTCGAGGATCGCATCCAGCACGGCATCGGAGATTTGGTCAGCAATTTTGTCAGGATGCCCTTCTGATACGGACTCAGACGTAAAAAGGTGTTTTGCCATATTTTATTTCACCTGTGGACGATTCGGATAGCTCATACTGTTGTGTAATGTGGCTTTGGTGGATAATCAGCGCAAAGCCGCGCAGGTAGCGACACGAGCAGTCTGAGTGTTAATCAGTATAGACGGATTAACTTCTGGACGGCCATTTTAGGTCAAATCTTGAGCCCATTTCCAGCCTTTTTTGATGGCGGTCGCATTTATGGGAAAACCCGCCTGGCAAAATTTCCTGACAACCGCGCAAACAGGCACATTTTTATTTTGCTTTTTACCCCGCTTCTCGGTATAAAACGCCGCGCGCGGCTCATTAAAAAAGCGTACGGGGCATGGCCCTGTGGTGCCACTTCCAGCCGGGTTAAGCAGTCTGTATTTACAGAATCTCGCAGCGGCGTAGCGCCTGTTGCCCGGTATGTATAGCTTTGGCTTGTCGCCGACCCTGTCGCAGGGCGGTGTGGAGGTGATACCAGATAATGAACCAATGTTTTTCGTTTGATTCGTCGCGTCGTTCTGTCGCGCGTAAGCACTCCGCAACCTGCATCTCTCTCATGCAAACCAGCCGATGTTCACCCCATCTCGGCGCTTCTCAGGATTCCAGGGCCGGTCGGCCGTCAGAAAACTGAACAAGGGCGCTCTTGCCTGGCAAGAGTTTTCTCGTGGTTTCTCCGGACTGTCATACTCTGTTCGGCTACGTGTTTTACGATGATATGAATAAGAAACCGGTCGCGCAGTCGCAAAACCAGCAGATAGTGCTGGGCTTTAGGACTGTTCATGGGTTGTTATCGCATCTTTGGACTGCGATAGTAGTTAACTGTCTTACACTTATTATTAAAAATTGAGGTTCGCTATGTCTGACGACATGTCTATGGTTTCGCCTTCGTCAGCAGGCGAACACGGTGTACTACGTTCCATGCAGGAGGTAGCGATGAGCTCCCAGGAAGCCAGCAAGATGCTGCGTACTTATAATATTGCCTGGTGGGGCAATAACTATTATGACGTCAACGAACTGGGCCACATCAGCGTTTGCCCGGATCCGGACGTCCCGGAAGCGCGCGTTGACCTCGCGGAATTAGTCAAAGCCCGCGAGGCGCAAGGGCAGCGCTTGCCGGCGCTGTTCTGCTTCCCGCAGATCCTGCAGCACCGCCTGCGCTCGATCAACGCCGCCTTCAAACGCGCGCGTGAATCGTATGGCTATAACGGCGATTACTTCCTCGTCTACCCGATCAAGGTTAACCAGCACCGTCGCGTGATTGAATCGCTGATCCATTCCGGCGAGCCGCTGGGCCTGGAAGCCGGTTCGAAAGCGGAACTGATGGCCGTGCTGGCGCACGCCGGGATGACCCGCAGCGTCATCGTCTGTAATGGTTATAAAGACCGCGAATATATCCGTTTGGCGCTGGTGGGCGAGAAGATGGGCCACAAGGTCTATCTGGTCATTGAGAAGATGTCCGAGATCGCTATCGTACTGGAAGAGGCCGAGCGCCTGAACGTGGTGCCGCGCCTTGGCGTGCGTGCGCGTCTGGCCTCGCAGGGCTCCGGTAAATGGCAGTCCTCCGGCGGCGAGAAGTCCAAGTTCGGCCTCGCAGCGACCCAGGTGCTGCAACTGGTCGAAATTCTGCGCGAGGCAGGCCATCTTGAGAGCCTGCAACTGCTGCACTTCCACCTCGGTTCGCAGATGGCTAACATTCGCGATATCGCCACCGGCGTGCGTGAATCGGCGCGTTTCTACGTCGAACTGCATAAGCTGGGCGTCAATATTCAGTGCTTCGACGTCGGCGGCGGCCTGGGCGTGGACTATGAAGGCACCCGCTCGCAGTCCGATTGCTCGGTGAACTACGGTCTGAACGAATACGCCAACAATATCATCTGGGCGATCGGCGATGCCTGCGAAGAGAATGGCCTGCCGCACCCGACGGTGATCACCGAGTCCGGCCGCGCGGTGACCGCGCACCATACCGTGCTGGTTTCCAACATCATCGGCGTGGAGCGTAACGAATACACCGAGGCGACCCCGCCGGCGGAAGACGCTGCGCGTCCGCTGCAGAGCATGTGGGAAACCTGGCTGGAGATGCACGAGACCGGCAACCGCCGCTCGCTGCGCGAATGGCTGCACGACAGCCAGATGGACCTGCACGATATCCACATCGGCTACTCCTCAGGCACCTTCAACCTGCAGGAGCGCGCGTGGGCGGAACAGCTGTATCTGAACATGTGCCATGAGGTGCAGAAGCAGCTCGACCCGAGCAACCGCGCCCATCGTCCCATCATCGATGAGCTGCAGGAGCGAATGGCGGATAAAATCTACGTCAACTTCTCGTTGTTCCAGTCGATGCCGGATGCCTGGGGGATCGATCAGCTGTTCCCGGTGATGCCGCTGGAAGGGCTGAACAAGTCGCCTGAGCGCCGCGCGGTGCTGCTGGACATCACCTGCGATTCCGATGGCGCCATCGATCACTACGTGGACGGCGACGGGATCGCCACCACCATGCCGATGCCGGAATACGACCCGGAGAACCCGCCGATGCTGGGCTTCTTCATGGTTGGCGCCTATCAGGAGATCCTCGGCAACATGCACAACCTGTTCGGCGATACCGAGGCGGTGGACGTGTTCGTCTTCCCTGACGGCAGCGTTGAGGTTGAGCTGTCCGACGAGGGCGATACCGTGGCGGATATGCTGCAGTATGTGCAGCTGGATCCGAATACGCTGCTGACCCAGTTCCGCGATCAGGTGAAAAATACCGGTCTGGACGATGCGCTGCAGCAGCAGTTCCTCGAGGAGTTCGAGGCGGGACTGTACGGCTATACTTATCTGGAAGACGAGTAGCCGCTGATGCCCGGTGGCGCTGCGCTGACCGGGCCTGCGTATGTCGGCCGGATAAGGCGAAGCCGTCATCCGGCAGCATGCGATACTCACTTGAACCCGTATGCATTACCGGCGATAATTCACGCCAATAAGCGATTTATCTATCAAACCCTTCCTCGTCGGGCCTAACGACGCGGAGGGGTTTTTTTTATACTTATTTTTTACGTTCCACGACTGCGAAAAGAGGTCATATCCATGAGCACTTTAGGTCATCAATACGATAACTCCCTGGTATCCAATGCCTTTGGCTTTCTGCGTTTGCCAATGAACTTCATGCCGTATGAAAGCGATGCGGACTGGGTCATCACCGGCGTGCCGTTCGATATGGCGACCTCCGGGCGCGCGGGTGGCCGTCATGGCCCGGCGGCTATCCGTCAGGTTTCCACTAACCTCGCCTGGGAGCACAACCGTTTCCCGTGGAACTTCGATATGCGCGAGCGCCTGAACGTCGTGGACTGCGGGGATCTGGTGTACGCCTTCGGCGACGCGCGCGAAATGAGCGAGAAGCTGCAGGCTCACGCCGAGAAGCTACTGGCGGCCGGCAAACGTATGCTCTCCTTTGGCGGCGACCACTTCGTTACCCTGCCGCTGCTGCGCGCCCATGCCAAGCACTTTGGTAAAATGGCGCTGGTGCACTTCGATGCTCACACCGATACCTACGCCAACGGCTGCGAGTTCGACCACGGCACCATGTTCTATACCGCGCCGAACGAAGGGCTTATCGATCCGAACCACTCCGTACAGATCGGGATCCGCACCGAGTTCGACAAAGACAATGGCTTTACGGTGCTCGACGCCGGCCAGGTTAACGACCGCAGCGTTGATGACGTGATTGCTCAGGTGAAGCAGATCGTCGGCGACATGCCGGTGTACCTGACCTTTGATATCGACTGTCTGGATCCGGCGTTTGCGCCAGGCACCGGTACCCCGGTTATCGGCGGATTGACCTCAGACCGGGCGATCAAACTGGTGCGTGGCCTGAAGGATCTGAACATCGTGGGGATGGACGTAGTGGAAGTCGCTCCGGCCTACGATCAGTCCGAAATTACCGCTCTGGCGGCGGCGACTCTCGCTCTGGAAATGCTCTACATCCAGGCGGCGAAGAAGGGCGAATAAGCCGGGTAACCCCGACCCTCTCCCTTCCCGGGAGAGGGTTGCGCGCGGCACAGAGGGGTTATCAAGGCGCCGGGCGAGTGCTCCTGTGCGCCGGGAGAGGGCCGGCGCGCAGGAGAGGGGTCATTATCGCGTCAAAACACGTTAAACGGATATTCGACGTAGAACCGCACTTCATTCCCGCTGACGTTATAGTCGCTGGCGTTGCTGGAAACGCGCAGCACCGAATAGCGGAGTCTCAATTTCAAATCTTTCGCCATGCCGTTTTGCATCTGGTACTGCACCTGGTTAAACCATTCGTGTTCTTTACCGTTGCTGGTCTCGGCGGTTTTAATGTTATCCCCGCGAACGTAGGCGGTGGTCCAGCTCAGGCCCGGTACGCCCAGTCCGGCAAAATCCAGGCCATAGGAGGCCTGCCAGGAACGTTCATCCTCGCCGTTAAAATCGGACCAGTAGGAGTTAGCCAGCCAGATGGTGTTGCCGCCATCGCCGACGCCGCCCTGGTTCTGGTAGCCGCCATAATGGTAGCCGGTGCTGCCGCTGCTTTGCTGGTAAGCGACCTTAAAGGTATGAATATCCCAGATATAGCTGGCGGCCAGGCTCCAGATGCTGTTGCTGCGCCCGGTGCCATTGGCGTCGGCATATTCTTGATTTAAGCGCGAGTTATAGCCGTTGAAGTCAACAATCAGCTGCTGGTCGGCGGCGAACGGCTTCTTGTAGTTCAGGCCGAGATACTGCTTATTCAGCACGTCTTCGACGTGCGAAGCGTAAAGCGCGCCGCTGAGCTGGTCGTTGAATTGATAGCTGGCGCCGCCAAAGGTCAGGCTTTTCAGGCCGCTGTTGTGGCTGTCGTCGCTTTTGCGCTGCTGATCGGTGAGATAACCGGCGTTAATTTCCAGACCGTCGATTTCTCTTGAGGTCAGCATGGTACCGGTATAGCTCTCGTACAGCAGCCGCGAGTCATCGGCGTAGACGATAGGCAGCATCGGGCGCTGGCTACCGTAGCTGAGGACGGTATTCGAGAAGCGCATTTTAGCGGTAGCGCCAAATTTTGCTAAATCGGACTTCGCGCGGCCATCATCATCCTGGGCGAAAAAGTCGATACCGCCCGCGCCGCTGCGGCCGCGGCCGCCGTCGAGGCGCACGGCGTACTGCGCAATGCCGTCAACGCCGAAGCCGACCGGCCCTTGACTAAAGCCGGACTCGAAGGTCGCGATGATACCCTGACCCCATTCGGCTTTATCCGGCAAACCATCGCGATAATCGCGTTTGATATAAGCGTTACGTAAAAAGAGATCCAGGTGGCTGTCTTCAATAAAGCCCTGACTGGTAGATTGTTGGCTGGCGAAAGCCGGCGCGGCGGCAATAATGCCAAGTGCGATTAATGGTAATTCTTTTTTCACTGAGGGCACTTCTCTGTCTGTCGATATATTCAAGGGAATCACTGCTGACCAGATATTCTCCTGAAATAATGTCGAAAGCAATCATTGTGTGAGCAGTTATTGCAGCCGGAAACAGGTTGTATGGTGCATGAGCCGTGCGCCAGGCAGTAATGGGTGGACTATTTATTATTCGGGTAAAGACGATTCTGGAAGCCAGATAGTGTGCGGCCTTTTTAATTTACCAAATAATATATTTCTGAATCGCCGGGCATAAAATAATTGGCTGTGATGCGCTGTGATAATAATTAACGGTTTGTGCGCTTAAATTATCAATTAATGCGGCTAAATATTTTAACGGATATATAAAAAAGGGAGGCAATAATGCCTCCCGCTGATGATTATTTAATCCCGTCGGCCTTCATGCGATCGCGAATATGCTGCGCGCGCGCTTCTGAGGCCGGGTGATCGTCAAACATCGAACTCTGACGACCGGCTTCCAGCTTGGCCAGTTTCTCGAAGCTGGTGGCCAGTCCCGACGGATTGATACCGCGCTTACGCAGCAGGTCGTAAGAGTAGTCATCCGCTTCCGATTCCTGACGCTGGGAGAACTGCGAGTTCACCAGTTTTTCGCCCAGATCGCCCAACTGAGACTGCGACAGGCTACCGACGATACCGCCCGCGGAGGCCGCCGCCGCACGCACGGCGTTGGTACCCAGGGCGACCTGCATGCCTTTCTTCACGTGGCCCAGCGCGACGTGGCCCATTTCGTGGCCGATCACCGCCTCGACTTCATTATCGTTCATCAGATCCATCAGCCCGCTGTAGACGCGGATGCAGCCGTTGGCCATGGCGAAGGCGTTGACATCCTTGGTCTCATAGACCTTGTAGTTCACGGGCTGACCATTGATGTTATCGCCCAGCGCAGCCGCGATTTTGTTCAGCCGCTGGCTGTATTCACTGTTGGCCGGGGCGATTTTCGCTTTGGCGTCCATCTCTTTACAGGCCTGGTCGCTTAAGGTTTTCACCTGCGCGTCGCTGAGAGAGTATGCCTGGAAGGCTTCGGCGCCTGAGCTGAGCAGACCGTTGGAGTCCATGTTCTGACATCCGGTGAGGGTTGCTGCGATCCCAAGAGCAAGTACGGTTGAGCGAATTTTCATTTTTATCTTCCACAATCTTATGGTTGTTTATCCGAAAATACGGCGACGGCAGGGAACCGTATTCTGCGTAAATTATAAAGAGTATCGCAGGATGCGGGCGAGCGGATTCCGGCGTAGCACAACCTGTTCCAGAGATTTCTTAAAGGGCAAAAGGATGCTCCATGTACATGACTTGTCGCTTGGGTTACATTGTTCACACTTTTTTCCGGCGTAGCCCAAAACGCGCTCTCGTCAAGTCGTTAAGGGCATGGCCTTCAACAGTCCGAACTGGAGTCAAAATGTCCTCACGTAAAGAGCTTGCTAACGCTATTCGTGCGCTGAGCATGGACGCTGTACAGAAAGCCAAATCCGGCCACCCGGGGGCCCCGATGGGTATGGCTGACATTGCCGAAGTGCTGTGGCGTGATTTCCTGAACCATAACCCGAACAATCCGGCCTGGGCTGACCGTGACCGTTTTGTGTTGTCAAATGGCCATGGTTCGATGCTGATTTACAGCCTGCTGCACCTCACTGGCTACGATCTGCCGATTGAAGAGCTGAAAAACTTCCGCCAGCTGCACTCCAAAACCCCGGGTCACCCGGAAGTCGGCTACACCGCAGGCGTGGAAACCACCACCGGTCCGCTGGGCCAGGGTATCGCTAACGCGGTCGGGATGGCTATCGCCGAGAAAACCCTGGCGGCGCAGTTCAACCGTCCGGGACACGATATCGTCGACCACTACACCTACGCCTTCATGGGCGACGGCTGTATGATGGAAGGCATTTCTCACGAAGTGTGCTCCCTGGCCGGTACCCTGAAACTGGGTAAACTGGTGGCGTTCTATGATGACAACGGCATCTCCATCGACGGCCACGTTGAAGGCTGGTTCACCGACGATACCGCCAAACGCTTTGAAGCCTACGGCTGGCACGTGGTGCGCGGCGTGGACGGTCACGACGCTGACGCCATCAAACGCGCGGTAGAAGAAGCACGGGCGGTCACCGACAAACCGTCCCTGCTGATGTGCAAAACCATCATCGGTTTCGGTTCGCCGAACAAAGCCGGTACCCACGACTCCCACGGCGCGCCGCTGGGCGACGCCGAAATCGCCCTGACCCGCGAAGCGCTGGGCTGGAAACACGCGCCGTTTGACATCCCGTCTGACATCTATGCCCAGTGGGATGCCAAAGAAGCCGGCCAGGCGAAAGAAGCCGCATGGAACGAGAAGTTTGCGGCTTACGCCAAAGCCTTCCCGCAGGAAGCAGCCGAATTCACCCGCCGTATGAAAGGCGAGATGCCGTCTGACTTCGACGCGAAAGCTAACGAGTTCATCGCGAAGCTGCAGGCCAACCCGGCGAAAATCGCCAGCCGTAAAGCCTCGCAGAACGCCATCGAAGCCTTCGGCCCGCTGCTGCCGGAATTCCTCGGCGGCTCCGCAGATCTCGCGCCGTCCAACCTGACCCTGTGGTCTGGCTCTAAGCCGATCAACGAAGACGCTGCCGGGAACTACATCCACTACGGCGTGCGCGAGTTCGGTATGACCGCTATCGCCAACGGTATCGCGCTGCACGGCGGCTTCCTGCCGTACACCTCCACCTTCCTGATGTTCGTGGAATACGCGCGTAACGCGGTACGTATGGCCGCGCTGATGAAACAGCGTCAGGTGATGGTCTACACCCACGACTCGATCGGTCTGGGCGAAGACGGCCCGACTCACCAGCCGGTAGAGCAGGTGGCTTCCCTGCGCGTGACCCCGAACATGTCCACCTGGCGTCCGTGTGACCAGGTTGAATCCGCGATTGCGTGGAAATATGGCGTGGAGCGTCAGGACGGCCCGACCGCGCTGATCCTCTCCCGTCAGAACCTGGCGCAGCAGGAGCGTACCGCAGAGCAGCTGGCGAACGTGGCCCGCGGCGGTTATGTGCTGAAAGATTGCGCAGGCCAGCCGGAGCTGATCTTCATCGCCACCGGTTCAGAAGTGGAGCTGGCGGTTGCCGCATGGGACAAACTGACTGCCGAAGGCGTGAAGGCGCGCGTGGTTTCCATGCCGTCCACCGACGCGTTCGACAAGCAGGATGCGGCTTATCGCGAATCCGTACTGCCGAAAGCCGTGACCGCGCGCGTTGCCGTGGAAGCGGGTATCGCTGACTACTGGTTCAAATACGTTGGCCTGAACGGCGCTATCGTTGGCATGACCACCTTCGGTGAGTCTGCGCCGGCTGAGCAGCTGTTCGAGGAGTTCGGCTTCACCGTTGATAACGTGGTCGCTAAAGCGAAAGCGCTGCTGTAATCGCTGGTACGGTGCGGGCTGATGCCCTCACCCCAACCCTCTCCCACAGGAGAGGGTGCAAACACCAAAAACGGTAACCCCTGGGTTACCGTTTTGCTTTTATCTCGCCACCCGGATTTTTTGTATCTGCTATTCCTGAACCATGTAATACGGTTGTAAATTATTCCAGCAAAAATGTGATGTGAGTCATATAGCTGGTTTATTGCGCTGGACAAACATTCCTTTTATTCCTCATTTCGCTTATTCTAGCTGAAGCGTTTCAGTCGTTTAAATGTTCGACAATTAATCAATCAGTCGCAGTTTGCAGCTGGTAAGGTTCCCCTCAGAGCGTTGCTGGATTACTCTGTCAGCCACCTCATAACAGGGACAGCCTTGCAGGAGATCTATGACCATTCGCATCGCGATTAATGGCTTCGGTCGCATTGGACGCAACGTGGTTCGTGCTCTATATGAATCCGGGCGTCGTGCGGAAATCACCGTGGTGGCAATCAATGAGCTGGCGGATGCCGCGGGCATCGCGCATTTATTGAAATATGACACCAGCCATGGCCGTTTCGCCTGGGATGTCCGTCAGGAGCGCGAGCAGCTGTTTGTTGGCGACGATGCCATCCGTCTGCTGCATGAGCCGACCATTGCGGCGCTGCCCTGGCGCGAACTGGCGGTGGACGTAGTGCTTGACTGTACCGGCGTATACGGGAGCCGTGAACACGGTGAAGCCCATCTTCAGGCGGGGGCGAAAAAAGTGCTCTTTTCTCACCCCGGCGGCAACGACCTCGACGCGACGGTGGTGTACGGCGTAAATCAGGATGAACTTCGCGCCGGGCATCGCATTGTCTCCAACGCCTCCTGCACCACCAACTGCATTATTCCGATCATTAAACTGCTCGATGACGCCTATGGCATTGAGTCCGGCACCGTCACCACCATTCACTCGGCGATGCATGACCAGCAGGTGATTGACGCTTATCATCCGGATCTGCGGCGTACCCGCGCGGCCAGCCAGTCGATCATTCCGGTGGATACCAAACTGGCGGCAGGGATCACCCGTATTTTTCCGCAATTTAACGACCGTTTTGAAGCGATTGCCGTGCGGGTGCCGACGATTAACGTGACGGCAATTGACCTGAGCGTGACGGTGAAAAAACCGGTAAAAGCATGTGAAGTCAACCAGTTGCTGCAAAAAGCAGCACAAGGTGCATTTCATGGTATAGTTGACTATACGGAATTACCGTTGGTCTCGACAGATTTTAACCACGATCCGCACAGCGCCATCGTCGATGGTACGCAAACCCGGGTCAGTGGCGCGCATCTGATCAAAACGCTGGTCTGGTGCGATAACGAATGGGGCTTTGCTAACCGAATGCTCGACACGACGTTAGCGATGGCGGCTATTGGTTTCAGGTTCGACGCGTAAACGTCGACAAAACTTTATGAATCAACGAGAGGATTCACCATGTCTGTAATTAAGATGACCGATCTGGATCTGGCTGGTAAACGCGTTTTTATCCGTGCGGATCTGAACGTACCAGTTAAAGACGGGAAAGTAACCAGCGACGCACGTATCCGTGCATCTCTGCCGACCATTGAACTGGCGCTGAAGCAGGGCGCGAAAGTCATGGTTACTTCTCACCTGGGTCGTCCGACCGAAGGCGAGTACAACGAAGAATTCTCTCTGCTGCCGGTTGTTAATTACCTGAAAGACAAACTGTCCAACCCGGTACGCCTGGTTAAAGACTACCTGGACGGCGTGGAAGTAGCTGCCGGTGAACTGGTAGTGCTGGAAAACGTTCGCTTCAACAAAGGCGAGAAAAAAGACGACGAAGAACTGTCTAAGAAATACGCTGCGCTGTGCGACGTGTTCGTGATGGACGCTTTCGGTACTGCGCACCGCGCGCAGGCTTCCACCCACGGCATCGGCAAATTTGCTGACGTGGCGTGCGCAGGCCCGCTGCTGGCCGCTGAACTGGACGCGCTGGGTAAAGCGCTGAAAGAGCCAGCTCGTCCGATGGTCGCTATCGTTGGTGGTTCTAAAGTGTCCACCAAACTGACCGTTCTGGATTCCCTGTCTAAAATCGCTGACCAGCTGATCGTGGGCGGCGGTATCGCTAACACCTTCGTTGCCGCTCAGGGCCACAACGTCGGTAAATCCCTGTACGAAGCAGATCTGGTTGATGAAGCCAAGCGCCTGCTGGGCACCTGCGATATCCCGGTTCCGACCGACGTTCGCGTAGCGACCGAGTTCTCCGAAACCGCAACGGCAACCCTGAAATCTGTTAACGACATCAAAGATGACGAGCAGATTCTGGACCTTGGCGACGTTTCCGCACAGAAACTGGCTGAAATCCTGAAGAACGCCAAAACCATCCTGTGGAACGGCCCGGTTGGCGTATTCGAATTCCCTAACTTCCGTAAAGGGACTGAAATCGTGGCTAACGCTATCGCGGACAGCGAAGGTTTCTCCATCGCCGGCGGCGGTGACACCCTGGCAGCGATCGACCTGTTCGGCATCGCTGACAAAATTTCCTACATCTCCACTGGCGGCGGCGCATTCCTTGAATTCGTCGAAGGCAAAGTCCTGCCGGCAGTAGCGATGCTCGAAGAGCGCGCTAAGCAGTAATTCAGTTCAGGCGGGGAAACCCGCCTGTTTTTCAGCGCGCTTAAGGGCTCGCGAACCTTCTTCAACGGTCGAAGATACAGATACAGGACTAAGTAACATGTCTAAAATTTTTGATTTCGTAAAACCGGGCGTCATCACTGGCGACGACGTTCAGAAAGTGTTCCAGGTAGCGAAAGAAAACAACTTTGCACTGCCGGCGGTAAACTGCGTAGGTACTGATTCCATCAACGCCGTTCTGGAAGCTGCAGCGAAAGTTCGCTCTCCGGTTATCGTTCAGTTCTCTAACGGCGGCGCAGCGTTCATCGCAGGTAAAGGCGTGAAAACTGACGTTCCTCAGGGTGCTGCTATCCTCGGCGCTATCTCTGGCGCCCACCACGTGCACCAGATGGCTGAACACTACGGCGTGCCGGTTATCCTGCACACTGACCACTGCGCGAAGAAACTGCTGCCGTGGATCGACGGCCTGCTGGACCCCGGTGAAAAACACTTCGCCGCTACT
>OGWS01001482.1_pt1 | contig 18251 bp, 25 predicted proteins | sample 1576111 | NCBI WGS metagenome assembly OGWS01 (sample SAMEA3541534, study PRJEB24748) | human gut metagenome | biome: human gut; feature: human-associated habitat; material: faeces | place: China | collected 2012
GTGTCTGCACACATCTCTTCCATCTTATTATTTTCAATGTTATAAGTTCTTAATAAAATTCAAATCCTGTTTCCGTAATGCTTTCTGTAGTTTTTCATTCGCTTTTTTCAGTTCTCTGTTTTCTCTGGTCAGAGCTGTTATTTTCTGGTTCAGCAGTTCAATTTGTTTTTCCATCGCCATGTTCAGGATTTCTCTTCTTGGATCAATCATCCCTGCCTGCTGCTCTATCGCCTCGTTCATCGTATCCCGGACGATTGGATTTTTATAGAAGAATCCTCTGGACAATCCGGTTTTCTTCATCAGTTTCGGAACGCTGATACATTCTTTATTTGATATCATGTCTTGTATTGCACGTTGTGCCAATTCAATTTTTTCTTTACTTTTTTTCTGATTTTCTTCAATCATCTTGTCGTATTTGTTCATATTCTTCACCCCATCCAGCCAGACTCTTATAAATAATATCACTCATCATCTGCCGTACTTCTCTGGTTTCATCTGCCATTTGCTGATTGCTCATTTTGCGATAATGCTTTACACTCGATACTCTCTTATGTCCGAGAAGCCTTGCTATCGTCCAGTCATCGAGATGCATTTCTGTAAGTTTGACTCCGTAGTAATGCCGAAACATGTGTGTTCCAAATCCAAATAATCTGCCATTATCATCTTTTAACTGTTTTTCCTGTATCATGGACATCACTTTTGATTTTATAGTCATACATAATTACGGTATCAATCATACGATAGCCACAAGATATCGCATTTTTTACGCACTCAATACAATCTTTTCCTCGGATATCCCATATACCAAATCCTATCATGGGCATACAAATTCCGTTATTTAATCTCACTTTATCCATCTTAAAGACTCTCTTTCAGAATTTTCACAATTTCTTCCCGATCTAATACTTTATATCCACCCGGCAGAATAATTGTAACATCTGCAATTCCATCTATCATTTCTTCTGTAGCTCCAAGTTCAGTGATATTCATAACAAGTCCCAGTTCTCTCATCCAATTCTCCATTGCAGATAATCCTTCTTCTGCCACCTGTTCATCTGTTTTTCCAACTGTATCTACATTCCATACGTTTATAGCAAACTGTCTGAATTTTTCTAATCCGAACTGCATTATATATCGATAGTATGGAAGTGAAACTGCTGCCAGCGCCATACCATGTGTAGCATTTGTATAACCACCTACGGCCTGTCCTATCATATGAACCATCCAATCCGTAGATTTTCCCTTTGCAAGCTCCTGTTAATAGTTCGCCATAATACTATGTGCAAACTGAACTCCATTTTCGTCACTGTATAAGGAAACTAATGTATGCCAATAGCTTCCAAGTGATGTATTCAGACAGACCATAATTACAATTGCAGTAAAAGCAATCGGGATCAAAACAGTCAATATATTTGACAATCGTATTTTTTTCTTTATTGTCAATCTCAACACCTCCCGACTCTATCTTTCAGACTTCTACACCTCTATTTTCTTTATCACTTTTGCAGGGATGCCTCCGACCACTGTATTCGATTGAACATCTTTTGTCACCACTGCTCCTGCTGCAATGACAGCTCCGTCTCCAATCGTCACTCCTGCCAAAACGGTTGCATGTGCACCAATCCATACATTCTTTCCAATATGAATCGATACCGGAAGTAAATCTGCTCTTTTACCCGGATCCATCTCATGGTTTAATGTTGCCAGCACTACCTGATGTCCGATCAGAGCTCCGTCATCGATGTAAATTCCTCCCTGATCCTGAAACTGACACCCTGAATTGATAAACACATTTTTACCGATATGAATATTTTTTCCACAATCCGTATAAAACGGTGGAAACATTCCAAATGTCTCATCCACTACTCTTCCCGTCAGTTCTGACATCAGTGACCGAATTTCTTCTGGTGTATGATATCCCTGATTTAGTTTTCCGGTAATCTGCATTGCCTCATTGGATAATTCTATCATTTTCAAATGTACATCAGACCCGGCAGTAACTTTTTTTCCGCTATTTAGAACTTTGACAAATGCCTCTGTACTCATTAATTCCATTTCTTTCTCTTTTCCCATATTCCATTTTTCTCCTCATACTTTTTTCTTACTCTTCTTTTATCACCTTAAGTATAAATTTAATTTCTATGCATAGCAAATACTTAGTTTTGATGCATTTGTATAGTTGAAAATTATATATTTGCATGATAAAATAACCTTAAACAGCTTTTTAGGATTTATTTTGCGAGAATGCGGAAAGGATTATGATATGGAAATACGTGTATTACAATATTTTTTAGCAGTTGTAAGAGAGCAGAGCATCCTTCGCGCAGCCGAATCCCTGCATTTGTCACAGCCTACACTTTCTACTCAGATCAAAAATATGGAAAAGGAACTTGGAAAACAGCTTTTGATCAGAGGAACAAAAGGATCCCGTAAAGTAACACTTACCGAAGAAGGATTGATTCTCAAAAAACGTGCAGAAGAAATCCTTGAATTAGTGAAAAAAGCGGAACAGGAAATCGCCCTTTCCGATAGCATTATTCTTGGAGATGTATCAATTGGTAGCGGAGAAACAGACGGACTTCGTATCCTTGCCAAAGCAGCGTCAAACTTGCAGGCAGAATATCCCGGCATTCATTACCATATTTTCAGTGGAAATGCAGATTTTGTCACTGATCATCTGGATAAAGGATTAATTGATTTTGGAATGATCTTTGGACAGGTTGATTTAAAGAAATATAACGCTTTTACGCTTCCTTCCAAAGATATCTGGGGTGTTCTTATGCCAAACGATGCCCCTCTTGCCAGGAAAGATGTGATTTTCCCGGCAGATCTTGTAGATAAACCATTGATTCTCTCCCAAGAAGAAATAAACGGTGGAAAACTGATGCAATGGCTGAATGTAGCACCTTCTGATTTAAACATAGTTGCTACTTATAACCTTTTATTTAATGCATCCCTTCTCGTCGAAGAAGGCATGGGATATGCCATATGTTTTGATAAGATCATCAATACGACCGGAAACAGCAGCCTTTGCTTTCGCCCACTTAGACCGGCACTTGAAATACCAATGTATCTAATCTGGAAAAAAACACAAATGCTTTCAAAGCCTGCCGAAAAATTCCTGCAGGCTCTGAAAGATTCTTTGTTGCCAACCATATCAATAGATTCGATGAACTAATTTTGATTATGAAATTGCTTTTCCTAATTGATATGCCTCTTCAATTGCCTTATGCCCTTTTATTGTTCCGGCATCATCTACACCTCCGGCAAAGACAGTTCCAGCAAGTCTGGCGCGTTCAAAACACTCAATCCATCCTTCCAGACCACTGATTGCCCGGCTATCAACACCCTCTTCAGCTTCTGCAGCCGTACTTAAAAGATAAACATCTTCAAAAGCATAATCTGTCCCATATAATGGATTGACTCTGTCAAGCATTGTTTTCATCTGACCAGCCATTTCATAGTAATAAACAGGCGTTGCAAAAGCAATCACTTCTGCATCATGCATCTGCTTTGCAATATCTATTGCATCATCAGCAATCACACAATGTCCAAGTTTCAGACAGGCTAAACATCCTTTGCAGAAGTTGATTGTTTTATTTTTTAAACTAATTTCTACAACCTGATTTCCAGCCTCCTTCGCTCCTTTTACAAATGCTTCTGCAAGCATATCTGAATTGCTGTTCTGACGAAGACTGGTTGAAATCACTAATACCTTTTTGCTCATAAATTGCTCCTTTACATCTTTTCACTGAAAAAATCAGCCAGTTTTTCAAATGGGATTCGATCTGTTCTGTCATACAGATCAATGTGTTCTGCATCTTCAACCACATATAATTCTTTCGGTTCCAATGCAGCATCAAACGCATTTTCATTGAAAAATCTGGAATGTGCACGATCCCCTACTATAAACAAAATTGGTCTTGGTGAAATCTCATCAATATAATCCAGCAAGCAGTAATTCATCATTGTAAGTGTACTTGTTGTTGTAAAACCACCTCTCGCATGTGGATGATGCCCTCTCTTAATAGCGTAAAACCGGAACCATTCTGCATCTGGCTCCTGAAGTGCTGAGCAGAAATATGAAAAAACTGGAAGAAGATCTGGGATTAACCCTGTTCGAACGAACGAAGAATAAACTGACTTTGAATCAAAATGGAGAATATGTGCTGGAGCTGGCAAAAAAGCTTCTGGAAGATGCAGACTCCCTCACAGAAAAAGCTCGTGAATTTGACCGGAAAAACCACACGATTTTCCTCGGCACCTGCGCCCCCGCTCCTTTGTGGACGCTCACACCGATGATCACCGGTCTGTTTCCCCACATGGCTCTGCAGGCCGACACGACCTCAGACAAACGGCTTTTCAGGGGACTGGATCAGAATCACTACCAACTGATCGTCACCCACGAAAAACCGGATTCCGACTCCTATTTTTTCAAAGAATGGGGAACCGAAAGCCTGATGTTCGCACTTCCCAAAGACCACAAATATGCAAACAAAAAAAGCCTGTCCTTCTCCGACATGAACGGAGAAAACATGCTTTTAATGCCAGATATCGGCTTCTGGTCCTTTGTATTAGAAAAAATGCCGGATTCCCGCTTTCTGACCCAAAACAACCGCTATAGCTTTCAGGAACTGGTCCAGGCCTCCTCCCTGCCCTGTTTCGTAACCGATGTCTCCGAAAATTACCGGGTTACCGCAGAAAACCGGATCGCGATTCCGATTTCCGATAAAGAGGCAACCGCAACCTATTATCTGGTGTGCAAAAAGGAACAGAGGCAGGAATGGAAAGCATTATTCTTGTAGCAGAGTGAATATAGCCAGCGTTGTAATCTGTCAGCTCATCCGATTTCTGCCCTGCCTGATGTTTTGATCAAAACCGCTGGTGGTTCGGTAAACTGCAATCTGTCAGTCTGTAAGTAAGCGTCCATTATCATTCCATTCGCCATACATAATCCCCGCCTTGGTGTTATCTAAAAATTTTTGTAAGCGACTTTGGAACAGTTCTGGATGCTTTTTCTTAATCTGGATCGTATCAATTCTCACACGCTGATAGAGCGGCGGGAATTTTTGAAAATTCTCCCAAATTTCAGCGTCTATTTGCGATGCGTCTAAAATCATCTTGTCAATAACAAAACCATTTTCAGACATATCCGGCAAAACTGCTCTTCCAGCATCCGTCATACGTCCTAATCGCTCCATTCTCCGACAACGTTCTTTATTTAAATCAGACCACAAACTGTTTTTTCTTCTGGGTGCTAATCTTTGTGCCGTTATTTCGTTATCCATTTTCTTCGTGGTGCTATCAATCCAGCCAAAACACATGGCTTCTTCGACTGCATCTATATACCAAAAAGTTCCCTTATCTACTGGACGTCCACGCTTTACAACCACCCAGCATTCGGCTTCTCTGTTATAATTTTCCGAAAGCCATTCTCGTAACTCATCACGATTTTGAGCTGATAATAAATTCTTAAATTCCATTTTTTTCTCGCAATCGTTGATTTCACCAGTTCTCCAAGCTGGAAGTCACTTACTTCTTATCATTGAAAAGAATAATAAATGCACCCATCACAGCAACAGCAAGGATAACACCCCACTCTGGTGCATTGACCCAGTTTGCAAAGATGGCACTGCTCATAAACCCAACCATTATGGTTACAATCATTGCTAAAATTGCTTTTCCCATGCAATCACACTCCCTTGTCAACTATCGATTTTCTGATTTATAATACTATGATTTTGCATCTTCTGATGAGCCTTCCTTTAAATTCTCTATAGATTTAAGAATAAATGCGCCCATTGTTGCAATTGCAAAAATCGAACCTAGTTGAGGCCAAAGCATGGTTTCACAAATCACAGAACTGAGCCAGCCTACAAAAATTGTGATTACAAACGCCCTTATACTACTCATTTTTCTCCTGCCTCCTATTATTTCCGGAATCTCTTATTATGACTCATAGTGTGATTCTATTGTTTGTAAATATATTTACGAATCACCTCTTCCATTTCGCTGTACTCACACAGAAAAGATTTTTGGCTGGCTGATAGCATTTCGTATCTGACATTTTACACCTCGTTTAATATTTTCTCCCGTGCTTGTTCAAAACTGATATTTCCATGCTGAATCTCCTGCATTAACTGTATGTCATTCTCGTCTAAATGCAATCCTTCAAGTTTTAATGTTGCAGCTACCTCATTGATTTTTTCCTCATTCGTATAGGAGGATTTTGTCAGCTTAACAGAAAACGGAATTCCTTCTTGAATAATTAACTAGTTCAAAGCCATATTGATATACGTAGACATATTCAATCCAAGTTTATCCAAAATATTTGCTGCGTTTTCTTTGATCCGCTCCGGTGTGCGAGCCTGTACAATTCCCATTGGTTCCATAAATGATACCTCCTCATCGATTATATATAATATATGGCACCATGCATACATAGTCAATATTTTATAATACATGAATCACGATTATAAAACAGAGTCTTATTTTTTCGTCTGCTGAAATAAGACAAAAGCCGTGGAAGCTACCGAAAGGCAGCTTTCACGGCTCTATTACGTTAACAATATTACTATTTTTACAGGCGTACGATCATTGCCTCGCGTCCTGCGCCGGTTCCGATGAATTTTACCGGAACTTTGATATAATCCTCGATGAAGTTGATGTATGCCTTTGCATTCTCCGGAAGCTCCTCGAAGGTCTTGCAGCCAGAGATGTCACCGAAGTTACCATCGAACTCTTTGTATACCGGCTTGCTGTTCTCTAAGAACTTTAAGTTGGTTGAGAAGTCCTCGGTCTGTACCCCGTTGCAGTCATAAGCAACGCAGACTTTGATCTTGTCGAACTTACCGATGGTGTCTAAGTGGTTTACGGAGATTCCGGTCAGACCATTCAGACGCTTTGCATATTTTAAGGTTACCAGATCCAGCCAGCCACAGCGACGCGGTCTGCCGCTTACGGTACCGTACTCATGACCAAGGTCACGGATCTTATCACCGGTCTCGTCGAGCAGCTCGGTTACGAACGGGCCCTCGCCGACACGGCTGGAGTAAGCCTTGATGATGCCATATACATTGCCGATATCGGATGCGCTTAAACCGGTTCCGGTGATGATACCGCCGATAGTCGGATTGGAGGAGGTTACATACGGATAGGAACCGAAGTCGATGTCAAGTAAGGTTGCCTGAGCACCCTCTACGATGACCTTCTTATCCTCTTCCAGTGCTTTGTGCAGATAAGTTACAGTGTCACATACGAACGGCTTTAACTGCTCTGCGTACTCGGTATAGGTCTTATATACCTCTTCAAAGTTCAGTTTTTCATCAATGGTGGTGTCTTCCGGATCATAGAACTTTAAGAGTGCTTTTCTGGATTCTACCAGCTCTTCCAGATGGCTCTTGAAGTTGTCTGCGTACAGATCCTCAACTCTTAAACCTGCGCGCTCGTACTTGTCACAGTAGGTCGGTCCGATACCTCTGCAGGTGGTGCCGATCTTGGAAGCCTTTCTTGCTTTCTCCAGTGCGCGGTCTAACATCGGATGGTATGGCAGGATCACATGGGTCTTGTCACTGATTTTTAAGTGGTTGTCGATATCGTATCCGTGTGCTTTTAAGTTTTCGATCTCACCTAACAGCACCTGCGGGTTCATAACAACGCCGTTGCCGATTACGCCAATGGTATGACCGGACAGGATTCCGGACGGAATCAGACGCATTGCGTATTTCACTCCGTTTGCTTCGATTGTATGGCCTGCGTTATCACCACCGGTTGCACGGACAGCGATATCTGCATTCGTTGCAAGATAATCGATTACTTTTCCCTTACCTTCATCGCCATAAAAACATCCAATAACTACATCTACCTTTGACATAATTCGTCTCCTTTGTTGTGCTTAACGTGACAGTACGGACTTCGCGCATTTTTACTCACGCGCTGCACATCGAAAACCAATGTGCCCTGGCACCGCCACTTGCTATTCCTAATATTCTCATGCGGAATCAGCCGACTCCGCAAACATTAACAGTATATAAGATTCTTGCTTTAAAATCAATACGCAAACACAAAAAGGCAGACAGATTTTCTAATCTGCCTACCTCTTGTTATTAATGTACGTTATAAACATTAATTACTGTAATTTATCAGTTTTGTCATTTTCTGACATGTTCCATACATTGAAAATAAGACTCAGAAAATAATTCCTATTACATCAAACATTCTTTTATACGTTAATCTCTGCGGTCATACCGAGGTCTCCCTTGTTTGCCTCCAGGATCGGATTGACTACTTCGCCTAAGAATTCGTCTACCTGCTGCGGTGCACGTCCTACATAGCGGGACGGCTCCATGCATGCCTTTAAGTCTTCTAAGGAAAGTCCAAATGCCGGATCTGCCGCAATGAGCTCTAACAGGTTGTTGTCCAGACCTTTTTCCTTGACATTTCTGCCTGCTTCCATGGAAAGCTGGCGGATGCGCTCATGCAGCTCCTGACGGTCGCCGCCTGCCTTTACTGCATCCATCATGATGTTCTCGGTTGCCATGAACGGAAGCTCTGCCATAAAATGCTTCTCAATCACCTTCGGATATACCACCAGGCCGTCTACAACATTTAAGTACAGATCCAGGATACCGTCGATGGCCAGGAAGCCTTCCGGAATGCTTAAACGCTTGTTTGCGGAGTCATCTAAGGTACGCTCAAACCACTGGGTGGAAGCAACCATCATCGGGTTCATGACATCACTCATTACATAGTTGGAAAGAGATGCGATACGCTCGCTGCGCATCGGGTTTCTCTTGTATGCCATTGCGGAGGAACCAATCTGGTTCTTCTCAAACGGCTCTTCCACTTCTTTTAAGTGCTGCAGCAGACGAATGTCATTGCTGAACTTGTGGGCGCTCTGCGCGATTCCTGCAAGAACATTCAGGACACGGGTATCTACCTTACGGGAGTAGGTCTGGCCGGAAACCGGATAGCATGCAGAAAAGCCCATCTTCTCGGCGATCATCTGGTCTGCCTTGCGGCATTTCTCATGGTCTCCCTCAAAGAGTTCCAGGAAACTTGCCTGGGTACCGGTGGTTCCCTTGGAGCCAAGAAGCTTCATGGTAGAAAGGACATGATCCAGATCCTCTAAATCCAGACAAAGCTCATTGAGCCAAAGTGTTGCTCTCTTGCCAACAGTGGTCGGCTGTGCAGGCTGGAAATGGGTAAATGCCAGAGTCGGCTGGTTTTTGTACTTGTCTGCGAATTTTGCCAGCTCTGCCATCACGTTGATGAGTTTTTTGCGAACCAGCTTTAAGCCCTCGGTCATGATGATGAGATCGGTGTTATCGCCTACGTAGCAGGAGGTTGCACCCAGATGAATGATTCCTTTTGCCTTCGGGCACTGCTGGCCGTAAGCGTATACATGGGACATGACATCGTGGCGCACCAGACGCTCACGCTCTTTTGCGACTTCATAGTTGATATCCTCGGCATGTGCCTTTAACTCGTCGATCTGCTCCTGGGTGATCGGCAGGCCTAACTCTTTCTCAGTCTCAGCCAGTGCGATCCATAATTTTCTCCAGGTTTTGAATTTCTTGTCCGGGGAGAAGATGTACTGCATCTCCTTGCTTGCGTAACGCTCGGACAACGGGCTTTGGTATCTGTCGTTCATAAGAACCCTCCAATATTTTGATTGATTATTTGGTATCTTCGCCGCGGATGCATTTTTTCGACACTTGTTTCGTATATTCGCCGCAAATGCTTTCCTTTGGCGCTTACTTCGTATATTCGCCGCGGATATCCTCCTTCGGCGGTTCCAGCGGATAGTTTCCGCTAAAGCATGCCGTGCAGATCGGCAGGTCTTCTGCCAGTTCTGGCAGACGTTCCATCTTTAAGTAAGACAGCGAATCTGCCCCGATGATCTGACGAATCTCTTCTACCGTGCGTCCGCTTGCGATCAGCTGGTCTTCGGACGGGATATCCGTTCCAAAATAGCACGGATGCAAAAACGGCGGTGCACTGACCTTCACATGCACTTCCTTCGCACCTGCATCGCGCAGCATTTTCACAATGAGGTGGCTGGTCGTACCGCGGACGATGGAATCGTCGATCATGATGACACGTTTTCCTGCAACTGCCTCTTTTAATACATTCAGTTTTACTTTTACCGCAGAAACACGGCTGCTCTGTTTCGGCTTGATGAAGGTACGTCCCACATAGGAGTTCTTCACAAACGCCGTTCCGTATGGGATACCGGACTGCATCGAATAGCCAAGTGCTGCAGCATTACCGGATTCCGGCACACCGACCACGAGATCGGCATCGACCGGGGAATCGATCGCCAGACAGCGGCCTGCGTGAATGCGGGAATGATAAACGCTCACACCGTCAAACACACTATCCGGTCTTGCAAAGTAAATATATTCAAAGACACATCTTGCCTGTTTCTTCGGATCCGGCAGGCACATGCTCTTATCGGAGCGGATTCCGTCCTTGGTGATCGTTACGATCTCGCCCGGCTCCACGTCGCGGACAAACTCCGCGTCAATCGTTGCCAGGGCGCAGCTTTCGGATGCCAGGATATAGGCATTTTCCTTTTTGCCGATACAAAGAGGCTTAAAGCCAAACGGATCTCTCGCACCGATCATCTTGCGCGGGCTCATGATGACCAGGGAATACGCACCCTTGATCTTCTTCATGGCATTGACCACTGCTGCTTCAACGGTTGCCGTGCGCACACGCTCACGCGCGATATGGTACGCAATGACCTCAGAGTCAATGGTGGTCTGGAAGATTGCACCGCTGTATTCCAGCTCTCTGCGCAGCTCCGGCGCATTGACCAGGTTTCCGTTGTGGGCCAGTGCCAGGGTACCCTTCACATAATTGAGTACCAGAGGCTGCGCGTTCTCTCTTGTGCTGCTTCCCGCAGTCGAGTAACGCACATGTCCCACACCAATGTTTCCATGTAACCCCTCTAAAATGTCCGGTGTGAACACCTCATTGCAAAGCCCCATCCCCTTATACGCATTTACCTTCCCCTTCGGTCCTTCTGTGTCGCTGACCGCAATACCGCAGCTTTCCTGCCCCCGGTGCTGCAATGCGAACAGTCCGTAATAAATCTCGGATGCCACATCATTGCCGTCAAAATCGTACATTCCGAATACACCGCACTCCTCGTGCAGCTCATCTGGATTCAGCAAGCGTTTCTCTTCCATCGGCTTTCTTCCTCTCTTGATGTATTTATAAGTAATATAAATAAAAGAAGTTAATTTCAGAAGAAATTATAATACACAGGCATCTGAATTGCAATATGTTTTTTATTGCCGGATAGAATCCTTTCTGTGGTAAAACTGGACTTCTAAATTTTTTGTATCCAGCCGGATCCCGTAAATATCCTGTTCCGGCTCACTGCTCACAGCATTGCCCGGAGCAATTGCCTCTTTGGAAATAAGCTCCACTTCACAGAGTTCTTCCCTGCGTACCAGAGAAAGCTCAGGGCGCTTTTCCTGCCAGAATAATGCCGTTCCTGCTGCAATTTCCAGACAGATCGCAGCCGCCAGAATTCTGCGGATACACCTTAAGCGTCTGGAACGCTGATAATTCCATGCCAGCCGCCGGATACACTGTTTTCTCCAGGCGCGGCATGACCGATTCCATGTTCTGATCAAAAGTCCTCCTATGTACATGAAAAACGGATAACATCGCTTTTGAAAAGCGATGTTATCCTAAAAAACAAGAAAAACCAAATAACTTTCTTACTGCACAACGCGCTCCACATCATCCACGAGTCCGTCCACCACGCCAGTGCTTTTCTGAACTCCAGTGCGGTTTTCTGCAGCAGAATTTCCAACATTTCCGTTTGTCTGGTTTAAGTTTCCGCCATTCTCACTTCCGGCAGCTCCACCTGCTCCATTTACACCATTCCCGGTGTTTTCCCCGGTTGTGTTAGTACCGTTTCCGTTGATTCCGCCATTTCCAGTAGTACCTCCGGTTCCACTCGTGCCATTTCCGGCTCCGCCGTTTTCACCGGCCATTCCGTTTTCCATGTTGTTTGTGCCGTTTTCCCCGGCAGCGGTGCCCCGGCCGTTTCCATTCTGGCCATTTGGCGCTCCCTGGCTTGCAGTCGTGGCTTCATCCGCCATGTTGTTTCCATTCTGGTTGCTGCATCCCGCTAAAAGACAAACAGTCATGGCGAAGAGCAGCACACATGCAGTCATTCTGATTTTTTTCATCATCGTATTCTCCTTTCTTTCCTAATGAATTCTGAAAAAGAGTCGCACCCAGGCGGAGCGTTTTTGTTTCATAGACTGTACTTTTCCACGAAACAACCTATTTCAGGAATACATCCTGCTGTTAGTATGAGAAAAAAGAAACGATTTTATCAAAAATCAGAACTTCCATTTTTATCTTTTTATAAAATTAACCGATCACATCCTGCATGTCGTACAGTCCCGGCTCTTTGCCTGCCAGAAACAGTGCTGCCTGCAGTGCACCTTTTCCGAAAATTGCCTTGGAATAAGCAGTGTGGCGGAAGGTAATGACCTCATCCGTTCCGGCAAAGATCACGTCGTGGTCACCTACAATCGTACCGCCGCGCACGGAAGAGATACCGATCTCTTTCTCGTCACGTCTTACGCGATCCTGGCTGCGGTCATATTTGTAATGGTACTGGTTGTCCATCGCCTCGTTGATGGAATCTGCCAGAGCCAGTGCAGTGCCGCTCGGCGCATCCAGTTTTTTGTTGTGGTGCTTCTCGACAATCTCAATGTCAAAGCCTGCATTCGCCAGCACCTTTGCCGCATCCTGGACCAGCTTCATGAGGGTATTGATGCCAAGGGACATATTCGCAGAGCGCAGGATCGCAGTCTGTTTGCTGCTCTCTTTTACTTTTTCGATCTGCTCTGCAGAAAGTCCGGTCGTGCAGAGTACCAGAGGCATCTTGTGTGCCACGCAGTAATCCAGCAGATGGTCCACTGCCTTTGCAGAAGCAAAATCGACAATCACATCTGCCTCAACGTTACATTCCTCTAAAGATGCAAACACCGGATAATCACTTAAAACTACCGGATTGACATCGATTCCGGCTACGATCTCAATGCCATCCATCTCCTTTGCCAGACCGGTAATGGTGCGTCCCATCGCACCATTGCAGCCGTGCATGATCATTTTTACCATTTTATAAGTCCTCCTGTGCAGGTCCTGTTCTTTCGTTTGTGATTCTATTTGTACGTTTCCATACAGCTGCTTTCCATGACACAGGCAGCTGTCGTTTTGATTCTTTGCAAATGCTGCGTACATTCCTGGTTTACAGGATTCCATACTCCTGCATTGCCTTTTTCAGACGTTCCTGGTTCTGCGGCTCCATCTCGGTAAGCGGCAGTCTTAACGGGCCAACTTCTTTGCCCATCAGGTTTAAGGCAGCCTTAACCGGAATCGGGTTTACTTCACAGAACAGCGCGTTGATCACCGGAATGGCATCTAACTGCATCTGGCAGCTCTTCTGGATATCGCCCTTGAAGAAGTTCTCGCAGATCTCGTGGGTCTGTCTCGGAGCAACGTTGGACAGAACGGAGATAACGCCCTTGCCGCCCATAGCCAGAAGCGGAACAATCTGGTCGTCGTTGCCAGAATACAGATCTACGCAGCCGTTTGCCAGGTGCATGATCTCTGCGATCGCGGAGAAGTTGCCGCTTGCTTCTTTCACGCCAACAATGTTTTTCACATCGCGGCAAAGCTTTACGATGGTCTCCGGTTTCATGGTAAGACCGGTACGGGTCGGCACATGATATAAAAGACACGGAATGTTTACAGACTCTGCGATCGCGGTATAGTGTGCGATCAGACCATTCTGGGTTGCCTTATTGTAATAAGGAGTTACTAACAACAGTCCGTCTGCTCCGGCCTTCTCAGCCTCTTTAGAAAGGTGGATTGCCTCTCTGGTACAGTTTGAACCGGTTCCTGCGATAACCGGGATACGCTTGTTTACCACCTTGCAGGTGAAACGGATCACATCCAGATGCTCCTCGTGACTCATGGTTGCAGACTCACCGGTGGTGCCGCATACGATGATCGCATCGGTACCGCCTGCGATCTGCTCCTCCAAAAGCTCAGCAAGCTTATCATAATTTACCTCTCCAGATTCTGTAAACGGGGTTACCAATGCAACACCAGCGCCCTCAAAAATAGCCATGTTCTTTTCCTCCTCATATGTTTATGTATTGCAGGCGTCAATCAACGGATACGCCACCGCACTGTTCCGACATGCAATGTAAAAAAGAATGTGCCTTGGCACATTCTCGCGCCGAGGCGCGGTTGCTTTGGCAACCATCTACCTTTGCGCCGAGCGCGCATCCCTGCGGAGCACTTTTTTGTTTCATAGGACGCACTTTCCTATGAAATAAAAAAGGGACTGACAAATCCCGGTCAGCCCTCTTAAAGTCGCTTTTGTGCTTTTTGCTTTAAGTAGCTCTCCATCCGGTTGGATGACAGTTACAGGATTCTTCACCCTGTCCCCAGATAAATGACTTCCAGACCGTCCTCTATCTTCGGCGCCCGCCCTTTCAAAGAATCCTCTTCTGCTTCTGGTGCATCCGATTCTTTACTCATGCTTCGCGCAACCTCTACTTGCCTGTTTATATATAATACTAGCATTAACCATTTTAATTGTCAACTTAAACCTATCTGGAACAGTTGGAACAATCTACATATTCCACTTTATCTGCGATCCGGCGAATGCCTTCCGGCAGTACCTTTCCGGTCACAATGACCTGGACCTGGTCACGGCAGTTTAAAATGCCCTCCAGTTCCTCTTCCGTTACGATATTCTGGTCAACCAGCCCAAGGGCTTCATCGAGAACCAGAAGATCGCACTCCTCTGTGGTCAGTACCTTCTTTGCATAATTTAATCCATTGCGAATATTGACCTGCTCATCTTTCTTTTCAGAATCGCTTAACTCTGCAAAGTAGCGGTCTGATTTTTCGAAGCGGAATATCTTCAGTTCCGGCTCCATTCGCTTTAATACGTCCAGATTTCCTGTTTTCTCACTGCCTTTTAAAAACTGGATCACGATCACGGTTTTCTGCTCTGTGAGCGCCTGGAGCGCTCTGCCAAGGGCCATCGCTGTCTTGCCTGAGCTGTCTTTGCCGCAGATGACCTCTAGTCTTCCTGTACTCATCGCTTTTGCACCTCTGTTTTTCTTAGCATCGTTTATACAAGCGTGCTAATCGTAACACATTCCCATGTGATTTGCAAGTTAATCTGTTAAGACTGCGGCTATCCTTATTGCGATTCACATACATAAATCCGCCAACACAGCCGCGCCGATGCTTCGCATCCTTACGCTTCCTCTTCCAGATCCCCGCATTCCAGCTTGCTGATGGAGACCTCGTAAGCCACCCGCTTCTCGCACTCGGTCTCGCTGAGCTTTTTGGTGTACTCCCGGCTCTGCACACGGCCCCATACGCGCACTCTGGTTCCCACCTCGAATCCGGAAGCAAACCGCGCATTTCTGCCCCAGGCAATGCACGGGATATAGTCTGACTTGCCGTAAGGGCGGTTGACTGCCAAAAGGAGATCTGCAATCTCCCTTCCGAGCGGTGTTTTCCGGTAAACCGGTGCCTTACAGATGTAACCATCCAGAAAAATCTGGTTCGTCTTGGTATAATCCGTAAATTTCTCCATAAAATGGATTTCCCGTACAAACACCGACAGTACCAGACGGTTTTTTATCCCTTCATGGCGGTTATAGGAACGGAACTGGCCAATGGCCTCCACCGTGCAGCCAATATAATCTTCCTTAACATCCAAAAGACGCTCTGAAATCATAAGCGGAATGATATCGGCCTGCTCGCTCAAACGGCTCACCGCTACATTTACCAGATAAAATCCCTCTCCAAACACTTCATGGCTGAAGGTAAACCCGGAAATGATTTCTCCGATCACACTCACTTTATTGTTTTCGATCACTTTTTCTGACATAGTATTTTCTCTCCTCTTCCCATTTCTTTTAGCTCTCAGCTATTATCATATTTACGGGAAAATGAGAAAAAATATTCAGGTTTTCGCTCGACAAATGGCGGCAAAATGTTACATTTTCCATGCAAAAGGCAAAAAAACAGCAGATTTTATAATGTTTTGCTGTCTCCAACTAACGTTCCCGAAAAGCAGCGAAAGCAAATCGTCCTACAAGACAGGCTGAAACCGCCGCCGAGATCCACTCACTGATCCAGAATCCGTGCCAGACTCCCACTGGTCCCATGATCCGGTTTAAGATCCAGGCAGCCGGCAGGATCACCACCAGATAACGGCACAGGGAAACGATGAGGGAAGACATGCCCATTCCCAATCCCTCAAACGCGCCGCTTGCGGTCACAGAAACCGAAGAAATTAAAAATCCCAGGCAGATCAGGCGTAATGCCTGTGTGCCCGCTGCCACGGTTTCCGGGTTTGTGGTGAACAGCTGCATAAGCTGTTTTGCAAACAGAAGACAGCCAAACGTTCCAACCGCCATAATGACTGCACACATCACCAGCGTCAGTTCAAACAGCCTGCGCACCCGCTTCATTTCCTTTGCCCCGTAATTGTATCCAATCAGCGGGCGCAGTCCCTGCACAATGCCGCTGGCCGGAAGATACAGGAACGTCTGAAGTTTATAGTAGATTCCGAGCACCAGGACATAACAGTCCGAAGATGCCGCAAGAATGCCGTTTAACGCGGAAATCAAAATCGATGGCAGAGCCAGGTTCAAAATTGCCGGAACACCGATTCCATATAATTTTTTCAGGATCGGTCTGTTTGGGAGCAGATCTTTTTTCGAAAACTTGACCGGAAATGGTTTTCCAACGTACATTACCAGATACACCGCCAGGGAAACAACCTGGCCGATTCCCGTTGCGATCGCTGCTCCTGTGATCCCCATTGCCGGAAAAATGCCGATTCCAAAGATCATCAAAGGATCCAGGATGATGTTGGCAATACAGCCGCAAAGCAGACTTGCCATGGCCACCTTCATGCGCCCTACCGCCTGAAAAAGCTTTTCAAAAAACAGTCCTGCCATGATCACCGGCGCAAACGAAAATGCGATGGAAACGTAACGGATCGCCAACAGCTTTACCGCTTCATCACTCGTAAACATGCTTAAGAACTGCGGCATGATCAGCAGGGAAAGAACAGCCAGAACAACACCATGGGCCAGGCAGCAAAGCAGTCCCTGTCCCGCCGCATTTCCGGCTTTTTTCTTATCTCCCGCCCCAAGATACAGCGATACCAGTGCATTGATCCCCACTCCAAAACCAATGGCAGCCGCATTGATAAAATTCTGTACCGGATACACCAGGGAAAGCGCTGTCATGGCATTTTCACTGATCTTCGCCACAAAGAAACTGTCGATAATGTTATAAAGGGAATTGACCAGCATAGACACTACCATCGGCAAGGCCATCGACATCTTTGCCGTCATCGCCACCATCGCCGGCGTGGCCACCTCCCTGGGCCAAGGCACCCTGCAGATCAACAGCGGCCTCAACTACCTCTTCGGCATCCCCAGCAACCAGATCACCTGGCTTGTGATCATCGTGCTCATCGCCATCGTCTACATCCGCACCGCCATCACCGGCGTAGACAAGGGCATCCGCCTGATCTCCGACATCAACCTTTACCTGGCGCTGGCGCTGGTGGCCGTGGCCTTCCTGGTGGGTCCCACCGTCAATATCCTCAACATCTTCACCAGCGGCATGGGCCAGTACATGCAGAACTTCCTGGGCGACAGCCTGAACATCGACCCCTTCGGCGACAACACCTGGTTTAACGCCTGGCGCATCTTCTACTGGGCTTGGTGGATCGCTTGGGCTCCCTTCGTCGGCACCTTCATCGCCCGCATCTCCAAGGGCCGCACCGTCCGCGAGTTCATCCTGGGCGTCATCGTCGCCCCCTCCATCGCCTCCATCATCTGGTTCTCGGTGTTCGGCGGCATGGGCCTGGGCGTGGCGGAAAAGCTGGGGCTGGACACCATCAGCCAGATGGTCACCGCTCCGGAAACCGCCCTCTTCCAGGTGTTTAACCTCTACCCCCTGGGCAAGATCCTCTCCATCGTCACCATCATCCTGCTCTGCACCTTCTTCATCACCTCGGCAAACTCCGCCACCTTCGTACTGAGCATGTTCTCCTCCGGCGGCGACCTGGACCCCTCCAACCGCAAAAAGGTCATCTGGGGCGTGGTGCAGGCGGTGGTCGCCTTCGCTCTGCTGCTTTCCGGCGGCCTGAGCGCCCTGCA
>OGWS01001485.1_pt1 | contig 18238 bp, 18 predicted proteins | sample 1576111 | NCBI WGS metagenome assembly OGWS01 (sample SAMEA3541534, study PRJEB24748) | human gut metagenome | biome: human gut; feature: human-associated habitat; material: faeces | place: China | collected 2012
CCGGGTAGGCGCACTCCCCGCTGAGGTTCAGCGAAAAACTTCCCGCCCGTCAGGGGCGAACACGCTAACGCAGTTCGCGTCCCCCGCTCAACCGGTGCTGAAAAAGGCTGCCGCCCGTCAGGGGCGAACCCGCTGACGCAGTTCGCGTCCCCTGTCAATCGGTGCAAAAAACAGAGGACGCCCAAACCGGGGCAAAAAGCCGCCGTTTGTTAACAGTATATCCCTTGTATTTTCCCGTCTGGCTTGATACAATAAGCTTGTAAGAGAAAGGAGGCGTTTACAATGAAACGCTCAAAAGTTATTATAGCCGTAATTGCGATCATTGCAGTAGTCGCCGCAGCCTGTGTATATGGATATGTCCGCAGCAAGCCCGCCGATGAGCCGGAAAAGCCTGCTGTTACCGAGCCGGAGAACCCGACCACGCCGGAAACGCCGGACGACAGCAATTCCGGCAAACCGTCCGATTCCAAGACCGATAAACCTGCCGTACAGCCGGAAAACCCCAATCCGAGCGGCACGGAGTCGGTCACGATCTACGTTCCGGATGAACAGGGTGAAACACTCACGCCGACCGGCGCAGACGCGAAGGACGACTCCGACCAGTCGCTCGTGGACGCACTCATCGCCGCAGGCTCTCTGCCCGAGGGCGTCAAGGTGCAGTCCTCGTCACTCGAGAACGGCACGCTCACGCTCGACATGAATGCCGCCTTCGGTGAGGCGATCCGCGCCTCCGGCACCGCCGGTGAAACGCTCAAGATCTACGCACTGGTCAACACGTTCGCGCAGGCGCGCGGCGCAACCGCAGTGCTCATCACCGTGGACGGCAAGGTGCTCGAAAGCGGACACGAGGTCTACGATTACGCGATCGAACCGAACAACTGATCTGCAAAAGAAAAGCTCCGAAACGCCTGTTTCGGAGCTTTTTCTTACTTATTCATCATTTTCAGGAACTTTTCCTTGATATGCGCGGCTGCCGCGCGCGGATCGTCCGCCTTCATAACGGCAGAGACCACGGCGATGCCCTTGATGGGGCTGTCAGCCAGCACGTCCATGTTATCCGCGTTCAGGCCGCCGATGGCAACCACCGGAATCGGCACCGCGCGGCACACATCGTTCAGCACGGAAACCGGCGTAACCTTGGTGGTAACGTGGGTAGTCGTCGGGTAAATGGCGCCGGTGCCGAGGTAATCCGCGCCGTCGTTGTACGCGGCAACGGCTGCTTCGACCGTCTTGGCGGTCGCGCCGACGATCTTATCCGGGCCGAGCAGCCTGCGGCAGACCGCCACCGGCAGGTCGCTCGCGCCGACATGTACGCCGGCTGCATCGCAGGCAATAGCAACATCCACGCGGTCGTCGATGATGAGCGGCACGCTGTAGCGGTCGGTGACGGACTTGACCTGCTGCGCCAGCTCCAGATAGCTGCGTCCGCCGGTGTCCTTCTCGCGGAGCTGAATGAGCGTTGCACCGCCCCTGCACGCCTCGTCCACCGCGTGGAGCAGGGTCTCGGTCGTGTGGTAGGTACTGTCCGTAATGACATATAATGTAGGATCAAACTGCATGATAATACTCCTTTTTTGAACTTATTGTGCCGTTTCGCATTCTTTTACCGTCTTGCGAATGAAAAACAGGCTGATAACATCAACAACGTAAATAAACTGGGAAATGACCTGCCGGACTGCGGTTCCGGTGCTGATTTTGCCCTGCCTGCGCGCGTGCAGGATGAGCGCAATGCAGTAGCCGGACGAGGCCATCATGGCAAACCAGGCAACCAGCATTTGTAAGAGCACGACCGGCAGCGTCATCGGGAAAATCAGCGTAAACATGCCGTAAATCATGCCGAAAAAGAAATTCAGCAGGAACATTGGAATCGCGATGCACTTCATTGCAATGATGCAGCGCCACAGCGTCTGCCGCACCGCCGGGTCGGACAGCCGCCTGTACATCACAGCAGCGCAAATCAGATTGCAGATTGCCAACGGCCCAATAAGCAGCCAGAACAGGAATAATCCCATCTGAAATATGTCCTTATCCGTTCCTTGCGCCACAAAAGCGCACAGAAATTCGCCTGCATACGACAGCGCCAGACCGACAAAGCAAACGATTTCACAGATGCTGAAAAACTTTGCAGCCTTCATCCCCTCTCCCCTTTCACCGCATGTTAATTTTCATCAATTTATTTTCACGATAAGCAAATCCTGTTCTTCCCCGAGTTCACCGAGCGCGGTGCCGTCCGGCTGAAACGCCATGCTGTGCCCGACAAATTTTCCGGGCGCATACTGGTCTGCGCCGAGCACGGTCAGGCCGTTCTCGATGGCTCGCGCGCACAGCAGGGTGCGCCAGTGCAGCAGCTTGTTCTCGCCCTGCACCCAGCCCGCCGGAACGAACAGCGTCTCGGCGCCGCGCGCCTTCTGCTCGGCGGCCAGCGCCGGAAACCGCAGTTCAAAGCAGGTAATGATACCCAGTTTTCCGGCGGGTGTCTCGATGGGCGAAAACGGCTTGTCCCCTGCCCGGCACTCATCGGATTCCCGATAGCCGAAGGCATCGTACAAACGGTTCTTGCGGTGCGTTCCGCGCAGGCTGCCGCGGTCGTCAAGAACCGCAATCGTGTTGTACGGCAGGCCGTCCGTGCGCTCGTACATGCCTGCGGCAATCCACAGGCCGTATCTCCTGCAAAGCTCACCGAGCGCAATAATGAACGGGCCGTCACACGGCTCTGCGGCCTCGATATTTTTCGACCGTGTGTTCACTTTTGCGTAATACATGCTGTATTCCGGTAAAAACAGCATTTTTGCTTCATTTTCCGCCGACTTTTGTGCAAGGCGTTCTATTTCCCTGAGATTGGCATTTTTGTCCTCTCCGGCGCTGAACTGCCCGATGGCAACCGTGCTCACGCCTCTCTCCAGCCCTTGCATATGTCCACCCATGCCTTGAAACCGGAGAATTTCTCCAGTTCTGGGATGGTGACCTCGATGGCTGAGTTGGACGAGCCGCACGCCGGGAATACCGTCTCGAACCGTCGGAGCGATTCATCGAGGTAGACCGTTACGCCGTCGTTCACGCCGAACGGGCACACGCCGCCGACCGCATGACCGATCTCCGGCTCGACCTCCTCAAACGCGAGCATCCGCGCCTTGCAGCCGAACCGCGCCTTGTACTTCGGGTTGTCGATCTTGGTGTCGCCTGCCGCAACGATGAGGATCACGCCGTCATTCGTGCGGAACGACAGCGTTTTTGCGATGCGTGCCGGTTCGCAGTGGGCGGCTTCGGCGGCCAGCTCTACGGTCGCGCTGGACACCGGGAACTCGATCACGCGATTCTCTGCGCCGAACTGACGCAGATACGCTTTTGCTTTTTCGATGGACATGGGTCTCAATCTCCTTCTGTCTGCTGCGGGATATCGTCGATCATGCTTTCGCACAGCCGACGTAAATAATTTGCAATTTCGCTGAGCGCAAGGCATGTGCACAGCCGCTCCTCCGGGTCATCCGGCGTCTCGGGCAGCTGGGCGGTCAGCAGCGGCGGAATGGCTTCGCGCATGCGCTTCTTGTCCGCGAGCAGATGCTCGTAGCACGCCGCAAAGTCTACATCGTCCCGACCGGTCAGTGCCTTCACATCGTTTAAGCGCAGCGTCTGCTTCAAATGGTACACGCAGAGCAGCTGCATGATCTGCTGGCGCGTGTATTTTTTGCCCTTCACCGGCGTCATAAGCCCTTCCTTGACGTAGTTGTTGACCATGGTTTTTGTCAGCAGCTTATCCTCCGGCGTGCGCTTGCTGCCCGATAAGCACTGATCGAACAGCGTCAGCACCTGATCCATATACAGGTCAAGCTGCGGCACCTCGTCGGGCATGATATCGCGGTCGGCAAAGACCGCTTCTATGGTTTTCTCCAGCCGCGGCATGGCGTTCACCTCATCTTTTTACAAAATATCGAGGCAACACCGAACAATTAAAGCTGCGGCTCCTTGTGCAGGCTCCGGTCGCACTGCCGCGGCGCTTTACGGAAATTTTGTGCCCTGACTTCGTTGTGAGTTCACGGTAATACATCAAGTATTACCGCAAACTCACGCCTCGTCAGAACGCAAAATTTACTCGTAAATCGCTCTTGTTCAATTATGCGGTGTTACCTTGCAAATACAACACCGAACGGAAACACGCAATTTTTCGTCTGCCCGTGCGGCCTGCAATGCTATTATTATAAGCCTTTTGCGCGCTTCACGCAAGAGTTATACCGCTCGACAAATCCACTGTAATATGATATACTGAACGAACAATAAGCGGTAGGAGGCTTACATATGAAAAAATTCTGGCAACGCCTGGTCCTTTTCGGACTGACAGGTGCATTTTTTGTATCCTGTATCAGCTGCAGCGCGGCAAATACTGCCTCGAAGGTTCCGATTCTGATGTATCACAACCTGACGAACGACCCGTCTGCCGTGACGAGCATGACCATCACCGGCGAGCGGTTTCAGGAGGACATGGAATATCTGGAATACAACGGCTACACGCCGCTGCTCTCCTCAGATTTGATCGACATCCGGGCCGGAAAGGAAGCCATGCCCGAGCGGCCGGTCATGATCACCTTTGATGACGGTTATCGCTCCAATTACGATATTGCGTACCCGATTCTGCAGAAAACCGGCATGAAGGCCGTCATTGCGCTGATCGGCAAAAGCATCCGCGCAAACGACAACACGGAAGCGAATCGCTTTTTCCTCAAGTGGGACGAGGCAGCCGAAATGGCCGACAGTGGTCTGGTAGAGCTGGCCTCTCACACCTACAACCTGCACAACCCGCAGTACGGCGGACTGACCGCACCGGACGGCATCAACGGCATCCAGCGACTGAAGGGCGAGTCGCAGGCGGCGTATAACAAGCGCGTCGGTGAGGACCTCAAGCAGAGCATCGACCTCATTACGCAAAATACCAACCAGAAAAACGTGCTGTTTTTCGCATATCCGTTCGGCGCGCGCGACGGGTGGATGCAGCCGCTGCTGCAGAAAAACGGTATCCAGGTCAGCGTACTGACCAATACCGGAACGGCGTCTATCCGGCGCGGATTGACCGATCTGCCGCGTTACCGCATCACAATGGACACCAAACTGAGCGATATTCTTCCGGCGAACCCGAACGCCTCGCACGATATTACCGTGCGGGCGCACATGCCGACCATGATCAAGAATGAGAAAATCCGGCAGGAAGTCGCCCGGCACCTTCCCGCGCAGGAGAGAACCATAAAAATTCCGAAATCGTATACCTGATTTTTCAAGGGCAGTACCGCATAATTAAGCAAGAGCGATTTGCGAGTAAATTTTACGGACTGACGAGGCGTGGTTTTGCGGTAATACTTGATGTATTACCGCAAAATCACAACAAAGTCAGGGCATAAAATTTCCGCAAAGCGCCGCAGTCTTAATTGTGCGGTATTGCCCAAGCACTGTCTTTGATTAACAAAGACGGTGCTTTTTTCATGGTGACAATTTAGAGAAAGCACTTGCAATTTCTGAAAAATATGGTATCATAACAGACATGATATAGTTTTTAACTCTACATAATAAAAAGGAGGAGTTTGTATGCCTCGTGCATTTCTCAAGGCCCGTGAGCCGTTTTCCAGTTACTCTCATTTCATTGGTGCGGTGCTCAGCGGCGCCGGACTGTTCGTTCTGCTCGTGCGGCTGCTGTTCGATTCGTCCGTCACCGGCTCGCTGGCGGCGGCTGCCGTGGTGTTCTGCCTGTCGCTGATCGCGCTGTACTCCGCAAGCAGCGTGTACCATTTCTCCGGCCGCGGCGAAGCCGTCCTGCGGCGGCTGAAAAAGCTCGACCACAGCATGATCTATGTGCTGATCGCGGGCAGCTATACGCCGATTATTCTCAAATTCATGCCTGCGCCGCGCAGCTATATCTTTCTTGGCGTGATCTGGCTGATTGCGCTAACCGGCATTGCCATCAAGCTGCTGTGGATTGACGCGCCGCGTCTCATCGGCACCGCGCTGTACCTCGCGCTCGGCTGGGCGATTGCATTTGATTTCGGGGTTGTGCTGTCCATGCCCGCGCCTGCCATTGCCCTGCTGGCTGCCGGAGGTCTGTCGTATACGGTCGGCGGCGTGATCTATATCGCCAAAAAGCCGAATTTAGGTAAAATGATCGGGTTTCATGAGCTGTTTCATCTATTCGTAATCGTCGGCAGCGTTTGTCATTATCTGATGGTGTTTCTATATGTTCTCTAACAAACGAGCCGTGAATCTTCATGTGGTTCACGGCTCGTTTTTGTTTTCATCCGCACCCGGCAAACCATTTTTATCACTGCTATGGCGGAATACTCCATAATTCGGATACTTTATCCACGGATAATTCGGCTCTGTACCATAATTATTCCGTATATATTTTTCTAACTCCGTTCGATTCATACTGCCATCTCCATTCCCTGGTTTATATTACTCTCCATATCGCCTGCAACCTTTTCAAAATCTCTTCCCATACATTATTCAAAAAAGTGCTTGTTACCGATTGACAAAAATATAAATTTACAATATACTCTTAATTAAGAAGTAATACTAATAAAGGAGGTGCATTTTATGCAGACCAGAAACACCATTCAGCGTCAGATTGTATTGCAGGCAGTGAATCAGCTGCACAACCACCCTACCGCAGATGCGATTTATGCCTTTATCGCGGCGCAGCACCCGACCATCAGCAAGGCCACGGTTTACCGCAATCTGAACCAGCTGGCCGCTCAGGGCGAGATTTTGCGCGTGCCTGTGCCGACCGGTGCCGATCACTTTGATTTCAACATCAAGCCGCATTATCATGTGCGGTGCACCAAGTGCGGCGGCGTTTTTGATGTATTTATGCCGCCTGTCACCGATCTCATCGACCGCGTGGAGGATTCCTCCGGCGTGGAGCTGCATCGGTACGAAATTCTGTTCGAGGGTATTTGCAGCGCATGCAGGAAAGACTAAAAGAGCAGTCAGAACGGTCTGACCGTCAAAAGAGACAGGAAGAATAGGAAAAACGGAGAAAGGATAACTATTATGGCAGAACTCAAGGGCACCCGCACCGAAGCAAACCTGCAGACCGCATTCGCAGGAGAATCCATGGCGCGCAACAAGTACACGTTCTTTGCCTCCAAGGCGAAAAAGGACGGCTATGTGCAGATTGCGAAAATCTTCGAGGAGACCGCTGCAAACGAGAAGGAGCACGCGAAAATCTGGTTCAAGCTGCTCAACGGCGGCATTGATGACACTGTAGCCAACCTCAAGGCTGCCGCAGAGGGCGAAAACTACGAGTGGACCGACATGTACGCTACCTTCGCCAAAGAGGCGCGCGAGGAGGGCTTCGACCACATCGCAGACCTGTTTGAGATGGTCGGCGCAATCGAAAAGGAGCACGAGGAACGCTACCGCAGGCTGCTCAAGAATGTTGAGGACAAGCTGGTCTTTTCCCGCGACGGCGACTGCGTATGGCAGTGCTCCAACTGCGGACATATCGTGGTTGGCAGACAGGCGCCGGAGATCTGTCCGGTCTGCGCGCATCCTAAAGCGTATTTTGAGCTGAAGGCTCAAAATTTCTAAGGGGGACGCTGTCCCCCTTAGATACCCCAACGGTTCCCAAGGAAACCGTTGGGGATATCCCCCTCACCTTTGCACGGCAAAGGCGGTTCGGGACACACGTCCCGAAGCAGTGGTAAAAAAGGCCGGCAGAGCTGGCCTTTTTTAGAGAATTTTACAGCGCACTGCGGTGCGCCAAAAAAGCGGGACGAAACGATTGTTTCTCCCGCTTTTTATTATTCACTTAGATTCTCAGTTTGCAGACTGTACCGCAGCTTTCATGCTGCGAACGTACTCTTTAACGTGCGGCACGCAGTCCTTGCCGTACTTTGCACAGATTTTGACGATTGCCGAGCCGACGATCGCGCCGTCTGACTGGGCGGCCATCTTTGCGGCCTGCTCGGGCGTGGAAATGCCGAAGCCGACCGCGCACGGGATGTCCTGCGTCTCCTTGACCAGCTTCACCATTGCACCGATATCGGTTGTGATGCTCGAGCGCACGCCGGTAACGCCGAGCGAGGACACGCAGTACACGAAGCCGGAGGCCTCCTTTGCGATCATGCGGATGCGGTCGTGCGAGGTCGGCGCGATGAGCGACACAAGATCGAGTCCGTACTGGCGGCACAGCGGGTCAAACTCGGTCTTCTCCTCGAACGGAACGTCCGGCAGGATAAGACCGTCCATGCCGATCTCGGCGGCAGTGCGGATGAAACGCTCCGAGCCGTAGGAGTACACCACGTTCGCGTAGGTCATAAATACCATCGGAATGTCGGTCTTTTGGCGGATACGGCGCACCATGTCGAAGATCTTGTCCGTGGTCGTGCCCGCGGACAGTGCACGCACATTCGCCTCCTGAATGACCGGACCCTCAGCGGTCGGGTCGGAGAACGGAATACCCAGCTCGATGAGATCCGCGCCCGCGTCCGCCATCGCGTATACGATTTCTTCCGTGACCTCCAAAGACGGGTCACCGCAGGTTACAAAGGGGATGAAAGCCTTGCCGCTCTGGAAGGCAGATTTTATCTTGCTCATAGCTTACTCCTTTTTCGTAGGGCGTGACGACCTCGGCACGCCGATGGTAACGATGTGCATACGGCCTGCATGGCGCGCCGAGTCGTCGCGCCCTACGGCATATATTCAAAAACGATGCATAAATTTCCTAATCACTCATGAATATCCTCGCCGCGGTAGCGTGCGATCGCCGCGCAGTCCTTATCGCCGCGGCCGGAGATATTGATAACGATGGTCTGGTCTTTACGCATGGTCGGCGCGAGCTTCATCGCGTGCGCGACAGCGTGTGCAGACTCGATCGCCGGAATGATACCCTCGATACGGCTGAGGTACTCGAATGCATTTACCGCTTCGTCGTCCGTCACCGGAACGTACTCTGCACGGCCGATATCGTGCAGGTAAGCGTGCTCCGGGCCGATGCCGGGGTAATCCAGACCGGCGGAGATGGAGTAAACCGGAGCGATCTGACCGTATTCGTCCTGGCAGAAATAGCTCTTCATGCCGTGGAAAATGCCCAGACGGCCGGTAGCGATGGTCGCGGCGGTCTCTGCGGTGTTGACACCGCGGCCTGCGGCCTCGCAGCCGATCAGGCGCACGCCCTCATCCTCGATGAAGTTGTAGAACGCGCCGATGGCGTTCGAGCCGCCGCCGACACATGCCATCACGACATCCGGCAGCCTGCCCTCCTTTTCGAGCATCTGCTCCTTGATCTCCTTGGAGATGACCGACTGGAAATCGCGCACGATGGTCGGGAACGGGTGCGGGCCCATGCACGAGCCGAGGCAGTAATGCGTATCGTCAATGCGGGAAGTCCACTCGCGGAAGGCTGCCGAGCAGGCATCCTTGAGCGTGCCCGTGCCGGTCGAAACCGGGATGACCTCCGCGCCGAGCAGGCGCATGCGGTATACGTTGAGCGCCTGACGCTCGGTGTCCTCCACGCCCATGAACACCACGCACTCCATGCCCATGAGAGCGGCAGCGGTCGCGGTCGCTACACCGTGCTGACCGGCGCCGGTCTCTGCGATCAGACGGGTCTTGCCCATCTTTTTCGCCAGCAGCGCCTGACCGAGCACGTTGTTGATCTTATGGGCGCCGGTGTGGTTGAGATCCTCGCGCTTGAGGTAGATCTTTGCACCGCCGAGGTCGCTCGTCATGTGCTCCGCAAAGTACAGCCGCGACGGACGACCTGCGTAGTTGTTCAGCAGCTCAGTCAGCTCTGCGTTGAATTTCGGATCGTTCTTATAGTGGTTGTAGGCTTCCTCCAACTCGATCACCGCGTTCATCAGCGTTTCCGGCATATACTGGCCGCCGTGTACGCCAAAACGTCCCTTGCTCATTGGTTTGCTCCTTTCACAAGCGCCGATACGCGGCGCATCTTGTCAATATCCTTTACATCGTCCGTTTCAATGCCGCTGGACAGGTCGAGCGCGTAAGCGCCGGTCTGTGCGGCCTTTGGGACGTTGGTTTCATTCAGTCCGCCCGCGAGAAAATACGGGTGGTTTACCTCGCCTATCAGCGACCAGTCGAACGTTTTGCCGCTGCCGCCGTAGGCGTGCTTTACATAGGTATCCAGCAGCAGATAATCCACCGGCAGGGTGTCCGCCTGCTCAATATCGCGGTGGGTCTCCACGCGGACGGCGTAGACGATGGGCGCACTTGTCAGCTTTCGCAGCTTGTTTATATAATGCAGGCTCTCGCCGCCGTGCAGCTGGATAATGTCGATGGCCTCATCGCGCACGAGCGCGGCAATATGCTCTGGCTCGTCGTTCACGAACACGCCGACCGCCTTAATTTTCGGGTCGAGGTGCTCCTTGAGCCGCGCCGCATCCATATCCGACACATGCCGGCGGCTCTCTGCAAACACAAAGCCGATGAAGTCCGGTTTTGTTTCGTTTGCGGCTTCGATATCCGTTTTGCGGGTCAGTCCGCAGAATTTCAGTTTCATTTTGCGGCCTCCCTGAGTGCGTCAAGCGCCTGTTTCTTGTCTGCGGCACGCATGAGGTACTCGCCTACCAGAACGGCATCCGCGCCGGTCTTTCTCAAAGCCGCCGCATCCTCGGGAGAGGAAACGCCGCTCTCGGCTACGAAAACCGTACCGTCCGGTGCACCCTCGCGCAGACGAGCCGCGTTGCCGAGGTCCACCGTGAAGTCCTTGAGGTTGCGGTTGTTCACGCCGATCAGCCGCGCGCCCGCTCGAACCGCGGACTGCATTTCCTGTGCATCGTGCGTTTCCACCAAAGCGCTTATGCCTAATTTGTCGCAAATGCCGATATAGCCGCGTATGGTTTCGGTGTCGAGCAGCGTGCAAATGAGGAGCACCGCGTCCGCGCCGAGGACCTTTGCCTGATAAATCTGGTACTCGTCCACCGTAAAATCCTTGCGTATCATCGGTTTGGTGACGATTCCCCTAACCTTTTTGAAGATTTCGTCCGAGCCGAGAAACCACTTGGGTTCGGTCAGGCAGGAAACGCAGTCCGCGCCCGCGTCCTCGTAGCTTTGCGCGATGGACGCAAAGTCGAACACCGGGTCGATAACACCTTTGGACGGACTGGCCTTCTTGACCTCGCAGATGAACGCACATTCTTTGCCGGAAAGCGCTTTTTCGAACCGAAAATCGCCCTTCGGGAGTGCTTCCGCCTGCGTCTTCATGTCCTCGAGCGGGATTTTCGCCTTGTCCGCCGCAACCCGCTCGCGGGCGTGCGCCGCCAGTTCGTCGAGGATCATGCCTTTGCCGCCTCCTGCGTTGCCGCCGCGAACCGGTCGAGCTTCGCGAGCGCCGCGCCGCTGTCGATAATCTCTGCGGCCTTTTTGATGCCGTCTGCCAGCGTCAGGCCGTCCAGACCGAGGTACAGCGCGATACCGGCGTTCAGCAAAATCTCCTCGCGCTTCGCGCCCTGCTCACGGCCTGCAAGAATGTCGCGGGTGATCTGTGCGTTTGCCTTGGGTGAGCCGCCGCGCAGGTCATCCACCGTGCACAGGGACAGACCGTATTCGGTCGGGTCGAGTTCATACGGCGTCAGCTTGCCGTCGCGGATTTCGCAGACCTTGTTCCTGCCAATCAGGCCCGCCTCGTCCATGCCGCCGCCGCAGACCACCATGCCGCGCGTTACGCCGAGGTTGGAGAGCACCTGCGCCATCGGCATGACCAGATTTTCGTCATACACGCCGAGCAGCTGCATGGTCGCGCGCGCCGGATTGGATAGCGGGCCGAGCACGTTGAAAATGGTGCGCTCACCCATGCCCTTGCGGACGGGAGCCACGTTCTTCATCGACTTATGATAGCCCTGTGCGAACAGGAAGCAGATGCCAGTGTCCGCAAGCACCTTCTCGTTCTGCTCGGGAGACAGAAAAAGGACAACGCCGAGCTCCTCGAGCACATCCGCCGCGCCCGACTGGGACGAAACCGACCGGTTGCCGTGCTTTGCAACCGGCACACCGCCTGCCGCCGCCACAAACGCGGCGGTCGTGGAGATGTTGAACGAGCCGACCTCATCGCCGCCGGTGCCTACAATATCCATAACCGCGCCCTTCGGCTCAATGTGCGCGCCCTTTTCGCGCATAACCTCGGCGCAGGCGGTGATCTCGGTGATGGTTTCGCCTTTCATACGCAGCGCTGTCAGGAGCGTTGCCATTTCGATGTCGGTCGCGGTGCTGTCCATCATTTCCTCCATCGTTGCACGGGCGATGGTGTAGTCCAAATCACGACCGTTGATCGCTTCGTGAATTGCAAGCTGAATCATTATATATCGACCTTTCTATTACATCTATTATATCATTATCTTCTCCGTAGGGCAGCCCGCCCTACGGTTCTGGTCAAACTTTACATAGACAGAAAGTTTTTCATATAGCCGGGCCCCGGAGAAAGAATGATGTGTGAGGGATTCAGTCCCTCGATTTCGCTGACGGTGAGCGCATCATTGCGGACTACCTTGATTTCCGGCTCGATGGCCGCCGCCTGCTGGAACAGGTTATAGGAAAAAGAATCGTAATTGTCTATCAGGAGAATCATTATCCGTCTACCTCCGATGCACGCTCGATGGCGTTCATAACTGCATTTGCCTTGTTTGCGCTTTCAATATACTCGTTATACGGCACGGAATCCGCAACGATGCCGCCGCCCGCCTGCACGGTCACAATTCCGTTCTTCTTGGCAGCCATGCGGATGGCAATGCAGGTATCCATATTGCCCGCGAAATCCAGATAGCCGAGTGCGCCGCCGTATACGCCGCGCGGCTCGCTCTCCTGCTCCTCGATGATCTCGCAGGCGCGGATCTTGGGTGCGCCGGACAGCGTTCCTGCCGGAAGCACGGCTTCGATGGCGTCGCAGGCGTCGTACTTTTCGTCAATGTCGCCCTCGACCTGTGAACAGATGTGCATGATCTTGGAATAGCGGTGGATCATCATGTAATCGGTGACTTCGACCGTGCCGATTTTGGAGACGCGGCCGAGGTCATTGCGGCCCAGATCGACCAGCATATTGTGCTCGGAAAGCTCCTTCTCATCGGCAAGCAGCTCGTTCTCGAGCGCCTTGTCCTCCTCCGGCGTTTTGCCGCGCGGACGCGAGCCTGCAACCGGGAAGGTGGTCAGGCGGCTGTTATCCAGTCGGACGAGCGTTTCCGGAGAGGAACACATGATCTCGTCCCCATCAATGAAAAGAAACACCATGTACGGCGAGGGGTTGGTGGTGCGGAGCACGCGGTACGCCGAAAGCAGGCTGTCCTGATACGGACTGGAGAACTGCCGCGACTGCACGGCCTGAAAAATATCGCCGTCAAAGATGTACTCGCGGGTCTTTTCCACGATAGCGGCGTACTGCGCCTCGGTGACGTTGCAGGTGAAGCGCGGCCTGCCGGTTGCCTTGAGCGGCGGAAACGGGGTCTGGTCGTTGATCAGCGCCGCCATGCCCTCGAGCGCCGCACACGCCTTGCCGTAGTTCTCCATCACGCTGTCGGTCTTCATGTTGACCACGAGCACGATCTTCTGCTTGAGGTGGTCGTACGCGATGATCTTGTCGAACAGCATCAGGTCAAAATCGTCCCATGCGCCGCGCTTGATTTTGAGCGTCGGCTCCGCGTAGCCGAGCATCGCATACGCGAAGTAGCCGACGAAACCGCCCGTGAACGGCGGCTGACCCTCAAGCCGCGGTGCGCGGTACTCGCCGAGCTCCTCGCGGAGCACGGTGAGCGGCTTGTCGGTCTTGACCGTCTTGTTGACCGTACCCTCGAGCGTTACCGTTCCGTTTTTGCAGGTTGCACGCAGGATGGGGTCGTAGCCGAGGAAGGAATAGCGCGCCCATTTTTCGCCGCCCTCCACGCTCTCCAGCAGGAAAAAGCGGTCGGAACGGGTCTGCAGGCGGCGCAGCAGCGAAATCGGCGTTGTCATATCGGCGTAGATCTCGCGGCAGACCGGAATGGTCGTATACTCCTTCGCGAGTTCTAAAATCTCATCACAGCTTGGGGTAATCATTGTGTTTTCCTCCATTTACAGCAAAACATCGGCGGTAATCATAAACCGTGTTTTATTTCTTGGGTTCGTATCGAGTGTCTGTTCGTTCCGAACAGACGCAATAAAAAAGGCTTCTGTCCTATGATACAAACGTATCATGGGACAAAAGCCTGTTACTTCTGCGGTACCACCCAAATTGACGTACAAAAACGTCCACTCTGTCGTGTGCAAACACACACGCTCCCATGATAACGGTGGGAATCCCGTCAGCCATACTCTCCCTGCGGATTTGAGGCTGCCCTCACAAGTCCATTCAGCAACGTCCTTTGCTGCTCTCCTCACACCACCGGAAAGCTCTCTGGAAGCACGGTTTCGCTCTTACTCACTCTTGTTCTGCGGTTTTGCTTTTTCTGAAATCAGTATATTCCCACGGTGAGAATTTGTCAAGTGGATTTTCTGTGTTTTTTCTCAAAGTCCTACTTTTTCTCTATGTTATTTCGCAATGGGATACGACGGGCACACCGCGCCGAGCGGACAGCCCTCGCACTTCGGACTGCGGGCGGTGCAGTGCTCGCGGCCGAACAGCACCAGCCGGTGGCAGAAATCGGACGACTCCGCCGGGTCGAGCAGCTTTCTCAGGGCGTTCTCCACCTTGACCGGATCCTTCTCGTTCTTGACGAAGCCCAGCCGGTTGGACAAACGGATGCAGTGCGTATCGCACACAATGGCCGGTTTGCCGAAAATATCCCCGAGGATGAGGTTGGCGGTCTTGCGGCCGACGCCCGGGAGCTTGAGCAGCTCCTCCATGGTATCCGGCACCCTGCCGCCGTAATTGGCGATGAGCATCATGGCGCACGCCTTAAGGTCGCGCGCTTTGGTGCGGAACAGGCCGCAGGTCTTGATGGCCTCGGCAATCTCCTCCTCGGACGCATCCGCGAAGCTCTGCAGGGTCGGAAACTGCTTGAATAATTTTTCCGTCACAATATTGACGCGCGCGTCCGTGCACTGCGCGGAAAGCCGGGTGGCGAACAGCAATTCATAATCGTGTGTATAATGCAGGGCGCAGACCGCCTCCGGATAGACGGTTTTCAACAGCTCGGTAACGGTGGCGGCACGTTCTTTCTTAGTCATTTTGTTATCCCCTCTCCACAAGTTTTCCTACGATAATTGTAGCATATCGTCGAAAAAAGGGCAACTATTTGCACAAAAATGCACAATGTAACATTTTCACTATAAACTGCTAAAGCGTTAACGCAAAAATCAGATGTTTGTCAATAGATTCCATGCGAAAAATGTGGTTTAATTATAATAGTAAATTCTTATCCCGCAGGAGGCTGTATCATGGTTCGTCAAGCAATGGACTTCGTGACGGCGTTCGACCCCGAACTCGGACGTATGATCGAAGCGGAATACAAACGACAGGCGCGCAACATTGAGTTGATCGCCTCGGAAAACATCGTCAGCGAGGCTGTTATGGCGGCAATGGGCAGCGTGCTGACCAACAAGTACGCCGAAGGCTATCCCGGCAAGCGCTACTACGGCGGCTGCGAATGCGTCGATGAGGTGGAAAACCTCGCCATCCACCGCGTGTGCCAGCTGTTCGGCGCGAAATATGCGAACGTACAGCCGCACTCGGGCGCGCAGGCGAACATGGCGGTCTATCAGGCGCTGTGCAAGCCGGGTGATACCGTGCTCGGCATGAGCCTGGACAACGGCGGTCACCTGACCCACGGCTCGCCGGTCAATCAGTCCGGCCTGCTGTACAACATCGTGCCCTACGGCGTGGATGAGAACGGTCTCATTGACTATGATGCGCTCCGTGCCCTTGCAAAAAAGGAGCAGCCGAAGATGATCATCGCCGGTGCGTCCGCGTACCCGCGCGCCATCGACTTTGAAAAATTCGCTGAAATCGCACACGAGGTCGGCGCGTACCTGTTCGTTGACATGGCGCACATTGCCGGTCTGGTGGCTGCCGGTCTGCACCAGAGTCCGGTTCCCTACGCGGATGTCGTCACCACCACCACGCACAAGACGCTGCGCGGTCCGCGCGGCGGCGTCATCCTGACGAACGATGAGGAACTGGCAAAGAAGTTTAACAAGGCCATCTTCCCTGGCACACAGGGCGGCCCGCTCGAGCATGTCATCGCCGCAAAGGCGGTCTGCTTCGGTGAGGCGCTCAAGCCGGAATTCAAGGCGTACCAGCAGCGCGTCGTCACCAACGCGCGTGTGCTCGCGGACGCACTCCAGAAGCAGGGCTTCGACCTTGTGGCGGGCGGCACGGACAACCACCTGATGCTCATCGACCTGCGAAAGACCGGCGTGACCGGCAAGGAGCTGCAGCGCCGTCTGGACGAGGTGTACATCACCGCCAACAAGAATGCCATCCCGAACGACCCGGAAAGTCCGTTCGTCACCTCGGGCATGCGCATCGGCACGCCCGCTGTCACCACCCGCGGCTTCGGTGCGCCGGAGATGCTCCGCATTGCCGAGTTCATCTGGCAGGCCGCAACCGATTTCGACAACAAGGCGAACGATATCCGACGAAATGTACGCGATATCTGCGTAAATTTTCCAATTTACTAACAATATTTGCCGATTCCCTACTATGGGAGTCGGCTTTTTTTGTTGGCTTTGTTCGGTTTGCATAATGCAAAATTACCTGTCAGAAACCGTCGAGCAGATAAAGTTTTTGTAAGGTTTGAACAAAACACTTGCCTTTTCTCGCCAGTATGCTATACTTAGATACAAGAGGGAGAGCAAATCCCGCCAAATGGCTTGGAGGAAATAACAAAAGGGGAAATGCAGTAATGGGAATTAAACTGAAACTGACCGGTCTCCGGCGCTTTGTCCGGACCGAGGCTGAGATTGCGGACTACACCGCGCAGGTTGCAGCAGCACAGGACACGCTCGTGAACGGCACCGGCGCCGGAAACGATTTTCTCGGCTGGCTGAATCTGCCGGTGGATTACGACCGGGACGAGTTTGCGCGCATCAAGCAGGCGGCAAAGAAGATTCAGCAGACCTGCGATGTGCTGATCGTCATCGGCATCGGCGGCTCGTATTTAGGGGCACGGGCAGCCATCGAGTTCGTAAACGGTCAGTTCTACAACCAGACCCGCCCGGAGGGCATTCCGGAGGTGTACTTTGCCGGCAACAACATTTCGTCGTCCTACTTAAACGACATTATCAAGATGATCGGTGACCGCGATTTCTGCATCAACATCATCTCGAAGTCGGGCACGACCACCGAGCCTGCCATCGCCTTCCGCGAGCTGAAAAAGCTGTGCGAAAGCAAATACGGCAAGGAGGGGGCGCGCGAGCGCATCTTCGCCACGACGGATAAGGAGCGCGGCGCGCTCAAAAAGCTGGCGGATGACGAGGGCTACGAGACCTTTATTGTGCCGGATGATATCGGCGGCCGTTTCTCGGTGCTCACGCCGGTCGGTCTGCTGCCGATGGCTGCAGCCGGTCTGGACATTGACGCGGTGATGGCGGGCGCTGCCGCCTCCCGCGAGGACTATTCTCAGGGCTCCTTGCACGACTGCGCGCGCTATGCTGCACTGCGCAATCTGCTGCTGTTCAAGGGCAAGACCATGGAGATCATGGTAAACTACGAGCCGTCGCTCGTCATGCTCGGCGAATGGCTCAAGCAGCTGTTCGATGAGTCCGAGGGCAAGGACCATAAGGGTCTGTTCGTCACCTCGGCGAATTTCTCCACCGACCTTCATTCCATCGGTCAGTTCATTCAGGACGGCTCGCGCATCATGTTCGAGACCGTGCTGTGGGTCAAGGAGCCGCGCTCCGAGATTACCATCGAGCATACCGAAGAGGACATCGACGGCCTGAATTATCTGGCAGGTCAGACCGTGCAGTACGTCAACCAGAAGGCGTACGAGGGCACGCTGATCGCCCATATGGACGGCGGCACACCGAATATCATCATTGAGATCGACCGCACGGATGCTTGGCATTTCGGCTATCTGGTCTACTTTTTCGAGAAGGCCTGCGGCATTTCGGGCTACCTGCTCGGCGTAAATCCGTTCAATCAGCCGGGTGTTGAGGATTATAAGAAGAATATGTTTGCACTTCTGGGCAGATCGGGTTTCGAGGAGCGGAGAAAGTACCTTGAGGCTCGTGTCAAGCTGGAGGACTGATCGTCCCTTTTCCCCTTTGTGTTGATGAGGTATAACTCCGGTGATTTCACTAAATCACGCACATAACCGATACTGGATACCAA
>OGWS01001489.1_pt1 | contig 18217 bp, 13 predicted proteins | sample 1576111 | NCBI WGS metagenome assembly OGWS01 (sample SAMEA3541534, study PRJEB24748) | human gut metagenome | biome: human gut; feature: human-associated habitat; material: faeces | place: China | collected 2012
AGTAGCCCGCTAGCGGGAAAGCAGGCGCGGAACGCGTGAGCCGCGCCTGCTTTCTTTTAATATATGACCAAATAGCTCGCCTTCACTGATTCGATGGATTGACAAGGCTGCGGGGCGTATATCGCTACAATATGGGGTTGGGCCGAGCCCTCGCAGTTGTACCCGAGTGAAGGACGTGCATGAACCCCGTTATTGTGATCCCCACTTTCGTGTCCGCGCGTCGCCGCAAAGAAGGCGGCAGCGTGCTCACGACCTACGATCACGCGACTCCCATCTCGCAACCCGGCGAGCTCCCGCGTTTGCTTGCGTCGTTGCAGAAGGTGCGCGGCGCCGGCCAGATCATCGTGCTCGTGGTCAGCGAGCCGTCGATCGAGAACCAGGCGGCCGAGAAGGTTCAGAGCGTTGTCTCGCGCTTTCCCTCGCTGAACACCGTGGTCATCGGCGCTCCCGAGCTGGCGCTTATCCAGCAGCGCATGGAGCAGCTGGGTTTGGGCAAACTGCAGAAGGAGATCGGCCTGTCCGGCTACGGTGCGGTGCGCAACCTGGGTCTGGTGATGGCCGACGTGCTGGGCTTCGACTCGGTGGTGTTCCTCGACGACGACGAAGTGGTGGATGACGCCGACTTCCTGCAGAAGGCCATGTACGGCCTAGGCAAGCTCACGAAGAAGGGCATTCCCATCCTGGCCAAGACCGGCTTCTACTTCAATTCCGAAGGCTCCTACCTGTCGAAGAGCCAGGACAAGTGGTACAACCATTTCTGGCAGCAGGGAAAGGCCTTCAACAAATGGATCTCGAAGGCCATGCGCGGCCCTCGTCTTTCCCGATCGAACCATACGTGCGGCGGCTGCCTTGCTTTGCATAAAGAGGCGTTCAAGCGTCTGTCGTTCGATCCTTGGATCGCGCGCGGCGAAGATCTCGATTACATGCTTGACCTGCGTATGTACGGTTCGGACATCTGGTTCGACAATCAGTGGAGCCTGCGCCACCTTCCTCCCGAAACCGAGAGCGAGGGCACGCGTTTCCGTCAGGATATTTTCCGATGGCTCTACGAATACCGGAAGATGGAGTACAGCCGCACGCAGATCGACCTTTTGCAGGTGAAGCCGTCCTCGTTGGAGCCGTATCCGGGCCCGTTCCTTGAGCCAGGCATCACGAAGCGCATTCGTTTGACCGCCTTTCTGAGGAGCTTGGCGCGCCCCGACAAGAAGGCGTACCGGAAAGCGGCGAAGGCGGCCACCGGCGAAGCGACGACGTATGCCCAGCGCAACTGCTCGAAGTACTTCGAGTTCCAGTTCGTGTGGCCGGAGCTGATGGCGCGCATGGAGAACGATCAGATCCTGCGTACGGCGCTTATGCAGTCGGCCGCGCAGCGCCAGGCCAGCGCCGGCAACGGCGCCGACCGACTTGCTTCGGCGCAGGCGGCCATCGCGGCGGCCGGCATCGATCCGGGTGTGACGAGCGAGATTCGCCTGAACGTCGCGGAATAAATAAGCACGCTCGGCAACGTTTGCATGACGGAGCCTCCACGGGGCGCAGTCTAAGCTGTACGATGGCGTGCAGTTGAGCGGCTCGCGTGTTGAGAGATCGGGAAAGGACCGGGCGTCAAACTATGGATGTGCTCGCTATGTTCGTGCTACCGGCTATTGCCGGCGTGGCTATCGGAATTTTGTCCGGATTGCTGGGCATCGGAGGCGGCACGGTCATGGTTCCCATCTTCCGTTTGGCGTTCGGCATGAGCCCCGTCGTTTCCACGGCCACGTCGCTGTTCGCCATTATTCCCACGTCCATATCGGGCGCGGCATCCCATATACGCCATAAAACGTGCATCGTGTCGCTTGGCGTGGCGGCAGGCCTCGGCGGAGCGCTCACCTCGCCTTTGGGCGTGTGGCTTGCGCAGATTTCGCCCGCCTGGATGATTATGGTGGCTGCGGCGCTCATCATCGGCTGGTCGGCGGTGAAAATGCTGGGCAAGGCCTTCAAGATGCGCTCGCAGAACCGCACGCAACAGCATGCAGCGTCGAACGACGACGCGATCGACGATCCGACGAAGGCGAGCGCGCAGGCTGGCGTTGCCGTCGACCCTGCGCCGCGCAAACTCACGCGCAAGCAGCTGCTCATCGGCGCGGGGATCGGCCTGGGCGCGGGCGTGGCGTCCGGCTACGTCGGCGTGGGCGGCGGGTTCATCATGGTGCCCCTCATGCTGTCTCTTATCGGCATCGAGATGCGCCAGGCGTCCGGCACGTCGCTGATCGCCGTGATGATCCTCGCCATTCCCGGCGTCGTCGAGCAGGCTTTGCTGGGAAACATCAATTACGCGGCGGGCATTGCCATCGCCGTGGGCTCTATTCCCGGCGCGGTCATCGGCGCGCGTCTTGTGCGGGTGGTTCCCGAGCTCGCATTGCGTTTCGTCTTCGGCTTCTTCCTGATTGTGGCCGCCGTCATACTTGTTCTCAACGAATTCGGTATACTGGGCTGATGGGCTCAAGCGCGCTGCTTGGGCAGGGTTGAGCAACGCGGGGAGGTACCATGCAGGAAGAGACCAGGGAGTCGAAATCGGCGCTGCCGCGCTTCTTCACGCTCGAGATGTTCATGTTCACGGTGACGGCGCTTTCGGGTCTTGTGTTGCTGTGGTCCATCGCGGTGCCGTATCGCAATGTGGCAATCATGGTATGCGCAGGCGTGGTGTTCACGCTGTCCATAGTGGTGGTCATCCGTCTCATCATGGATCCCGATTCGGTGCGCGCTCGTCAGTCTGACTCCATGTTGAAGCTGGCTAGCCAAACGCTGACCTGCATGAACGACGGCATGGATTACAAGGCCGCGCAGAAGATTTGCGGGTTGCTGCTGCCGTCCACCGCGGCTATCGCCGTGGCTATCACCGACAAAAAGCAGATTTTGGGATACGCAGGCTTCGAGGAAGCTCAGAACCTGCCCGGCAGCATCATCCGCACCCACGCGACCCATGCCACGCTCGCCGACGGCAAGCTGCGCATCCTGTTCACGCCCGAAGATATCGGCTTCCCCAGCGAGTCGTCGAATATCAAGGCGGCCATCATCGTGCCGCTTGCCGTAGGCCGCAACGTCGAGGGCACGCTCAAGTTCTACTATCGCCGAGCGAAGCATATCAGCGAGACGCAGAAGTCCATCGCCGAAGGGTTCGGCAAACTGCTGTCCACGCAGATGGCGGCATCGGCGCTGGAAGAGCAGACGCAGCTGGCCACGCGCATGGAGCTGAAGATGCTCCAAAGCCAGATCAACCCGCACTTCTTGTTCAACACCATCAACACCATCGCCTCGCTCATTCGCACCGACCCCGAAACGGCGCGCAAGCTGCTGCGCGAATTCGCCGTGTTCTATCGCCGAACGCTTGAAGACTCCGCCGATCTGATCGTGTTCGCGCGTGAGATGGAGCAAACGAAGCGGTACTTCACGTTCGAAGTGGCGCGTTTCGGTGCCGACCGCGTGGAGATGGAGATGCGCATCGATCCTCGTGTGGAAGACATGCTGGTGCCGCCTTTTTTGTTGCAACCGCTCGTGGAGAACGCTGTACGCCACGCCATGCCGAGCGAGGGGAAGTTGACTATCGAGGTGACGGGCGAGGTCACGGGCAACGACGTGATTGTGCGCGTGTGCGACAACGGCGTGGGTATGACCGAAGAGGCGCGCTGCAACATTCTTCATCCCGAATCGTCGCTCGGCCTCGGCATCGCGGTGAAGAACGTGCACGATCGAATCTGCGGCTACTTCGGTCCCGGTACGCATATGGAAGTGGAAAGCGAGCTCGGCAAGGGAACCTGCGTGATCCTCGTATTGAAGGAAGGGGCTCTGCGCGAGTACCAGTAGGGGGAGGGCGGAACGCGCTTCCGGCTTGCAAGAAGAAACGGCGCCCGAGAGGCGCCGTTTTGCGATCAGATGGTGCCCCCGGCGCGATTCGAACGCGCGGCACCCGCTTTAGGAGAGCGGTGCTCTGTCCCCTGAGCTACGGAGGCGCGTTTGATATTGTAGCATTAATCGTCCGGCTTGCCCCGAGCTTGCAGGACGCCTTGCAGGACGCATAAAAAAAGCGATGCGCCCGAAGACGCATCGCGGAGATTCCTAGTTCTTGTTGGTGTCGTCGGTTGGCTTGGGATCCGGCGTAGGGGTCGGGCCGGGCGTGACCGCCTGGAACGTGACGTTCACGTTGACGTTGGCCTTCACGTTCGAGATGGTGAACGTGCCGCCCGACTTCGGCACGTCGTCCAAGCCGCTGGCGGATGCAACCTCGAAGCCGTTATCGGGCGTGATGGTGATGGTGACGCTGTCGCCCTCGGTTACCGACGAAGCGCTGGCCGAGATCTTGCCGCCTCCATTCGCGTTGACCGCGACGGAGAACGTCTTCTTCTCCGGACCCTTGCTCAGCGTAAGCGCCACCAGGCCGTCTTTCTTCAGCTTCGATCCCGCCGCCGGAGTCTGGCCGAGCACCGTGCCTTCCGGCTGGTCGCTGGCCTCGTAGGTGTAGTTGTCGGTATCCACGATCAGGCCTGCGTTATTCAGCGTGGTCACGGCGTTTCCGCGCGACATGCCCACCACGTTGGGAACCTCGATGCCCTCGGAGCCCAGCGACAGATAATACGTGACCACGGTATCCTTGGCAACGTTCTCGCCCGCGGCTACATCCTGGCGCGCCACGTGGTCTTTCTCAACGGTGTCGGAGTACTCGGCGGCTCCCTTGGCGTACTTCAACCCGCTGGCCGTGAGCGCTTTCTGCGCTTGATCGGAGGTCATGCCCGTCAGATCGGGCACGGTGATCTCTTGCACGCCCTTCGACACGGTGAGGTTGATCTTGGTGCCCTTGGCCTGCTTGCTGTCGCCCTTCGGATCCTGGCTGATCACCTTGCCGGATTCGACCTTGTCGTCGAACGACTCCTCCACCTTGCCCAGCTCGAAGCCGGCTTCCTCGATGGCGGTCGTGGCCTGATCCACCGTCTGGCCTACCACGCTGGGAACGGCGACCTTGTCTTTGTCGTTCCCGCTGCCCGACATGAGGGCGAACGCGATGCCGCCCACCACGGCAAGCGCCGCAATGATGCCGATGACGATGGCGATGGTCTTCTTGTTGTTCTTCTTCCCGCTGGTGTTGTTCGCGTTGTAGGAGCGTTGCGCCGCGGTGGGGGATGCGGGGCTGACGCTGCCCATCGCCGGCATGACGGCCGTGCCGTCGGCCACGCCGACGGGGGGCACCACGCCGCCCATGACCACGGTCTCGGCGCTGGTGAAGCCTTCGCCCAGGTTGACGGGCCGTCCGGCCAGGTAGTCGTTCAGCGCGAGGCGCATGTCCTTCGCGGTGGCGAAGCGGTCGGCCGGGTTCTTCGCGATGGCCTTCATGATGATGGCCTCGAGCGCGGGATCGATATCGGGGTTGATCTCGCGCGGCGGCACGGGCAGGTCGTTGACCTGCTTCATGGCCACGCTCACGGCATCGGGTCCGTCGAACGGCAAGCGTCCCGTGGCCGACTCGTACAGCACGATGCCCAGCGAGTAGATGTCGCTGGTGGCGGTGAGGTCCTTGCCCTGCGCCTGCTCGGGGGAGATGTAGTGAGCCGTGCCCAGCACCGAGGAGGTTTGGGTCATGACGGAATTCTTCGCGCGCGCGATGCCGAAGTCCATGACCTTCACGTTGCCGTCGGGCTGCACCATGATGTTCTGCGGCTTGATGTCGCGGTGGATGATGTCCAGTCCGTGCGCCACGGAAAGCGCCTGGCATACCTGCGAGCCGATCTCGGCGACTTTGCGCTGGTTGATGGCGCCGCGCTCGATGATGGCGGTTTTAAGGTCGGACCCGCGCACGAACTCCATGACGATGTAATAGGTGCCCTCGTCCTGACCCCAATCGTACACGTTCACGATGTAGGGGCTCTGGAGGTTGGCTGCAGCGGCGGCTTCCTGCTTGAAGCGCTGCGTGAAGTTCGGGTCGGCGGCGTATTGGGGCAGCATGACCTTCACGGCGACCAGACGGCCAAGCACGTTGTCCTGCGCCCGGTACACCTCTGCCATACCGCCGATGCCGATGCGCTCGGTTATCTGGTAGCGGTTGTTGAATACCCTGCCTATCATGTTTCCGGTCACGTTTTAGCTCCTTTAGGTTACATGCTGGGCTGCATACTTCTTCCAGACAGTATACGGGCCATCAGCATACCTTATCTACAAAAGTCCCTGAACTTCCAAAGCTGTTTTCAATACATTCTGCGCTTTAGCGGTTCCCACTCCCTCTTCGCCGTCCTCGATGACGATGGCCACCACGACGCGCGGATCCTCGGCCGGCGCCATGCCCACGAACCAGCTGTCGTTGCCGTTCTCCTTCTCGGCGGTGCCGGTTTTGCCGGCTACGTCGATGCCGGGGATGGCGGCCGCGGTGCCGGTGCCGTTCTGCACGACGCCCAGCAGCACGTCACGCACGCGTCCGGCCGTGGTCTTGCTGACGGCTTGCATCAGTTTCGTCGGAGAGGCCGAGAAGCTGCGTTCGCCGTTGGCATTGTTCACGCTGTCGACGAGGTAGGGCTGCATGATGACGCCGTCGTTGGCGATGGCTGTGCCCACCATGGCCATCTCGAGCACGGTGGCCTGGGGGCCGGCCGGGCTCTCGCGGCCGGGGCGCGTGGTGTCTCCCACCGGCTCGCCGGCGGCTGCCCATGCCAGCTCCCAGGGGCTCTTTTGCAGATCCTCGGCCGAGGGCATGAGCGATTCGGGCGTGTACAGCGGGAAGTCGATCTCCTTGTTGAAGCCGAAGCTCTCGGCTCCGGCGACCAGCTTGTCAGCGCCCATCTCGACGCCTAGCTGGCCGAACACCGTGTTCGACGAAAGCTCGGTTGCTTGGGCCAAGGTGAGGCTGCCGTAGTTCGCTTTGTTGAAGTTAGAGACGGTTGCGTTGCCGATCTCCATGGTGCCGGGCGAGGAGAACACCGTGTCCTCGTCGGCCACGTCGTCCTCGAGCGCGGTGGCCAGCGTGACGATCTTGAACGTGGAGCCCGGTGCGTACAGCGATCCTGCCGCGCGATCGACGAGGGTGCTGTCGTCAGGGTTCGCGTTCGCCTGCTCGATGACCGCCGCGAAGTCGGCCGCGTTGTATGTGGGAGCCGAGGCCATGGCCAAGATGGCGCCCGTGTCGGGATCCATCACCACGCACGCGCCCTTGCGTCCGGCAAGCGCATCCTGTGCGGCTTGCTGGATCTTCGAGTTGAGGGTGAGCGTCACGTCGTTTCCCGCGGTGCCGATGCCGGCGAACGAGTTCAGCACGTCGGTCCACGATGCGAAGTTCTCTTCGCCTTTCAGCGTGTCGTTGTACGCCTTCTCGATGCCGGAGTTGCCGAACTGAGGCGACGAGTAGCCTACCACGTGACTGGCCAAGTCGCCCGCCGGGTACTCTCGCTCGTAGGTGCCGTCTTCCTCCTTCACGCTGCGCGCTAACACCACGCCGTCGTACGTGGCGATGGTGCCGCGCTCCGAGCGCGCTTCTTTCGCAAGCGTATGGTTGTTTCCCGGCATGTTCTGGTAATAGTCGGCCTGCACCACCATGATGAGCGTGAGGTTCGCTACCAGCAGCGCGAACAGGGCGGAGCACAAGAGCATGCTGTGGTTCAGGCGCTTGCCCAGCGACACGCGGCCCAGTACGCTGTTGGCGTGCAGCGAGGTGGTGGCGCTGGCCATCTCCTGGCCCACGCCCGTGCCCTCGTCGCCGCAGCGCAGCAGGAAGCCTACGATGATGAAGCTGGCCAAAAGCGACGAGCCGCCCTGGCTGATGAAGGGCAGGGTAAGACCCGTCAGCGGGATGAGCCTGGTCACGCCGCCTACGATGATGAACGCCTGCAGCACGATCATGGACGTGAGACCCACGGCCACAAACGAGCTGACGTCGCTCTTCGCGCGCGCCGCCGTCACGAAGCCGCGCACGGCGAAGCACAGGAACAGCAGCAGCACGCCGGCCGCGCCCAGAAGGCCGATCTCTTCTGCGATGGCCGCGAAGATGAAGTCGCTCTCAACGACGGGGATCTGATCCGCCAGGCCGCGCCCGATGCCGACGCCGAACAAGTCGCCGTCCGCGATGGAGTAGATGGCTTGCGTCAGCTGGTAGCCCGTGTTCTGCGCATCGGCGAAGGGGTCGAGCCAGGTGTTCACGCGCACCTGCACGTGGCCGAAGGCCATGAACGCGCCGATGCCGCCGATGGCGATGAGACCCAAGCCGATGACCAGGTAGAACTTCTTTCCCGTAGCCACGTACAGCATGACCAGGAACACGAAGAAGAACACGAGCGCGCTGCCCAGATCCTTCTCGAACACGACGATGACCAGCGCGATGCCCCACATCAGCAGCAGCGGCAGCAACGTTCGGATGTCGGGAAGCCTGAACGGGCCCACGCGCCAGGTGAACACCGACAGCATCTCGCGGTTCTGCGCGAGGTAGCCCGCCAGGAACAGCACGATCACGATCTTGGCGATCTCGCCCGGTTGGAAGGAGTAGCTGCCGATATGCAGCCAGATGCGGCTGCCGTAAATCTCCTGGCCGAGGCCCGGAACCAGCGGCGACAGCAGCAGCAGGAAGCCCACGATCATGAGCGTGTACTTGTAGTTCGCCACCTTGTCGAGGTTGCGTACGAACACCAGCACCAGCACCATGCACGCTACGCCCACGAACAACCACATCACCTGGCCGACGGCCAGGTTGGGCGCCAGGCTGGTGACGAACGCGATGCCGATTCCGGACAGCGCGAACGAGAGGGGCAGCAGGGCCGGGTCGGCGTTGGCGGCGAACTTGCGCACGGCGAGGTGCGCGATGACGAAGGCCACGAAGATGGCCGCCGGCACGCCGAGGGTGGTCATGTCGAGCGATTGCCCCTGGTTGATGGCGATCATGGCGAACAACAGCGCCACCACGGGCGCCGCCACCAGCAGCAGGACGAGTTCTACGTTGCGGCGCGTCACGCGGCACCGCCGTTCTTAGCGTCCGACGCATCCTTCGCGTCCGCGTTTCGGCCGCTTTCGGCGTTGCCGCCTTCCGCCTGGTTCTTGGAGCGTGCGGCGATCTCGTCCTCGTACTCCTTCACGAGAGCATCGGCCGCTTCCATGTCGTCCACGCGAATGCCCTCGTTCAATCGGTTGGCCACGCCCGGCTGCAGGTCGTCCACCGACACGTCGGTGGTGCGTTCCAGGTGCGAGAACGACAGCCCCAGCACCGAGCCGGGAACCCCCCGATAAACGGCCACCTTGCCGTTGTCGTTTGCCAGATAAGCGGCGGTGTTCAGGTAGGTTTGCGTGCCCCAGGCGGCTCCGGCGATGATGGCCGCGAACAGCACCAGCACCAGCGCAATGGACAGCTTGGTCTTGCGCGCAAGCTTCTTACGGCGCACTTCGGCGTAGCCGGTCACGTCGGCCACGATGACGGTGACGTTGTCGTGGCCGCCGTTGGCGATAGCCTCGTTCACCAGCTGCGACGCGCAGCGCTGCGGGTCTTGCACGCGGCGCAGGGTGTTCTCGATCTGGTCGTCGAAGATCATGCCCGACAGGCCGTCGGAGCAGATGAGCAGGCGGTCGCCGGTTTCGACGTTGATCTCGTAGATGTCGGGGTGGAGGTGCGCGTCACTGCCGAGCGCGCGCGTGATCACCGAACGCTGCGGATGCGTGCGCGCCTCTTCGGGCGTGAGCTGCCCGGCCTCGATCATGTCGGCCATCAGGCTGTGGTCGCGCGTGAGCTGCTGGAGCTTGCCCTGGTGCAGCAGGTACGCGCGCGAGTCGCCCACCTGGGCGATGACCAGTCGCTCGCCTTCCAGCATGGCCGCGGTCATGGTGGTTCCCATGCCTTGGCGGCCGCGCCCTTCGCGCGCTGCTTGGATGACGGCGCGGTTCGCCTCCTCGATGGCGCGGCCGAGCGCTTCCCCGTCAGGATGTTCGGGGGCAAGTTCGGACAGCACGCGCACGGCTATCTCGGACGCCACTTCGCCTGCGGCGTGGCCGCCCATGCCGTCGGCGACGGCAAACAGGGGCGGCGTGACCACGAGGCTGTCCTCGTTGTGATCGCGAAGGCAGCCGATGTCGGTGCGGCTGCCGAACGAGGTGAGCGCCCCCTTGCGGGTGCGCGGAGTGGATTTGTACGAACGATCGGCGGCCATTAGGCGAACCTCACGCGAATGGCCACGTCGCCCACGTTCACGACGTCGTTGTTCCGAAGAGCGGTAGGCTCGGTGATGGGCTGGCCGTTCACGCCCGTGCCGTTCGTGGACCCCAGGTCCTCAACGAACAGGTTCTGCCCCATAAGCTGGAAACGCGCATGGCGGCCGGACACGTATCCGGCACCCACCACGATGTCGGCTCCGGGGCTGCGGCCCACGATGACGGGCCCGCGAACGACGATGGACACGCCGCGCAGCTCCTTCGGCCCCTTCTCCACCGAGAGGTTCCAGGTGCGTTCCTTCTTGCGCTGGCCGCGCACCAGCCCGATGCCCGTTTTCATAATTGCGAACAGGAACAGGTACAGTAGCGCGACGAACAGGAGGCGTACGATAAGAAGTACGACGTCGATCACGGGTTATCCTTCCGTTTCCGCTCAGGCTTGGGTGAACATGAAGTTCGTCATGCCGATAGTGATGCGGTCGCCTTCGGAGAGCGGCTGGGTGGCAACCTCGCGGCCGTTCACCAGGGTGCCGTTCGTGGAGCCGAGGTCGGTGATGGTCCATACGCCTTGCGGCTCGAAGCGCAGCTCGGCGTGCGTGCGCGATGCGTTCACGTCGTGCACGGCAATGTCGTTCTTCGACTCGCGGCCGATGAGCAGGCGCGCCGACGCCAGGTCGTACGCGCGGTTGTTCGTGGTGTCGATGAGGCGGGCGCGCACCGCGGCCTGCGCGGGCATGGGGGTCGCCGCTTGCTGCCCGCCGGCGAACACGACGGTTTCGGCGGCCATGCGCGGCTGGGCCTGCGGTTGCGGCTGCGGGGCGGGGTAGGGCTGCGGCGTCGCGGCGCCCATACCCGCTCCGGCAACGGCGCCGGCGGCGACTCCCGCACCGGCTGCGGCTGCGCCGATGGCGAACGGATCCACGGCTTCGGGACGGTCGAGAGGCTGGATGCTGTCGCGCTGCTCGTCGAAGTCGCGGCTGTCGAAGGTGTACTCGCCGTAGTCGATGGATCGGTCGATCTCGTCTTCCGGCACGTAGGGGAGCTGCTGGGGCTGGCCGTACGCGTCCACGTTCATGGGCGCGGGGTCGTACTGATCGTAGCCGCCGTACGGGGCGGGCGCGGGAGCCGGGGCGGCATAGCCCTGGTTGTATCCGCCGTACTGCTGCGGAGCCGGCGCCTGGGGGCGCGGCGCGGGGTAGGGCTGCGCGGGGGCTCCGTACCCGCCGGGCGCGGGAGCGGCGGCCAGGCCGTAACGATGCATTTCCTCGGCGCGCAGCTGCGCGATGATGGGAGCGGCCACCGCTTCGGCGATGATGTCGAATTTGCCGTGCTTCAGGTCCTCGTCCACGATGAAGCGCACGAGCGGCTGGCCGTCCATCACGAGGCCCTGTTCGGAGGCCTTCGCAGTCAGGTACGTTTCCGTCTCGCCCGCCAACGTGGGGTAGTAGCCCATCAGGCGGCGGTCGTCGTCCGGGTTCACCAGCACGGTGTACAGCGTGGGGGCGTACTGCTTGCCCGCGCCAACCATCTTCTCGCGGCGCATCTGCTTCTCGGCCTTTTTCGCTATCTGGACCGGCGAGATGGGAGCGTCGAACATCTTGTCGGCAGCGCCCTCGAACGTGTCTTCCATCCTGCCTTCGAATCTCGAAAGAAAGCCCATTGCATCTCCTTTAATGGTGCGTGGCTCGAACCTCGGCGGATGCCGGGTTCGCGCACGGGAGGCAACGCCGCGCAGGCGTGTTCCGCGCGATCGCGTGCCCAAACGCAACCAGGTTACTTCGTGTGTCCCTGCATATGACTATGCAATGTTCCATCTTGCCATAAACCCCCTGCCCGCGCCCCATCCTTTACGCAATCGTCATTATTGTGAAGCGGGGCTTGCGCGAGGGCGTGGACGATAGGGAAGCGGGATCTGCGAGGGTGCGGACGATTGGGAAGCAGGGGTTACGCCGGAGTGCGGGTGGCTGAGAGGCGGGGTTTGCGCGAAGGCGTGGACGATTGGGAAGCAGGGCTACGCGAGGTTGCTGACGAATTTGCGCGCTCGTTGCGCCGTGGTGCGAGCTTTCGTTTCTCCCTCGTAGTCGCGCGTCGACGGTCGGTTGCGTACCCAAAGCGGAAATACGACCCGTATTTGTAAGTTTTTCGACCTCGTGGCACGCGCGGCAAGCGTTTTCCCTGGTCGAGGTGTTCGCCGATTTGTCACGGTAGTGCGTGCGCTTTTGAGACGCGGAGAAAAGCCTGGTCAGAACATCTCATGAATAAGAGGCGTTGCCACAAGGTCGAAAAATTTGCAGAAGCGCCCTCGAAAACCGTTCTTGCTCGTGTTGACGGCGTAGCTGCAAGGGATGCCGTGCGGCTGTACGAGCGCGAGGGGCGCCTGGCGTTTCAGCGGGAGCTGGGGTGAGGCGAACCTCGCGTCGCGAACGACACGGCGGCGAGCGGCGGAACGCCGTGCAACCGCGCGAGCGTGTCGAGATCGTGCGAACGCGCCTGCGGATCGACGACCAGGTTTGTGCACGGAACGCGGGATTTGCGAGCGGTCGCGGAGGCCGCGCGCTGCAATCGGCGAGGGGCAAGCTCGCTATTCGGTGGGATCCGCAAGCTCGACGAGGCGCATGAGCTCCTGCTGGCTGTGGACGTTCGTCTTCTTGTAGACGTGGCGGATGTGGGTTTTCGCGGTGCCTTCCGAGATGTAGAGCTTTTCCTGGATGTACGCGGCGTTGTGCCCCTTCGCCAGGAAGAACATGATCTCCGTCTCGCGCCGGGAAAGCAGGTAGGTGTTGGCAACCGTCTCGCACTTCGCGCGGAAGCGGCCGCCTCCCTTTCGCTCTTCGCCCTCGTCTGCTCGGCGTGCGCTGCTGAGTTCCAGCAGCGAAGGGGCGCGCCGCGCGGTCGGTTCGGGTTCGGGCGCGATCTCGGCGTCAGGTGCGGGCGCGTTGGTCGCTGCCGTCGCGTTGTTCCCAGATTGCGCGGGCGCGGCGGCTCCCTCGCCGGCCGATCCCGCTTGCCCTAGCGGCCGCATGCGGTCGCTCAATTCCAACGACACGGCTTTCACCAGCGGACACGGTGCGACGATGGCCTCGATCTCGCGCTCGCGCGGCAGCAGCGCGTATGCCACCACCATAATCAGCAGCACGATGACGATGACACCCTGTTCGCCGAACGGAAGCAGATGCACCCAGTTCGCCGCCACGATGGGAAACAGCGAACCCGCCAGCCCCGCCAGCGCCAACATGCCGCGTCCCAGGCCGAACACGTAGATGGGCGACAAGCGGAAGCGTTGCGCCAGCTCGCCGAAGAATATCCACATCAGCGCCTCGAAGCACAGGTAGCCCATCACCAAGAACATGGTGGCGAACGTGTTGTCGCTCATTTCGGAAAGCGGCAGGAAGAACAGCGTGACGGCGATGAAGGGGACGAGCGGGCGGAAGTACCGGCTCCATTTGTCGCCGCCGCCAAGGGCCACGATGGTCACGAGGATGACTACGGAGGCGAATCCGGCGGCCAGCAGCATGGCGATCTGGTCGCCTACGTTCGAGGCGGGCACGATGTACTGGATGGACGTTTGCCGCAGCGTGCCCAACGCCACGCCGAACACGAACACGGGAATGCCGAAGCGCAGGAAGAACTTGGCATGGTTCACCGGAAGCGGTTTGAAGATGGGAACCTCGTTGCGCTCGGAATACGGCGCCGGCGTTTTGTTCCAGAGGATGGCGAGCTCCAGCAGCGGGATGATGCCCGCGAGGATGCCGGCGATGGGGAACGGCCCGTAATGCAGGCCGATGGCGTACACCCCGATGGCGATGGAGATGGCGATGGACGAGTTCAGCACGATGGAAGCGCTGTCGCAGCGCGCGAACGCGACGCCCCAGAACAGAATCAGGATGGCGGAGCCGATGCCCGTCATGACGCCCGACACCGCTTCCAGCGCCGGGCCGCTGATCACGGGCGTCGCAAGCAGCAGCAACGTTCCGGCCGACATGAGCGCCGCGCCCGCCGCAAGCGTCTTCTTCGAGATGTACGTCCTCAACAGCCGCTGGTCGGTGATGCCGGCGAACAACAGGCACAGCCCGAACACGACGATGGAGACGAGGAACGGCAGCGACGCGTGGCTGCCGTACATGCCGGTGACGTAGGTTTGCGTGCCGAAGATGGTGGGCGTTCCGAACATGACGGCGTACACCCAAGCCTGGTGCAGTCCGTAGCCCACCGAGAGCAAGCTCAGGTCGCCGAACGCGGTGTCGTCGCCGAAGTCGGCGTTGACGGTGATGCGAGGAACGCGAATCCCCATGAAGCCCCCTCCTTGATTCCCTGGGCATCATCATACCGTGCAGAGGTTGTTTTTTCTAGCGAGGTGAGCGAGTCGATCAGGGTTTTGCGCTCGATGCGCAAACGTTTGATCTGGGGTAATAGAAAAATAATCCTCTGAGGATGATGTTCGGAAGGGCGCCCGTCTGCTTTCGAGGGCATGCTGAGGCGTCGCGGTGCTGCATCGGGCCGGCTTGCGAAGAATAACGGGGCGCTCGCCGAGCCGGAACGGGAGGTGCGCGGGGGGCCGGCTGGTCGTCCGAACCCCCGCGCGGCGGCTTACGCCACCGTGAACACCACGCTGTCGAAGCGCTCGAGCGGCGTGCTCTCGCCCTCGGTGCCGCTTCCGTCGAACGCGGTGTGCGTGCCCGGCTTCTGGCTGTCGGCCTTGTGCACCGTGCACGTGTACTGCTTGCCGGACAGCTCGTCCGCCAAGCTGGAGACGCTGTAGTCGTGAATGGCCGCAAGGCCGTTCTGACTGTTGCTGGAAACCACGCTCTCGTCCAGGCAAGCAGCGGCGGTGCTGCCTTCGGGAACCATGATGAGCGAGGTCTTCACGCCTCCGCCCTGAGCGGTTTCGTCCACCGTGCACGTGACCTCGATGACGCCCTTGCTGGTTGCAGCAACGTTCTCTTCGCCGTGGACGTAGTAGAACGCATAGGCGGGAACCGCGATCGAGGCGCACAGGCAGCTCAGAACCGCAACGGCAAGAATCTTCTTGCCCCAAGCTACGTTGGCCATTGGAGCTTCCTTTCCTAAGAAGCCCCGCTTCTCGCAACGCGCCCCGATTATAGGGAGCCGGCGAAGCGCGCGTCAAGGTGATTTCGCGGCCCCGGCGTATGATGCGCGCGAATCCCTGCGTAATTACGCCTTGTAGGATGATGAGCCGTCGCGCGCAGCCCCTATACTCGAACGCAGCGAAGAGAGAAGAAGGAGGAATGATGCCTACCGTATCGTTTGACGACGTGCTGGGCTTAGACGACGAGTTCGATCCTCTGATGGCCGACGATCTGGAGATCGACCAGGAGGACATGGACGACGACAACCCGCTTGATACCGTCGACTATCCCACCATGCGCAACATGCCCCAGAGCATGCAGCGCGAAGCCGTGTACACCCCCAAGCGCCAAGGTGGCGTGGAATCTGCCGTGCTGGAGCTGTTGGATCACAACCCCGGTCGCCGGCCCGTGCTGCTGAGCATCATGGGGTTGTGCCGCGGCGGGTGCGCGGCGAGCCGCGTGGCCGAGCACGTGGAAGCGGCGCAGGCCAGCAACCGCTCGGTGTACGCGCCCATGACGCTGTGCCGCATGCTCGAACGCGCCGGCGCCTTGACGTTGGAGATGCCCGAAGCCGCCGAGCCGCACGAGGACGTGGAGGCGGGCGTTGCGTTTCTCGAGATCAAAGAACGCGTCGACCCTGTGTGGCGCACTACCGAAGAAGGAAGCGCGCTGTACGAGAGGCTGACGCAGGGCTCTGCGTTTCGCGACATCGTGCTCGATCGCGACAGCCGTTACGTGGAGGTGTACCGCGCGGTCATGCGCGCCGTCGACGAGCGTCCGTGCACGAAACCCGAGATAGAAGACCTGGTGGACACGTTCGACGAGGTGAAGAGCCCGCGGCGTTTCGGCGGCCATTTCATCGACATGCTGGAGCGCACCGATGCCCTGGAATGGAGCGAGCACGCGTGGCGTCTGACCGATCTGGGACGCGCGATGCTGCCTGCGGTGGAAGCGGCCGCCGCTGCGAAGAAGGAGGAGAACCATGTCTGAGGAAACCGTCGACCTGGTTGCGCTCATGAACATGCGCGCTCAAACGTACGGCCTGCTGGCAAACTTGTTCCGCGAGGAAGTGGACGCGGACTCCTTGCGGGAGCTGCAAGCCATGCGCTTCCCTACCGCTACGGGCAACGCGAAGGTGGACGAAGGGTACCATCTGCTGTACGACTATCTGAAAACCGCATGGGACGACAGCGTCACCGAGCTCGCCATCGACTTCGCGCGCACGTTCATCGGCCACGGGGTGAACGCGTACTCGGCCGCCTATCCGTACGAGAGCGTGTACACCTCCGAACGTCGCCTGATGATGCAGGAGGCGCGCGCCGAAGTGCTGCAGACGCTGCGCGAGAACGGTTTGAAGCGCGGCGCATGGAACGAGGGCGAGGACCACGTGGCGCTGGAGTTCGAGTTCATGCAACGCATGAGCCTGCGCGCGGCCGAGGCGCTGGCGGCAGGCGACGAGGACGAGGCCGTGGGGCAGTTGCGCACTCAGCGGACCTTCCTGCACGACCACCTGCTGAACTGGCTTCCGCTATTGACCAACGACATGCGGCTGTTCTCGCGCACGTTGTTCTACCAGGGGTTGGCCCAGCTTGCCATGGGCTTCGCCGAGGAGGATGCGTCCATCCTCGCCGAGCTGCTGGACAGTGTGGAAGTCGCCGCATAGTAGGTTGCCGAAACCTCTCGATATTGCCTCCCTCCCGCCGGGCCTGCAGACGATCTGCGGGCCCGGGTTCCTTTCGGGCCCCTCCGTGCAAATTTTTCGACTTCGTGGCAAGGCTTTCGAAAACGGGAACCCGTTCATCAGGCGTTTTCGTTCCATGGAGAATGAAGCGGGGGCGCTTGTCGGAACTGTGAACGAAAAACCCCAGGTGGGCTTCTGCCGTATTTGCCACGAAGTCGAAAAACTTGCACGGAGGGCTCTTTTTCCCGTTTTGGGATTCGGGGACCCAAAAGACGGCTAGCCATTCGTCCGCGCGCCCGGTATGCTGCAACCATGAGCATATACATCGGATATAGGTCTGCCTACGAGTACTGGCGCGTGAGCGATGCGTTGCCGGTTCCCACGCCGTCGCGCGCCCATCCGATCTGCGGCGTTCGTATGGGGGATACGGATGGAGAGCTGGATGCGTTTGGGGTGCCGCTGCACGTCGTGGTCGCTCAGGCAAACGATCGCGTGCGGACGGGCAGCCCCGTGTGCCACGTGTGGAGTGCCGGTTTTCCGGCTGGATCTTTCGTCCGGTTGCGCGACGGGCTGTACATCAGCCCGCCCGAGCGGTCCTTCGTGGAGATGGCGACGGAGCTGTCGCTGGTCGAGCTTGTTCGGTATGGCTGTCTCTTGTGCTCGCGATATGCGTACGATGGCGACAAGCGAGGTTTTCGGAAACGCACGCCTTTGACCGACGTGCGCTCGCTCAGGCGCTTCGTCGAGAAGTCGCGCGGCTGCATCGGGTCGAACAAGGCGCTGCGAGCGCTGCGCTTCATTGCGGACTCGTCGGCATCTCCTATGGAGACGAACCTGGTCATGGCCTTGTGCTTGTCGCGGATGATCGGCGGATACGGCTTGGACCTTCCCGAGCTCAACGCGTGCATCGAGGTTCGGACGAAGGGGTTGGTTCAGCGCGAACGCTTCGAATGCGACCTGTATTGGCGAAAGCGGCACGTTGCCGTCGAGTACGACAGCGGCGAGCATCACAGCGGCAACGCGGCCGAGACGCGGGATTCGGCTCGTCGCAGCGCGCTGATTTCCCAGGGAGTAACGGTGGTCTCGATTACGCCCGACCAGTTCTTCGATGCTCGGAAGTTCGACGAATCGGCGCGTGCGGTGGCGAAGCTGACGGGAAAGCGCCTTCCGCCGAACGACGCGAGCTGGATGATGAAGCGCTACCGGCTGCGGAAAGAGCTGCTGCAGGATATGCGGCAGGGAAAGCCTGCGTAGCCGCGCGTCGGAAGGCTCTTCTTGGTCTGGAGCGCCGGTACGAAGGCAGCTTCGC
>OGWS01001504.1_pt1 | contig 18046 bp, 16 predicted proteins | sample 1576111 | NCBI WGS metagenome assembly OGWS01 (sample SAMEA3541534, study PRJEB24748) | human gut metagenome | biome: human gut; feature: human-associated habitat; material: faeces | place: China | collected 2012
TTTAAAAGAGCGGTGGAATTTACTTTTGCACTGGAATTTACTTTTTCAAGTCAGCTCAATTCCATTTACATTCCGCACATTTTCCTGTACAATGACATACGATGATTGCCGTTGCTGTTTGCGTAATGCGTGGGCAGCAACACTTGCCGGGCACATACACGTGAACGGCAGCATACAAGGAGGAATAACCATGAGAGTATCAACCAAAGGACGTTATGCACTGCGTATGATGATCGAATTCGGACTGAATCCGGATGAGTGCACCAAGATCAGTCAGGTGGCCGCACGCCAGGGCATTTCCGATAAATATCTGGAGCAGATTGTTTCCCTTCTTCATAAGGCTGGCTACGTGCGAAGCATTCGCGGGGCCCAGGGCGGCTACATGCTTACCAGAAAGCCGGAGGAATACACGGTCGGCATGATTCTCCGCGCTGCCGAGGGAAGTCTCGCACCGGTCTCCTGTCTGGACGAAGACATCAACCACTGCGAGCACGCCGGGCGCTGCACCACCCTGACTGTCTGGCAGAAATTAAAAGATGCCATCGACGACGTTGTCGACCACACCACACTGGCTGACCTGATCGAGGAACAGCGGAATATGCCGGAAGCCAACCTGATGTAAATTTTATCAGCTGCATAATTATGCAAAATTTAATTTCTATGCAAAGCAATCCAAAAGGAGTACCGCACTGCGCCAGCTGCGCTTTCTGCGATACTCCTTTTTCTTAAAATCCCATCCGTTCTTTTACAATAGCAGGAATCTCTCCTTTTTTGAAAAAGCTGTAATAGGTATTCTGGATATCATCTTCCTGTTCTGTTTTTTCCGATGTGTCTGCCACAGTCACTTCTACATCAAAATCCTCCTCCTCATACATCGGATCGTAATACAGCAGCCGCTCATTCCGGGTTATATCTCCAAGCGCGCTGATCTCTAAAGGATCCGTAAACGTGATTGTCTGATACTGATCACTTCCCGGTGCATACCCACGCACCGTCACAGAAACGATTCGGTCAGAAATACTGTCATCCGCAACGGATACGCCTGCCTGCTTCAGCAAAGCCATCGTTTTTTTGAAAGAAGGATAAACCGGATAAAATGCTTCATTCCGCACATCATTACTGTACGAATACTTCCATGGGTACATTTCAATCTGACTGCGGTTTTCTTTCTGGTTCCACCACGCGATCGCCTGTTCTTCCTCTTCTGTCGTAAAACGGATCAGTCCTGTTGGCATCTCTTTTTTCATCTCGTCAAGTGTCAGGGCGGCAAACTCCTGCTGATACGTGTGGAGCAATTCCTCACGCTGGGAAGCAGTCAGATTTTTCAGATTCTGATCTCCCGTAGAACGGCTCTTCCGATAGCGGACGCTGACAAACTGTTCCGGTCTGGCAGCAAGAAGCGGATAAGCTGCATTCTGGTACTCCTCATCCTGTTCCAGCTTTTTCAGCAATTCATAACTTTTTGTCATATCAATCGTATAATTCCGGCTTACCACGCGTCCACTCTTTAATGTATAACAGATGGTTGCCATCGTGTACAGCGGCCGGGTGTACGTTTCGTCTGTTTCTGCCGGAACTGCCAGTTCTGCCGTACCCAGAGGTTCAACGCTCCGTACACCTTCTTCATTCCACGCTTCCTTCAGTCTCCGGTTTTCTTCAATGCCTGCTGCCGCAAGATTCAGAACCGTATTCAGGTCCGTACATCGCATGTGTTTTGCAATGTAATTTCCGGACAGTTCATCTGCATATGTGTAGCCCATATTCGGTCCGTCATTTTCTTTCTCAACGGATCCGTAAGAAACCCAGCGGTTCAGCATGCTGACATCCACTGCCGCATACTGGACTTTTGTGGCGGACGGCAGATATGCATCATAACCGAACAGATCAAACCGGAACGAGAACACTACAGCGAGTGCTGCTGCCGCGCAGCATATAAGCTGCAGTTTATGCGCAAACAGCTTCCGGAAATCAAAATGATAAATACTTTCAACCACGCAATGGGCAATGATGCTTCCGCAAATAACGCCAAATGCCATCCACCCGTTCGAGTGCTGCATCGACCAAAGGAAACCACCCATGCCAAGTCCGCTTAGCACGGTAATGAGTACCCGGATAACCGGACAACTGATTGAAAAAGCCATAGCACGGCCCGCTGCTTCCGACCGGCGTTTCCGGTAAAGAAACAGCGCTGCTGCTGCAAGGATCACGGAAACCAGAAAAGCGGCTCCTGCTGCCGGCCAGACCGTTTTCCCATCCGTATAGCAGGATATGGAGTGGATATATTCCATGACAGGAGAAACGCGGGAGAAGGATTCGGTTATCCCGTTATGATTTTCGTAACTGTAAGACAGAAAAAACGTGTTGAAAAACGTTTCCACAATTACCACTGCCAGAGGTACATAAAACATCAGTACCATGCTCCCGAAAAATCCTACCACCAGATGCCCCGTCAGCATGGACGCGATCACCACAGTTGTATAACACAGGATATAATAAATCAGGTGAAGCAGATAAGCACTGACTGCCGTCCCGCACAAAAGCTCTGTGGTGATTCCGTTTGCCGCACAGACGATCACGGAAGCGATCATCGCAACCGCGTATGGGATTGCCGGCATCAGGATCCCATCCAGATAATGCACAAGAAACAGTTTTTCACGCCGTACCGGAATACTGTGGTAAAAATCCACACGGCTTTTCGAATTCAAATAGGAAAAGCTGCTGAGTCCACAGATCAGGGACACAAGCACAACACCAAACACCGTCATGCCATTTTCAAAGGACAGCCACTGGATTGCTTCCGTTGTAAACCACCGAAGCCCTGCCTCCACAGTATCATATTCCCGCAATGCCCTTCCTGCCAGAAAAGCCAGAAATACCGGATAGAGGAAGAAGCAGCCAAGCGCAATGAGAGCCGGTGCCCACAGGCGGTTTTTCCAGTCCTCGCGCATAAGCTTAAAATATAAGTTTTTTGACGTCATAACCGACTACCTCCGTTTCGCTGATAAAAATTTCCTCCAAAGACAAAGGGATGGTCTCATAAAATACCGGCTCTGCCTTTTGCATAAGATATTCCACACGGCTTAATTCCCCACGCACCGTCAGGGTCAGAAGCTTTCCGCGGCGCTCTGTTTTTAAGATTTCAAGACCGTCTATATCTTCCGGCTTTGCACCTTCTTTTAACACACACTGCACCTTATGCAGATTCATCTTCATTTCATCGAGGTCGCGGCTTAACAGGATACCACCCTTGTGGAGCAGTCCGACATGATCACAGATGTCTTCCAGTTCCCGCAGGTTGTGGGAAGCAATGATCGGTGTTAAGTTCCGCTCTTCCATATCGTTGGCAAAAATACTCTTGACTGCCTGGCGCATGACCGGATCAAGGCCGTCAAACGTTTCATCGCAGAACAGATATTCCGTTCCCGCACAAAGACCGCAAAGAATGGAAACCTGCTTTTTCATGCCCTTGGAAAACGTATTGATCTTGCGGTTTTTCTGCAGACCAAAACTGTTCATAAGGCTGTCAAAGCGGGATGTATCAAAGTCCGGGTAGACAATCCGGTAATAATTCATCATGTCCTGCGGCGTCGCATTTCCAAAGAAATACTGATCATCGGAAATATAGAAAAACTTCCGTTTCGCTGCCTCGTTCTCATAAACCTCCATGCCATCCACCGTAACGGTTCCTTCATCCGGCTTTAAGACTCCTGCCGCCATACGCAAAAACGTACTCTTTCCTGCTCCGTTAGTTCCGATCAGCCCAAAGACATTTCCCTCCCGGATTTTTGCGCTGATATGATCCACTGCAAGAATATCATCAAATTTCTTCGTGAGATTGGTTGCTTCTATCATAATGCTTCTCCTCCAAACTGCTCTTTTGCCATACGGACAAATGCTTCCTCATCCATCCCCAGGCTCTTTGCTTCCTCTGCAAGCACAGCCACCTTTTCTTTCAGTTCCCGCTGCTTTGCTTCCCTAAGTCTGCCAATGCTTCCCACAAAGCTTCCGCGCCCCTTCACGGAATAAAGAAAACCATTCCGTTCCAGTTCCGCGTAAGCGCGCTGTATGGTGTTGGGGTTAATGGACAGTTCCGTGGCCAGGGAACGCACAGAAGGCATCTGGCTGTCTTCTTCCAGAACACCGAGAATCATCAGTTCTTTTAAGCGGTCCGCCACCTGCTCATAGATGGGACGGCTGTCTTTATAGTCCAAATGAATCATTCTGCTTCACGCCTCTCCTTTATGATATAAGTGTATTAATCATCTTAATACACTTATATCATAAGTCCTATCGAAATGCAACCACATCTTTCCTAAAATATTATGATATTCCACCCGTTGTACGAACAATCATCTCTAAAACCTGGTCTGAACCAGTTCCCGGTAGAGAGACTGGCTGCAGCTTAAATCGATCTTTCCCATTTCGTCCGAGAGCAGTCCTGGTTCATAGTTTCTTCCAAAATCCAGATCATGGACATAATAAGAGATTTCCCCTCCCTGGTCGCGCATCAGAAGTTCCAGAAGGTGTATGATATGGTCTTTCACCGGGACCGGGATTTTTTCTTCGTTTCGCAGTGTTTCCAGAATATTGACAAATTCCGTTTCTTCCACCGGCGGCTCCGAGGCATCCATTCTGCGGTAAATCACCTCTGCCGGTTCCTGCCCGCAGATAATCAGCATAGTGTCCGGATGGAGCGTGCCTCCTGACCACAGTTTTGGTCCGCCCTCATTCACCAGATAGCAATATTCTTCTGCATTCAGCCTTTTTAGTATTTCCGTAAGATCTTCACTGCCAGACCAGATTTCCGTAAGTTCTGAAACGTTCTTCACCGTCTCTTTTTCCTGTTTCTGGACAAAACGCACCACAAAACAGTCAAATTCATATACGGAGCGGAAACCGCCATGGCGGAAACAATTTACAATATGCATACCTCCCCCAGTCCTTACCGGGCGCATATCGCAATCGATTTTACGCGTCACATAATAGGTTCCGTCTTCGTCTGCATAAATCAGTCTTCCTTTTTTCATAAAAAAACCTCCTGTCATTTCCAAATCGGTTATGACAAGAGGATAAAACGTTTGTTCGTTTTTGTCATTGGACGGATAGTCCAATACCTGTTCCGTTTATGCTATTATACCGCTTTCCGAAATTTTCCAAGATAAGACAACAGATATTGCTTTTCCAGAAAGATTTCCCCGCAAACAGGATTTTCTCCACCGTCTGCCAAAAGTTCTTCCATATGTACCCCAAAAAGGCGGCTGAGTGCATAAAGATGATCCACGGACGGCAGCGCCTTGCCACGGAGCCAGCGATAAACCGGCTGGGGACAGGAAAGGACAAGATAATCCTGAATTTCCCGGACGCTGAGTCCTGACATGTTCATCCGGTAACGCAGCAGGATTCCGCTCTGTTTTAAATCCAGACCCGGATAGGATCGCATTTTTTCCATATTACCTGTTTTCACCCTCCGTTTCTCCTTCATCTGTCGTAATTTCCTGTCCGAAGATCTGATCAAGCATACGCATGATTGCTTCCCGGTTGATCGGCTTTGAGATATGACCATTCATACCTGACTCAAAGGCCTTCTTTTTATCTTCCTCAAACGCATTGGCCGTTACAGCAACAATCGTGATATTGGCCTTTTGGTTATCTCTGAGTGTCCGGATTTCCCTTGCAGCCGTGTAGCCATCCATTTTTGGCATCTGAATATCCATTAGGATCAGATCATAACGGGATGCTTCCACTGTTTCCATCCGTTCTACTGCATCGGTTCCATCTTCCACCGCCTCCACATAACCCTTGCGGATGGATGCAAACAGATCTTCTGTTGTCGCAAAACAGTTCACCTGCTTAACCTCTGGAAGGCTGGAGTCGATCTTGTGCAGAAAAAGTTCTGCCGCCCTTGTCGTAGCCTAAACACCAATTTTCTTATCCGCGAGATCGGCAAACGTCTGAACAGCACTCTCTGTGCTGACTGCAATCACCTGGCGACTGTACAGATATGGTCCAGCCCACTGATAATCTGCTTCGCGGTCATTCATGGAATAGCAGCTCCAGATACAGTCAATCGTTCCATCTGCCAGATATTGATTCTTCTCACTCCACGGAATGATCTGAAACTCTGGTTCATAACCAAGTTTATGGAAAACAGAATCGCCTCCAAAAGCAGCACAGTCCATACCCATATTCTAATTCTGTATTTTTCAATTACTTCTCCTTTTCCATGCGTTTCAGCTCCGGGAGCACCGTGCAGAGCATTGTAGCAAAACACAGACTTCCGCCAATGACATTCGATACCGGTTCCGCCAAAAACACACCATCCGTTCCCATATGCAGCACATACGGCATAAAATAAGTGAGTGGAACAACAATGAAAACCTTTCGAAGCAGCGAAAAGAAAATCGCATGCTTCTTTTTATTCAGGGACTTAAATACCGTCTGCCCCAAGTACTGCAGATCCATAAAGATAAATGCTGCAAAATACTGTTTCAGCGCCGGGACCGCATCCTGCAAAAGGACCGGATCGGAACTGAATATCTGGATCAGAATATCCGGTACCAAAATGATGACACTCCACATAACTGCCGTATAGCAAAGCATCATGAACCCCATCACAATCCCTGCCTTTTTGACGCGTGCCGGCCGGCGGGCGCCATAATTATAGCTCAGAATCGGTGAGGAACCATCGTTGATCGCAGAGATTGGCGTTTCGACCAGCTGCCGTACACTGGAAACAATGGTCATGACCGAAATATAAATATCGCCTCCTGTGCCGGAAAGCACATGGTTGCAGCAGATCGTTACCAGGCTGTTCGTCAGCTGCATCACAAAACCGGCTGTGCCAAGGCTGACAATATCACGTGCATAACCGGCACATGGTTTTATCTCCCGTTTTTGAAGGAAACGTACCTTCAATTCTGACTTCCTGGTCAGGAAAAACAGGACAAAACCTGCAGATATGTACTGCGAGATAACCGTAGCGATCGCGGCACCGCGCACACCAAATCCAAGGATAAAAATAAACAGCGGGTCCAATACAAGATTGGCTGCTGCTCCGATCGCAACCGAAAGCATTCCAATCAGGGAGTATCCCTGCGCATTGATAAACGGATTCATGCCCACTGCGATCATAGAAGGCAGCGTGCCGAGCAGATAGATCATCATATACGGATGCGCATAAACCATAGCGCTTTCGGAAGCGCCAAACAGCGCCAGGATCGGGCGCATAAACAAAAATCCGGCAAACATGAGCACAATGCCAGTTAAGCAAAGCATGGTAAACGAGGTATTCATGATCGCGTTTGCTTCACATTCTTCTTTTTTGCCCCTGCGGATAGAAAATAAAGGTGCGCCGCCGCTTCCATATAAATTGGAAAAAGCTGTAATGATCACAATCAGCGGGAAGCACAGACCAACCGCGCCGAGTGCCGCTGTTCCCACTTTTGGGATGCGGGCAATGTAGATCCGGTCTACAATGTTGTAAAGCAAGTTAAGCAGCTGTGCTACCAGCATGGGGACCGCCGCCCCAAGAATATTTCCTGTCACCGTGCCATGTTCAAAATCAATTCGTTTCATTTTTTAGTAAATCCATCCATTTTCTCAAATTTTTCTGTTTTTCTCCGATACTTTTGCTGCCCATACTTTTTTTCTCACAAAGTAAAAACATAACACCTGCATCACAATGGTGATAAACCAGGAAGCCGGATAAGAAATAAACAATACATATAAGGACCTGTGCTGCGGGAAAACACCAAAAATCCAGATCAGTCTTGTTCCAACGGTTCCAAGCACAGACAAAATCATCGGTACACCGGAATGTCCCATGCCGCGCAGGGAACCTGGGAACAGATCCATAATCACGCACAGGAAATAGGGAATTGTGGTAATGGACAGGATCTCCATTCCGTACCGGATCACTTCTTCTTCCTCCGTGTACACGCCAAGAACCTGCGGACCAAATGCATAGGCAAAGGTCCCCATCACGCCTGCGGTAATCACGGTAAAGATCAGGCAGTCTCCCAGTACCCGGTCCATTCGCTTAAATTTCCCTGCGCTGTAGTTCTGACTGGTAAAACTCATGCAGGCCTGTGTCACAGAATTCACCGAAACATACATAAAACTTAAAATATTGTTAGCCGCCGTATAGCCAGCCATTGCGGTAGCGCCGAAGGAATTGACCGATGACTGCAGCAGTGCATTGGAAAGATTGATCACGGTGCTCTGGATTCCGGCCGGAATTCCAACCTGAAAAATCTGCTTCAGGTAATCGCCCTGGATCTTCAGCTTTGCCAGATGCAGCCGGTAACTGCTCTCCGATCTCATGAGACAGGACAAAACCAGTACACTGGAAATCAGCTGGGAAATAACCGTTGCAATCGCTACCCCCGCCACATCCAGATGAACGCAGACTACCAGAACTACATTTAATGCCGCATTGGTCACGCCGGAAATGATCAGGAACAGAAGCGGCCGCTTCGTATCTCCCACCGCACGCAGAATCGCGGCTCCATAGTTATATAACATAAAAAATGGCATGCCAAGAAAATAAATCCGCATATAAAGAACAGATAACCCAATCACGTCCTCCGGAGTTCCAAGGATCTCCAGTGCAGGCGGCAGCTCCAACCTCCGAAATCCGTGCAATATTGATACATTCTACCACATTATACAACAGATTTCGTATTTGGGCTACCTGGATAGGAACTGCTGCAAAAATTTTGTTGCCGGGTTTTCTGCTGCACACAGAAACATAAATCCTTACATTTTGGGCAAACTCTGCTCCACACAGAGTCTCCCATACCCCACCATCGGATTCGGATACTCCGTAATTCCTGGTAATTTTCCTGCCCCTCTTCTCAAATATGCTTTTACTTTCTCCCCATACAAAAACAGGTCATTTCCATTCACAATCCCCCACTGCATCAAAAGCGCTGCCGAACCAGCGACAACGGGTGTCGCAAACGAGGTTCCTGTGACAGACTGGTACCCTCCATTTACCGCCGGAGCCATGATCCCGACTCCCGGAGCTGCAAGATCCGGCTTGACCTGATTCGTCAGACGTGTAAACCCGCGCCCGGAAAAATCTGCATAGGAATTGTAATAGCTGTTATACGCGCCCACCGTGATGACCTTCGATGCGGTAGACGGAATCGTCAATGTCGTATCGGGTGTCGGCCTAAGGAAACGGGTGGCTGTATTTAACCCCCCGGCAGAGGGAAGCCAGAAATCGTATCGCCTGCTTACGAGACTCAACGGTCTTAAAAAGAACGTCCAGATTCCTTCTTCTACATAGGTTCCCTCATCCGGAATAAAATCGAAATAGATTTCCTGTTCTGTGCTGAAAGGTCCTGGTTTTCCATAATACAACAAGATCTGTGTGCGGCGGTAACGAAAACGTGCCGGACCCAGATTTTCTGAAAACGGACCAAACTGCTCTCCTGACGGTGCCTGCAGGCTGATCTCAAACTGGTCGCTGTAGGACTTCCAGAGCTGGATGCTGAAGCTGCTCTCATAAGAAGAAACCGTAAATTCTACCGTTTCCGTGGTCCGCAGCTGCAAAATGCCGGAAGTATGACCACTCGCAGCGCCTTCGTTACCGCTTCCCACCACAATCGTCGTCCGACCGTAATTGCCAATGTCATCTAAAAAAGTTTCCAGAAGACTGGTTCCATCGTGAGAGCCATAGGTATTTCCAAAGCTGATATTGATCACCAATGACAAAAACCGGTCTGCGGCAAACGAAACCGCGTAGTTCACGGCCCGCATTAGCTCTGTCGTCCGCGGAAAGCCACCGGGTCTGGCCGTTCCAAGCTTCACGACCAGAAGATCGCTTTCATAGGCGATTCCGCGATATGCTCCATCGAGACCCGCCGCGATCCCCGCAACCGCTGTTCCATGGCCGCTCACATCCACAGAAGGAACAATCTGTCTGGCTGCAGCCCTGTTCCCGCTTTCCAGTGCCTTGTTGATTTCTTCCGATGTATAAATTCTGTTCTGGATCTGATCCCACAACTCCAGAATTCTTGTGGAACCATCCTCCTTTCGGAAGGCTTCATGAAAATAATCGATCCCGGAATCCAGCACAGCAATCAAAACTCCGCGCCCGCTTAAGTTCGGTGGTGCTTCCTGCAAAATATTCACACAAGAGGCTGCCTTTGCCTGATTGATGGCAAAGAACAGCCTCTTCGGTTTTTCGATGTATTCAATTTGTGGAAGCGCACTGATGAGTGGTATCTGGCTTTCTTTTACAGTAAGAATCGCATATTCATTGCGCATTTCTTCCACGATCGCGCCAAGACTTCTCACCTCATCCAGATTTCCCGAGTACTTCACGATCAGCTCCCAGGTGTTTTCTTCCGGATTAAAACCAGTTTCTAATTCCGAGGAACGGCTTCGTTCCTCCGCATTCGTATCCAAAGCAAGGTTTAAGAGGTTTTCCAGTTTCTGATCAACAGACATCGCAAACGCTCCGTTTTTCTAACCATCCTATTCATGCCTTTTCGGAAACATGACACCGTTTCGCCGCACATCCTCCTGATTTTTTCTTTTGCGAAATCACGAAACCCGCAAATATGAGCAGTGCGCCGAACACGGATACCGGTGTTGCCTTTTCATGCAGGATCAGCAAATGCTTCATCTGTCACGCCTCTTCACTCCGGTCCGGCATCTTCGATGTCAGATCGATCGTCTTTTGCAAAACCCCAATCAGAATCTTTCTGCTTTTTTCAAAATCAGCCGCCAGCTGCTCAATCTGTTCTTTTGCGTCCATCATTTTACCTTATGTCCGGTAACAACCTCGAAATGATACTTGGCGATTCCAAGATCAATTTTAGAATAAAAACCTCCGAGTGATTTCGCTGTTACCGTTCCATCTTTCAGTTCAAAGAAAAATTTCTGCTGGTTCATGGCTGTCGGCGCAAGGCAGACTGCTTCCATGCCTTTCTGAAACCAGTCGGTCTCCTGGTCTGCACGGCAAAGCGTTTTCACATCTTTGCTCTTATGTGGAACACCTTGATTTTCCCCATATCCAAGAGACAAAATGATGAGAAGTTTCTCACCCATTTTCTTCTCCACACGCGCTTTTCCATGGGTCATTGCTACCCAGCAGGTATTTAAGCCAAGCTCCTGACATTTCAAAACAAGCTTTTCTCCATAATAACCGGCCTTTTCTTGCTCGCTTCCCTTTCCAACAATCACAATGTAATTGTTCACATGCGAAAATTTTCCGTAATGCGCCATAAAAGAGTCAAAACACTTCGGCTCATCATAAAACACCTGGATGTTTAAGCCACTCTCCGCATTGATCTCCTGGATACAGGAATCGATCTGGACCCGTTTTGAAGGTTCGATTGCCTGTTCTTTATATTGGCGGACACTGTGTCTGCTTTTTATGATCTCTAACATTTCCATAGGATAGCCTCACTTTCGTTGATTCGTTTAAACCAATCATACCACAGATTTGGAGAAAAGTTTCCATTCCTTTCATCGGCGCCATCAGCCATATTACACTGCGCGTGATCCTCTCCTGGATCCTGATCAGGCAGTATCAGCTGAAGGCCATGGCTGTCGCAAGCGGAATCGGTTGGATGCTGGTGAAGGTCTTCTGGAGTGTGATACTGAGACGAGGTAACAATATAAGTAAATGACAAATTGTTATATTGCGTACAGCTTCCTATATTTTTCTTCGAGATACTCCACGTAATACCGCGGCTGAAACTCTTCCCCGGTCATATCCCTTAAAATTTCCCGGCTGGTCTTCATCTTTCCATAGCGGTGTACATGTATTCTCAAATACTCCCGGATCACATCCAGCCGTCCTTCCTCCAGAAGCTTTTCAAAATCCATTTCTTTTTTCATCTGTGCCAGCATCTGTGCGCCAAAGGCACTTCCAAGAGCATACGACGGGAAATATCCGAAGGATCCCTGCGCCCAGTGGATGTCCTGCAGCACACCTTCTGCATCATTTTCCGGACGGATACCAAGATATTCTTCATATTTATCAGCCCAGAGTTTCGGAAGTTCTTTTACATCCAGATTTTTCTCGATCAGCATTTTTTCCAGTTCATAACGAACCAGAACATGAAGACTGTAGGTCAGCTCATCCGCTTCGGTGCGGATCAGACCCGGCTGTACTTTGTTGATGGCGCGGACAAACATTTCCCGCCCTACGCCCTTTAACTGCTCTGGGAACAGCTCTTTCAGCTTGCCGTATACCGGGATCCAGAAAGCTTCGCTCCGACCGATAATATTTTCGAAGAAACGGGACTGGGATTCGTGCATCCCCATAGAAGTTCCCTGCCCTGCCGGTGTCTGGCTCAGCCGGTCATCGATACCAAATTCATAGATGGCGTGTCCGCTCTCATGAATCACGGAAAATGCCGAGGAATCCACACGGGATTTGTAGTGCGTCGTGATGCGCACATCACGGTTATGAAGGTTGGTTGTAAAGGGATGTGCACTGACTGCCAATACGCCTTTGGAAAAATCAAAGCCCACATAGTTTGCCAGATACTCTGCCAGCTCGCGCTGTTTTTCTTCCGGATAATCTCCATCCAGAAAATCGTCCTGGATGCGGACTGGACTTTCCATAACCTGTTTTAAGAGCGGAACAATATGCTCTTTCAAAAGACCAAAGAATTCATCCAGCTTTTCCATGGTAAACCCTGGTTCAAAAGAATCCAGCATAACATCGTAAAGCTTCTGCCCTTCTTTCTGACGGTAAGAGGCGAATTTTTTCTGGTAATCGATGATTTCCTGCAAAACCGGCGCAAAAGCTTCAAAATCGTTTTCTTTCCGTGCTTTGGTCCAGATACGGGTCGATTTTGCAGTCAGTTCCTGATAAGCGCGGTATTCTTCCGGCGGAATGCAGGAGACTTCCTCGATCTCGCGCTTTGCGGCTTTCAAAATAGCACGGCGGATGTTTTCTTCCGTAAGTTCTGTATCATCTGTCCTCGTGGAACATGCCGCTCCATTTTCTGCCGTCTGCAGATGTTCTTTTTCTTTCGTTTCCCCGTCCGAAACCGTTTTTCTGCTTTTCTCCAGTTCATCTAAGCATCGGTCCACCAGTTCTTTCACCCGCGGATCCATCATGATTCGCTGATAAGAAGCGGAGAGCACGCCCTGCATCCGGGCAGTACGGCTTCCTGCTGCTTCGGGAGCCAGCGTCTCATCGTCCCACTCAAACAGGATCAGGGCAGTCTGATATGCCTGAGCCTCTTCTAAATACTTCATCAGTTCTTCGTAATCTGAATTTTTGTTTTCTGTATTCATATCGTCCTCCTGAGCCATCATCATCCAATGTTTTTATTTTTTCCTTCTTCCACTGATCCTATTCTGCTGTAACATCGTTTCTGCTGTTTGCAAGCTCTGATTCTGCTGTTACCGGTTCCTCAAGCGTCTCTTTTGTCGCTTTTCTTCCGGAAAGCACTGTTTTGCCGGAAGCTGAGGTTGTTTCCGCAGTTCACAAGCACGGAAAAAAATGCCGCACTGACCGAAATATGGCGTTCTGAAAACCGGTAGCCCGCTGCATTCATCCGGGATGCAAAGCTGTCCCAGTAATCCATCCGCATATATTCCAGCTCATCACTGACCGCTAAGACCAAACCAGCCAAAAGTGGAAGGAGCAGCCTTTCCATTTTTTGCTGTTCTTCATTCTTGTCCTGCCTGGTTCGGTCTTGTCCAGTACTGTTTTGTAGTACACTTTTAATCTTATCTCTTATGTTGTTCCACATGGTAAATCAGAAGACGCTTCTCTGACGTCTTTTCGTCATGCAATGTTTATCCCCGGTATCGGTTTAGTGCTGCAAACACCTCCTGGATTCTCGGCCTTGCAAGTCCACCCGGCACATAGGATCCGGTTAAATGGTTCCAGCCCTTTGCCGCATACTGTGTTTCCAGTTCTTTCGCGATCTGGCACAATGTCCTCTTTCCGTCTGCAAGCTGCTCCAGCGCATAGCGGGTCAGATAGGCAAGCGCCGCGGTCTGCTCTGAGTCCGCAAGCTGTTCTACATAGCGCAGGTCTACGGTTTCGCGGTCGAGCGAGAACGAATCTTTGCCGAATATTTTCACCTTGCTGCGTTCCTGTGTACGACCTGCACCGTGTCCACGTTTTCCGCCGCGTTCCTGTGCTACATCCACGCTGCGTCCACTTTTTTCGCTGTGTCCCTGCATATAGCCTGAACCTGCCTCACCTTCTCCCATGCCCTTCGCATCGCTCATTGTCCGCACTGCACCGGAAGTTTCTTTCCCATACGCCACCGTAAACTCTGGCAATACAAAACCAGGCGCCTCCGTTCTCGGTGCCTTATGCTCCTTGCAGAGTGCCTTCACCCGGTTTGTAATATCCACCGGGCGGTAGCAGTCCATCTGAATGATCTGGTCTGCAATATAGAAAAAGGCTCCGGAGCTGCCTGCTACCAGAATAGTTGAAATCCCGGCCTTTTCATATAAGTCCCGTGCCCGCTCCAGAAACGGGGTGATCGGTTCTTTTTCCCGGCTGATGACCTGCTGCATAAAGTCATCGCGCACCATAAAGTTGGTCGCAGAGGTATCTTCATCGATGAGGAAAAGTCTGGTCCCGGCTTCGATTCCTTCCACAACACCCGCCGCCTGGGAAGTGCTTCCGCTGGCATCGGTGGTGGAAAAGCTTCTGGTGTCCTTGCGGTTTGGCAGATCGTTGATAAATAATGAAATATCCGTATTTTTGATGGAGCGTCCTTCCTCTGCACGCAGCTTTACTGCCGTGTCATCGGCCAGGACAAACTCCCGTCCATCTCCCGCAATGTGGTTGTAAACGCCCATCTGCAAAGCAGAAAGCAGAGTTGATTTTCCATGATAGCCGCCTCCCACGATGAGGGTAATGCCCTCCGGCACCGCCATTCCGCGGATTTCGCCGTGATGCGGCAGCACAAAAGAAGCTTCCATGCTCTTTGGGGAAAGGAACGGCACACTTTCCTTCATAGGCTGGTCGGAAACACCGCTTTTGCGTGGTAAGATAGCTCCGTTTGCCACGAATGCAGCCAGCTTTCGCTCCCGCAGCTGTCTGCGCAGTTCCTCCTGGTCTTCTGCTATCCATGCGGCCTCCTGCACTGCCCGGTGGTCCAGATTCTTTGCAACAAAGCTCTTTTCCACTGCCTTTGGCAGAAACTCAAACAGGATCTTTTCCAGCCCGCCCGCATCGATGGTACGTCCAAATGCCGGAAATCCCACATGAAAGCGCACCGTAATGGTGTCACGGCTGATCTCACAGGCACTGCGCTCTAAAACCTCCTGACCGCAGCGGCTGATAGAAATCAGACCGCTCTTGCCAGAGCCCTTTGTCTGGAAGCTGAAGCGCTCTGTCTGGGCATAAAACAGCCTCGTCAGATGATCCTGCAAAGCAACACGCTTGCACACCCGGTCCCGCAGGTTTTCCGCAAAGCCAGATACCTTCCACGGGATTTCCACATGAACCGAAGAAGGGGACGCAAAAGGATCTCCCTGGACATGGTCGATCACCAGAATATAGCTTCCAAACTGATATGCCCCGGCCAGTGCTTTGTATGCCGGATAGCTTTTCCGGTCAATGCCCCGCAGCATCGTGCGAAGTTCATTGGATGATTTCATACTATTCTCCTCATATACGCGATTACCGGACGTCTGGCTGCAGAATTCTCTGCTTTGCACAAACGTCCGGCAACCATTTTTCTGATCAGAAGTGCAGCAAAATTCCTACCTGTAAACAGTAACATTTTCCCAATATTACAACCAGGGAAAACCGCACTTCATCGATCTTTTATAAACTTTCTGCAATCTTTCTTGCTACGTAAACGCCGCTTGCCGATGCATGGGACAGGGAGTGGGTCACACCGCTTCCGTCACCGATGATGTAAAGGCCTTTGTGGCGGCTCTCCAGATTCTCATCGACATCTACTTCCATGTTGTAGAATTTGACCTCGACACCGTAAAGTAAAGTATCGTCATTTGCGGTACCAGGTGCAATCTTATCCAGTGCATAGATCATCTCGATGATGCCGTCTAAGATACGCTTCGGCAGTACCAGGCTTAAATCGCCCGGAGTTGCAGATAAGGTCGGCATAAACATATTCTCCTCGATACGCTTCTGGGTGCTTCGTCTTCCGCGCACCAAATCACCGAAACGCTGTACGATAACACCGCCGCCCAGCATGTTGGAGAGACGGGCGATACTTTCACCGTAGCCGTTGCTGTCCTTGAAGGGCTCGGAGAAATGCTTCGCTACCAGCAGGGCAAAGTTGGTGTTCTCTGTCTGCTTGTCGGCTCCTTCGTAGCTGTGGCCGTTTACGGTGACGATGCCGTTGGTGTTCTCATTTACGACGATACCGTGGGGATTCATACAGAAGGTACGCACGGAATCCTCGAATTTTTCAGTGCGGTATACGATCTTGCTCTCATAGAGTTCATCGGTCAGATGAGAGAAGATGACTGCGGGCAGTTCCACCCGGACGCCGATATCCACGCGGTTGGACTTGGTGTTGATGTCCAGATCTTTACAGATCTGCTCCATCCATTTGCTGCCGCTGCGGCCTACGGAAATAATGCACTTGTCGCAGTCGTAAGAAGCGTTTTCGCAGCAGATACGGTAACCGTCACCAACGGTCTCCACCGTTTTCACCGGGGTATCGAAATAGAAAGTCACTTTATCCTTCAGTTCTGCGTACAGATTTTCCAGCACGATGAAGTTGATATCTGTACCCAGGTGACGTACGGAAGCGTCTAACAGGTTCAGCTTGTTCTGCATGCAGATTTTTTTGAAAGAGGTGCCAGCAGTGGAATACAGCTTCGTGCCTTCACCGCCGAACTTCATGTTGATGTCATCCACATATTTCATCAGGTCGATGGCCTGACTCTTGCCGATATACTCGTAGAGAGTGCCACCGAAAGCGTTGGTGATATTGTATTTTCCATCGGAAAAAGCACCGGCACCACCGAAACCGCTCATGATGGAACAGCTCTTACAGTTGATGCAACTCTTGATCTTGTCACCGTCGATAGGACAGTGGCGCTTCTCCAGAGGGTGACCGGATTCGAAAACGGCAATTTTCAGGTCGGGATTCTGTTGCACCAGTTCATAAGCGGAGAAGATACCGCCGGGACCGGCACCGATAATGATTACGTCATATTTCATAGGGATAAGTTTCCTTTCTCTTTGTTCTCTTGTAAGGATTTGTGGGATGTATACTCATTTTGAACCCCCAAAAACATTCAAAATATAGTATATCATATTTTCAGCTAAAATGGGGAATAGAAATATAGCAAAATATGTGATAAAATCATAAGTTATAGCGGTTCTTCTGCAGATGCGGATGAGCGGTGCGGGAAAATAACGGGATTTGGAAGAGAATTGCAGGAAATGAAATTATGGAAGCAACACAGAAGAAAAACAAATATGAAATAGATATGTGCAACGGCACGATTATGGACAAGCTGATCTCCTTTGCACTGCCCCTGATGGTGTCCAGCATTTTGCAGCTGCTGTTCAATGCAGTGGATATCATTGTGGTGGGACGGTTCACCGGAAGTCAGGCGCTGGCGGCTGTAGGTTCCACCACGGCATTGATCAATATGTTCGTCAATCTGTTTATCGGCGTTTCTCTGGGAGCCAATGTATTGTCCGCCAGATTCTATGCTGCCGGGAAAGAGCGGGAGATGAGCGAGACAGTACATACAGCTATGACCTTTGCATTGATCAGCGGTATTGTCATGGTATTCGTAGGGCTGTTCTGCACCCGGGGGGCGTTGGAATTGATGGATACCCCGGCGGATGTTATTGATCAGGCGGCATTATATATGAAAATTTATTTCTGCAGCATGCCCTTTTTCATGCTGTACAATTACGGAGCTGCAGTTCTGCGGGCAGTGGGAGACACGAAGCGTCCGCTGTTGTTCCTGATCATATCCGGAGCCATCAATGCGGTATTGAACCTGTTTCTGGTCATTGCTTTTTCCATGGGTGTGGCGGGGGTAGCCATTGCTACAGTGATCTCTCAGGTGATCTCCTGTGTGCTGGTATTATGGTGCCTGTTTACTA
>OGWS01001507.1_pt1 | contig 18025 bp, 14 predicted proteins | sample 1576111 | NCBI WGS metagenome assembly OGWS01 (sample SAMEA3541534, study PRJEB24748) | human gut metagenome | biome: human gut; feature: human-associated habitat; material: faeces | place: China | collected 2012
GGTAAAGAACAAATATCATTATCATGTTGTGAGCCGTATGTTTGAACTACCAGAGCTAAAATTGCTTGTCGATGCTATACAGTCATCTAAATTTATAACAGAGAAAAAATCCAATACATTAATTAAAAAGCTGGAAAAGTTGGTAAGTAAGTACGAAGCACAGAAATTACAGCGCCAAGTATATGTGTCTGGTCGAATAAAAACTATGAATGAAAGCATTTATTATACGGTTGACACAATACATAATGCTATTTCAGAAAACAAAAAGATTAAATTCCAATATTATCAGTGGAACGTAAAAAAGGAAATGGAACTCAGGCATGAGGGTGCCTATTATCATATTAGCCCATGGGGACTTTCATGGGATGACGAAAATTACTATTTGATAGGCTATGATTCTCAAGCCGGGTTTATTAAGCATTTCAGGGTAGATAAAATGATACATATAACATTGTCTGAGGAAAAAAGAGATGGTAAGGAATGCTTTAGAAAATTAGATATGGCAGATTATGCAAAAAAGAGCTTTGGAATGTTTGGTGGTGATGAACAGCCTGTAAAATTATTAGTAGACAATTCATTGGCTGGCGTAATTATAGACAGATTTGGAAAGGATATTTATATTTGTAAACAGGACAAAGATCATTTTACGGTAAATGTGGATGTACATGTGAGCAGACAGTTTTTGGGCTGGATATTTTCACTGGGCGAGGATATTCAGATAGTTGGACCGGATGAAGTCGTGGAGCAGATGAGGGCAGAAGCAGAACGGCTGGTGCAGCAGTACAGGCTCGAAGAAAAATAAACATTCCGGAAAATCCGGGCAATGAAATTTTGAGACGATGATTTCGAAAGCAAAAATGCATATGAGAGGAAACATGGAGTTACAATGAGTAAAAATTCGAATACAAAGGATGGATACCTGGATGATCCATCCTGGGACAGCTTGTTTGAGATGGCTGATGGATATGAGGAGCAGTATGACGATCGATATGCAGACCAATATGCCGATCAATACGCTGCCCCATTCGGTGAATATGATCCGGTGGATGGGATGGTTGGTGATCCTGCGGATTTTTATGAAAATCATCCACAGCAGAGCGAACCATATCATACACCGGAAGAAGCCTTGAAAGTGCTGTTTGGATACGATTCTTTCCGACCGGGACAGAAGTCTGTCATCGACAGCATTTTATCTAGTAGAGACGCGTTTGCGGTCATGCCGACCGGAGCTGGAAAGTCAGTGTGCTACCAGATTCCGGCAGTATTACTTCCTGGAATCACACTGGTTATTTCACCGCTGATCTCGCTGATGCAGGATCAGGTGAAGGCGTTGAATCAGGCGGGCATTTCAGCGGCATTTATCAACAGTGCGCTCTCGGAAAAAGCTTTTTTTGAGACGGTAAAGAAAGCAAGGCAGGGCTTATATAAGATCATTTATGTAGCGCCGGAGCGTTTGCTTACAGACGGATTTTTAAATCTTGCAAAAGAAGTGCAGATTTCCATGGTGACGGTCGACGAAGCGCACTGCATTTCACAGTGGGGACAGGATTTCAGACCCAGTTACATGAAAATCGTGGAGTTCGTCCAGTGTTTAAGCAAGCGTCCGGTCATGAGTGCCTTTACGGCAACTGCGACGGAACGTGTGCGGGAAGATATTGTATGTACCCTGGGTCTGGTCGATCCGTATACGCTGTTAACCGGTTTTGACAGGGAAAATTTATTCTTCCAGGTGGATAAGCCGAAAAATAAAGATCAGTATATTGTGGATTATATCGAAAAGCATCCTGGGGACAGCGGAATCATTTACTGCGCTACGAGAAAAAACGTAGATAATCTATATGAACTCTTACAGGGCAGAGGCATATCGGTTGCAAAATATCATGCCGGAATGGGCGCTGCCCAGAGAAAACAGATGCAGGATGACTTCGTGTTTGATTATACCAGCATTGTGGTTGCAACGAATGCATTTGGCATGGGAATCGATAAGTCGAATGTCCGGTTTGTCATTCATTACAATATGCCGCAGAGCATGGAAAATTATTACCAGGAAGCGGGCAGAGCCGGGCGGGATGGACTGGATTCCAAATGTATTCTGCTGTTTTCGCCGCAGGATATTGCGATCAACCGCTTTTTGCTGGACCATAAAGATCTGTCTGATCTCGATTTTGCAGACCGGGAAACGGTAAAGGAGCGGGATACAAAGCGGCTTCAGGTTATGGAGCGCTACTGCTATACGACGGAATGCCTGCGCAATTACATCTTAAAATATTTTGGAGAAAACCCGGAGAAACCCTGTGGGGATTGCGGAAACTGTCTGCGGGAATTTGAAACATTGGATATGACACAGGCGGCCAAACAGATCATAAACTGTGTCTATGAGGCAAAAGGCCGGTATGGAAAGACGATCATCATCGATACGGTAGCAGGAGCAAAGACCGCAAGATTGGCGGAAATCGGGGCAACCGCATATAAGTCCTATGGTGTTTTGGCTTCTGTCAAAAGAAATCTGCTGCGCCGTCTGATGGATCAGCTGGTATTGGATGGCTATTTACAGGTTGGCGATTATCAGGTGATCCGGCTGGGGGATATCAGCGCCCTGAAAAATCCGGATACCAAAGTACTGGTTAAGATCACCGATGAGGACAAGCTCCCTGAAAAAACGGCAAAACCGAAGAAAACAGCAAAAGGAACGGAGGCACTTACCTCAGCTGGCTTTAAACTGTTTGACAAGCTGCGGGCACTCCGAATGGAAATTGCCCGGGAAGAACATGTACCTCCGTATATTATTTTCAGTGATAAGACACTGATCGATATGGCTGCGAAAGCACCTGCTTCCAGGGAGGAAATGTTGAATGTATCCGGAGTTGGAGAACATAAATATGCAAAATACGGAACGCGATTTCTTTCTGTTATAGAGGAATGGAAATAGAAATAACGATAGGAGCGGCAGAAGCGTATATGGAACGATTGATTTTTCATGTGGATGTAAACAGTGCATTTTTGTCATGGGAAGCAGCGAAGCGCGTCCGGGAAGGTCTGCCGGATCTTCGCGAGATTCCATCCTGCATTGGAGGAGACCCGAAATCGCGGCGCGGCATTGTCGTGGCAAAATCGATTCCGGCGAAAAAGTACGGAGTGACTACGGGAGAACCGGTGTCCATGGCACTGCAAAAATGTCCGGAACTTGTCTGTGTGCCGGGGGATTTTGCTTTGTATGAAAGGTGCTCCCGTGCGTTTAAGGCGATCTGTGCTTCCTATGCACCGGTTATGGAGTCTTTTTCCATTGACGAAGTCTTCCTGGATATGAGCGGTACGCATCTGATCTATCCAGATCCGGTTGCCCTGGCTCAGGAAATCAAGGACAAAATCCGGGATGAACTTGGTTTTACTGTCAATATCGGAATTGGAACCAATAAACTCCTGGCGAAGATGGCATCGGATTTTGAAAAACCAGACAAGGTTCATACCCTGTTTCCTTCTGAAATCCCGGCAAAGATGTGGCCGCTTCCGGTGCGGGATCTGTTATTCCTGGGAAAAGCATCGGAGCAGAAGCTTGTGCAGTCTGGAATCAGAACGATTGGGGAGATGGCGCATTATCCGGAAGAGGGAATCAAACGTATGCTGGGCGAAAAAGCCGGGCATCAGCTGTATCAATATGCAAATGGAATCGATGATTCGCCGGTCTGTGCAGAACGAGAGGAAGCAAAAGGTTACAGTGCGGAAACAACAACCGAGGAGGATATTGTGACCTACGAGCAGGCTTTTTCCATATTGCTGGCGCAGTGCGATGTGGTTTCTGCCAGAATGCGGCGCGATGGGAAAAAGTGCAGCTGTGTAAGTGTCACTTACCGGACGCTGGATTTTAAGACGAGATCGCATCAGAGAAAGTTCACAAATCCCACAGATGTAACAGAAGAGATCTTTGCACAGGTAAAGATATTGCTGTACGAGTGCTGGAAATGCCAGCCCCTGCGTCTGATCGGTCTTGCATTAACAGATCTGACGTCTGACGATTTCTGGCAAATGTCAATGTTCGAGGACACCCAAAATCATGAGAAACAACAAAAACTGGATGGAGCGGTCGACGACATCCGCAAGCGCTTTGGAAATGGCATGATCGTACGCGGCAGCACGATGAAGACGGCCGGTCAGGTTGCGCGCAAGGCGAAGGCACAGATGGATCACTGTGCAAAGGTGCAAAAGGACCATAATGGATAATATCAGAGAATCTATTTTTGAGAAATAGAGGGATTTTGTAAGACACAGAAGTGAGAAAGAAGGAAAACAGCAATGGCAGATGTAAGAAAACGCATTATTTTCCGGGGACGGGTCCAGGGAGTTGGATTCCGCTATACAGCAAAATATCTTGCCCAGTCACTGGGCCTGACCGGCTGGGTCCGCAATGAATACGATGGAACCGTACTTTTGGAGATTCAGGGAAGCGAGTATATGATCAATAAGCTTCTGGTGGGACTCAACCATAATCAGTTTATCACGATCGACTGGATGGATACGGAACAGATTCCACTGGAGGATGAGAGCAGCTTTACAGTGCGCTGAGTCTGCAGCATAACATCAAAATGTTCGAATCCACGTTTTCCGGTTTCTGGCAGAAGATTCCATGCTTTCGCAAGTCTGTCAAATTAAGATTTATCCATAGAGTTTAAAAACTGAAGAAGTGCAGTCCGCTGTTCCGGGCTCATCTGGTAGATCCGGGTGAGCAGAGGATCCTGCTGAAAGTGAAATTCAAGGGAATCATCGAAAAAATCTTTTAAAGAAAGATCCAAAGCTCCGCACACGTAAGAAAGAACCTCGACCGTGGGGTTCTTTTTTCCTAATTCTACATCTCTTAAATAACTCTGAGAGATACCGGCCATAGTTGCGAGCCGGTTTACGCTATATTGTTTCGCATTCCTAAAATAACTGATTCTTTTTCCAATATCCATGCCTGCTGCTCCCTTAAACTATAGAGATAGGATACCAAATTTATGGTGAAAAAATTACATCTATAACGATTGAATGTTATATCTATAGATGCTATAATGGTTGAAGATATCACAGTAAAATAAGACTGTTATTTTTATCGGGAAAAGAACGTACAGGGAGAGTAATGTCATGGGGCGAGATCTGTATACGGATCAGTCTGAACAATTAAGAATGACCGATACAAAAAGCGCATGCATGGAACTGCTTGCGTTGTCAAAGAATTACCGGCAGGTTATGCCGCAGGTGTTAGAATTGATAAGAGAGTACTACGCTGCGGATAAGACCTGCTTTTTTGAGTATGAAAAAGACAGAAATGCAGAAAAAAATGCGGAAACCACCGCAGAAAATATAAGCGTATACATTGATCGAAAGAATCTTTCGGACTGTATCGAACCCCAAAGGCTGATCCATCAGTACAGGAACTATATCGATCCGCAGTCTGGTTCTGTATCACAGACAGGAGTCAGTGTACTGTTCACGGTTCCTGTATTTTATGACAAAAGACAGAATGGTGTCTTGCTGGTAGAAAAAGGAAAAGCTGGACGGGGAGAAAACGGTCAGGAAGAGAAACAGCTTTTGTCAGATATCGCAAGTGTACTGGCAGCAGAAATCCAAAAATGCAGATATCAGGAATATTTGCTGCGTCTGAGCTTCTCGGATCAGCTGACGGGGGTAAAAAATCACACCTCTTATATCAGCATGCGGAAAAGAATTCAGAAGCACCCGGTACCGTGTGGTGTTGGTTTTGCGGATCTGAACGGTTTGAAATACGTGAACGATACGTTTGGACACGAATATGGAGATAAAGTGTTAGTGCGTCTTGCAGAGGTAATGAAACAGTATTTTCCGGAAGATCAGATTTATCGGATTAGCGGAGATGAATTCATCGTATTATGTCTGGAGATAGAGCAGGAAATGTTTCTGAATCTTGCGGAGACGTTAAACAATCGGTTAAAACAGGAAGAAAACGGTCTTGCGGCATTTGGATATGTATGGGATGATGGAAAAAAGGACATTGCGGAACTTCTCCGCCTGGCGGAACAGAACATGTACGATGAAAAATATCTGTATTATCAACATACGGAACGGCGTGAAACAGCCCGCCCTCTGTATGCAGATGAACTGTTGTCTGTCTGCCGGTAGACGCCTTGCCATATCGAAAAATTGGTACGGCATAACGGACAAAATTCCGTTACTGGGCACGTTTACGCGAACAGGAACGGAAAAAATGCTGCAAACAGGAGAAGAAGTGCTCTTATGGTTGCCGAAATTTTAAATTGTGATATAATGGGCGAAAGTGAGCCAGAAAGCTGCTTGCAGATTTCTGTCGAACGGCGAAATGTCTGAGTGATGAAAATCATCTGTTAAAAACAATGTAATGGGAAATGAGGGGAATGAGTTGGAAACGCTGAAGGTGCGAATGCTTGGATGCTTTTCCATGAGTTATGGAACAAAAGCAATTTCACTGAAACGTATGGAACAGTCAAAAGCAGCTAAATTGCTGCAGATGCTGCTTCTTGCAGGGGAGAATGGAATTTCAAAACGGGAACTTTTAGATTATTTGTATGAGTCAGGTGTGGAAACTGCAGGAAACGACTGCAACCGTAATCTGAATAACGTGATCTATCGTTTAAAAAAACAGTTACGGGCTGCCGGACTGCCAGATGAAGACTGCATCCAGATCCAGGATGGAATCTGTACGTTCAAAGTTTCCTGTCCTCTGGAACTGGATACGGAATATTTCCGGAATCTTGTTTTAGAAGCAAGAAGGAAAAAAGGACAGGAACGGCAGGAATGCTATCTGAAAGCCAATGAAAGCTACCATGGTGCATTGCTTCCGGGAAACGAATCGGATATGTGGTTTCACGAGAAAAGCCTGGAACTGAAAATGTTGTATGAAGAAACCATTCATGAACTGGATGCTGCCTACAGTCAGGATGGAAAGTACCGGGAACTTCTTCCGGTATATGAACGGGCAGTGGCAATCTATCCATTCGATGACTGGCAGGTTTGGCAGGTCCGGTATTACCTGGAATTGTATTGTTACGAGGAAGCAGCAAAAATTTATAATGAAACACTGGAATTGTATAAGCGGGAACTTGGCAGGCAGCCCGTAGAAGAATTACGGAAACAGTTCGATGACCTGTACATGGATGAAAAAAATCATATGGCGGGAAAAAAGAAATCTGCGGATGGAAATTATACGTCCATTGATTACTTATTTAAGACACAGGAAGGAGATGTGGCAAAGTCTTTATTTGACAAAGGAAAGCAGGACGGCGCATATTATTGTTCCTATCCGAGCTTTGTAGATTATTGCAGGCTCCTGGTACGTGGACGCTCCTGTGTGGAAAATAAAGTAATTTTGATGTTTTTAACCCTTACTTATAATGAAAAAAAGGAAATTATGACACAAAACCAGTTTTCAGATCAGATGATGAATCTGCGTAAAGCAATTCAGACATCCCTGCGGAGCAATGATGCATTTACCCGCTATGGAAACCGTCATTTTATCCTGGCACTTACCCATCTGGAAAAAACAGACTGCAGCAAGATCTTTACACGGATCGAAGCTGCATTTCACAGATTTCCACAGAATGGCTGCGAGGTATGGTATCATGCGTCTATGACGCAGGAACTGAAAAACCTGGCGGAGAATATTGAAGTAAGGTAAATATCGGTTATATAAAAAGTTTTGCAGTGTGTAAAAGAGTATGTTCTTTCCAGACAGGTGCAGCCATGCTGCTTGGAAAGAAACGTGAAGAAGATTAATAGAATGATGAATCTGCAAAAAGGACATTTCTTAGGAAATGTCCTTTTTGTACATATAAAATAAAATTTTGTGACAATATATTCAGAAAAAACAAGAAAAATATAAAAATATTTTGAAATAATACTTGACAAATTGTACTTTATGAAGTACAATGAAGACAACAAAAAACAAGAGAGGAAAAAATCAAAAAGAACACAAGAAGAGAAAAACAAAAATCTTCAGAACATGGAGGGCGGTCCAATGGGTTACTAAACTTTACCAGTAGAAAATCTCTTAACGAGTTTACATAGATGTAATCGAAGGAGGGAGATTCCAATGAAAGGCAGAGGTCCATAGCAATTTAAAAATGAAATAAAAACTAAATAATAGAAAGAGAGGTTATTAAGTGAAACTTCGGGATATTTCGTAAAAGAGCTATCTGATGACGAGAAAGTCAGATAGCTCTTATTTTGTGTGCATTCCATCGGATGTGGCATTTACAGCACTTCATAGTTTTATGAAATTGTTTGCGGCTGTTATGTTTTTTCACAGATTGTTTTCTTTCAGAAAATACAGGATCTTGCCCAGACAGGTCTGTTCCTGTGAAAACAGTACGTTATGTGTCCCGCCAGTAAGCAGGCATAACTGACTATGCGGAATCTGTTCTGCCATCCATTGCGTATGGGAGGTTTTGATGAGATCACGGGTTCCGGCTATAAGAAGGACCGGAGCCTGGATTTTTTGCAGGCGGTCCGGGGAAAGCTTTGGAGAGTCTGTTAAAAGCGTGTTCATCTGCAGCTGGCTGCCGAGCTGTTGATGGAGTTTTCCGCTTGGAAGGACCCTCTGAGCCAGTGTGAGAACGCTGCCAAGCATCAGCGTTCCAAGCCGCACCGGAAATATCAGACCATGCGGCAGGGCATTGCCGCTGGCGGAGATCACTGCAAGCGTACGTTCTGGATAAAGGCTTGCAAATTCCAGGGCAATGTTGGCTCCGTCGCTGAATCCGAACAGGATGACTTTGGAAATACCAAGATGCACCAACAAGCTGGCGGCGTCGTGGGCCATGTCCTGAATGGTAAAGAATTCCTCTTTGTGTGATGCAGTGTGTCCTGCTTTGCTGCAGAGCAACTGTGAATGCCCATGTCCCCGGCTGTCCATTAGAATGACCTGATAGGATTTCTGAAGCTTGGAAGCATAGGAATGAAACACATGGTGCGACTGCTTGTTGCCATGAAGCAGCAGTATGGGAAGCCCTGCGCCGGATATTTCATAATAAAGACGTACTTCGCCTGCTTCAAAATAGCCCCGGTCGGAACGGGAATTTCGGTGTTTTCCAGATAGCAGCCCAGCAGATCCGGGTATTTGTTGGGCTGACCGCAAAATATCAGTTGTTTTTTCTTTGATCTTCCCGCTGTTTGTGCGGATCGTTTCTTGGATGTTCCTCATGATGTAATTTCCCTTTTAAAAAAGACTGCAAACCTTCACGGATTCCGTTCGGGTTCTGGATTTTTACGACTGCGTAAAACATATCCGGGGTCGGGTGCTTGGGCAGATAAATGTAGTAAGCCGGAATCCACTCTGTCGGGCTGTATTTTTCTTTGGCACGGTACAGATCCTTAAATCCGTAACAGTCATTCAGATTGTTGTAGACAAAACGCAGCAGCCGTTCAACCAGGCTCGCTTTTTCATCATCGAGTCCGGCGAGGGGAGCAACGCCAAGACTTCCGTAGTGGATGCCTTCTGAGCGGAAGGTCTGGAATGCTTCATAGATGATGGTTTCCATGACACCGCTTGGCGCATCGTTTCCGTGACGGGTGACATCAGCCATGTAGCCGTCTTTGCCAAGAAATGGGACAAAGGCAATGAAGGCAACAATTTTTCTGTCCGCATCCGTGGCGTAGAAATAGCGCTTATCCATAGGGTTATCCAGACCGGCTTTTCCCATGGTAAAAGCAAGAAGCGAGCTTTTTTTCTGACCGAGCCATTCGTTTGTCACACGTTCAAAGGCGTTTTCAATTTCCTGGTTCCGTTGTTCGAGCGGGCGGTATTCCAAAACGGTTACACCAGCCTTTTTTGCGTGGTTGATGTTCATGCGCATTTTGGCACCCTTTTTACCGCTGATCTCATAATCAGCCAGGGAAAATCGTGCTTCTTCGCCGCATTTTACATAGCCAAAGCCCTGACGCTTATATTCTTCCAGAAAGTGATCGGTAACACTTAGGAAGAAAAGCTTGTGAGCGCTTTTTTCACAGAACTCTTTAAACTCGGCAAGCAGAACCGGAAAATCCAAATCGGCGCAGACAGGATCTCCATTGACGATGATGGTATCACCGACAACTCCGTAGGGAATGACCCCGTCTACATTGCGTCCAAAGTAAAGTTGTTTGTCATCCTCTAAAGCGAGATAAGAGCAGCTGTTCTGGCTGTAGAGATTAAGCAATGTGCGGGCGTGCTGCAGATCCGATTCACGCCGGGTGGATGGGGTGAGCCATGGACGGACTGCGTAAAGCAGGGCAGCAAGAATGCAGGCCCAGCTGAACCAGAACATGACAAGCTCCAGCATGTGGGCACCATGGGAAACCGGAATGGACGCACCGTTGCCGAGAAGAATGTCGAGACTTTCTTCGAAGCTGTCGAGCAGTGTGTGCTGCCCACCGCCAAGAATCGGCGTTAAATAGTGGTAGCTGATGACTGCGTTGGCGGTGACTCCGACCAGGCTGAGCAGCAGAATCAGGAATCCGCGTTTTCGGTTGGTTTTGGAAGCCGGGCAGCAGAAGTCGGAGCGGAACCAGAAAAAGACCAGAAACAGGATCACATCGGACCCCATGCATGCAAGGGAAAACAGGTCTGAAACGTGGGGAATGTTACTCACAAAATCCAATAACAGAAGTGCCTGGGTAATGACCCGTGCGGCATGCTTCCGTTTCCAGAGCTGCATACAGAGGCAGAGCAGTACGAAAGAAGAGGCACGCTGGACCATCCAGTCCATTTCCGTGGAAACTAGCAGTGCTGCTTCTGCCGGGAGATGGTGGAAAAAGCTTAAGGCAAACATTCCGAGTGATAAAAAACCCAAGATCAGAATACAAATATTTTCCACCCGGATGCGAAATGATTGTGTCATGGAGATCCTTCCTTCCTTTCATTAAAAACGGATTACTGTTGTTTCAGATATTCGCCCGTTGTCATGCATTCGGTATGGAGCGGGGCAAAGTAAGAGACGATTTTTTCTGCCTCTTTCTTGGAATCTTTGGTGAGTCCGGCAACGGCATCGGTCAGGTAGATGACTTTACATCCGGCATCGATGGCAGCGAACACGGTAGAAAGCACGCAGCATTCAGCGACTACACCGGAAATGACAATCCGGTCGGCTTTTTTGGCAGCAACTACAACCTCCGGGATGGCAAAAGAAGAATAAACGTTCTTGCTGTAAACTGGACAGGTTTTGGTCCAGGGAAGAAATTCCGGCATCATTTCATTCAGCCATGGGTCCGCATTGACGGCGGCATTGACCTGGTTGTATTCGACCCATACGCCTTCCGGGTGATCTGCTGCCAGATACTGGGTAAAGATGATTTTTTGTGGAGCATTGCTTTTTAAAATGCGCTGAATGGAAGCGGAAGCGGTTTCTATGCCTTCGCATGCCCACTCCTGTCCAGCGGTGTAAACATTTTGCATATCAATGACCAGAAAGAGGTCCTGGTTCTTCGATTCGGATTGCTTCATATGAGATTTCCTCCTGCTATGCGATGTTCCTTCTGCTGACCATACCGCCAGAGAAAGCTGACGGTATGGTTGGCAGAGGCATTGTTCTATAAATATAAAACACAGTATAGTTTTATCGCGAAAAAAATACAAGTCCAATAGTCGTTATTTAATTAACAAACAAGCCTGCGATTACGCACTTTTCATTGACTTTACCTAAAGTTAATGCTATCTTTATCATAAATTGTTGTTAAATTCGCAATTGGGTATACATTTTGGTCATTGTTCATGGGTGAAAATTTTCTGAACTGTGACGATACATGGAAGGGAGGGTATAACATTGGAAGAAAATCAAGAGGCGCATTCCAGCGAATTACTGGATGTTCCGGCTGCGAAGATGCCGCATATCCAGCTTCCGGCAAATCTGGGAATCCGTTATGCGGTGCTTCCGGGTGATCCGGCAAGGGCACAGCGGGCAGCAGGTTATTTAACAGATGCAAAGCTGCTTGCCTGGAACCGGGAGTATAAAAGTTACAGCGGTTTCTGGAATGGGATTCCGGTTCTGGTCATGTCTACCGGAATGGGAGGTCCGTCCATGGCAATCGCGGTGGAAGAACTGCGAAAGATCGGGGTGACGGCGGCAATCCGTATTGGAAGTTGTGGTGCACTTCAGCCAGAAGCCGGAGTCGGTGACCTGGTTATGGTTGAGGCTGCCGTGCGCGATGAGGGAACATCCCTTGGCTATGCGCCGCTCAGTTATCCGGCTGTTGCTGACCACAGGCTTTTGACTGCCTGTGAGGAAAGCGCAAGCGAGGCTGGTTACCGGTTCCACACGGGAATTGCCAGAAGTCACGACTGTTTGTACCGCGATGACAATCCGGCCATCTATGCGGACTGGGCGAAAAAAGGAGTCATGGCATCGGACATGGAGACGGCAGCACTTTTTGTAGTCGGCCGGATCCGTGGCATGCAGACGGCTTCTATTTTAAATGTCGTGGCAGCCTGCAAGGGCAATGTCGCAGAAAACATTGGCCGCTATGTGGATGGCGAGACATTGACGGCACAGGGCGAGGAGCATGAGATCCTGACGGCATTTGCGGCATTGGCAAAGCTGGACGCCTGACAGGAAACGCAACTGGAAAAATGAATTCCGGATTATCCGGTGGGCAATATGCCAAAACGGAATCCCGGATGATCCAACCGGCAATGCAACAGAACATATCGTTCCGGAAAACGGAACAAAGAAGGGAAAGGGTGTGTGAGTTATGAACAATTTATTTAAAACAAAATTTGACGCGGCAGTGATCGTGCTGATCCCGGCCTGCATCGGTATCAACTATCTTGGAAAACTGTTTGCAAGTGTGTTAAAGCTTCCGCTGTGGCTGGATTCCATCGGAACCTGCATCGGCGGCTGCCTGGGAGGTCCGATCATCGGCGCGATCTGCGGAGCAGCCAACAACCTGATCTACGGCTTTTCCGCAGGCGATAACATTACCTTAATTTATGCGCTGACCAGCCTTGGCATTGGCGCAGCCGTCGGTATTATGGCGCGTCTTGGATTTATGAAGTCCTTCCCGAAGGCAATCTTAACAGCGTGCGTAGCCGGACTTACCGCAGTTGTGATCTCCACCCCGTTAAATGTTTTATTCTGGGGCGGCACCACCGGAAATGTATGGGGCGATGCGGTATTTGCAGCAACCCAGGCAGCATCCATGCCGGTATTTTTAGGCTCCCTGTTCGATGAGGTTGTGGTTGACGTGCCGGATAAGCTCATCACCCTGATCGTGGTCTTCTTTATCTTAAAGGGACTGCCGAACAAGCTGACCACACTGTATGAGGCAAACTCCGAGATTGAAACCCTGGATTAAGTGCGAAACCGTTTTATTGAACTTAGGTGACTGGGAAGGTACTGAAACAGTTACGAGTTACGAACTTAGAAAAGGAAATGCTTCTGCCTTAAGACAGGGCAGAGGCTGGGAAATAAAACATGAAAAGTATCAGTCTTTTTGTAGATAACGGGACCTACCTGACAAAGGTGCATCCCTTCACCAAATTGATGTACATTGCCGCGGCGATCAGCATTCCGCTGATTTCCGGGTGGCTGTGGATGTTCGGCGTGTTTATCGCCGTAAGTCTTTTGGTGCTGGCGAGTGGAAAAATCTTAAAAAAGACCGTTCCGCTGATCGCGTTTTCCTTTACGATCCTGCTGACCATTTTCCTGATCCACGGATTGTTTAACCAGAAAAATGAAAACGTCTTGTTTCAGATCGGCGGTTTGAAGTTTTACCGGGAGGGCATGTTGTATGCCCTCCGTATTGGTCTTAATATCTTAAACATGCTGCTTTCCTTCGCGGTATTCGTTCTTTCCACCAAACCGTCCGAATTTGTGGATGAACTGGAAAAGCGCGGATTTTCCCCGCGGTTTGGCTATATCGTTACTTCGGTATTCCAGATCATCCCGCAGATGATGGGAACCATGAACACGATCATGGATGCACAGCGGAGCCGCGGACTCGAGACCGAAGGAAACTTAAGAACCCGTGCCAGGGCATTTCTTCCGCTGATCTCTCCGGTGGTCATGAGCTCCCTGATCAATACCAGAGAGCGTGCCATTGCCCTGGAGGTGCGCGGATTTGGCGCTGGTAAGAAGAAAACCTGGCTGGCAGAGCGGACCCCGCATAAGGGTGACCGTGCGGTCACAATTTTGCTCGGACTCTGCATTCTGGCGGCTGTGGTATGGAGGATCGTAGGATGTCTGTGATAACCGTTGAAAAATTACGTTACCGTTATCCCCACACAAAGGAACTGGCGCTCGATGGCATTGATTTTTCGGTGGAAAAGGGCGAGTTCATCGGCATCATCGGGGAAAACGGAGCCGGAAAAAGTACACTGAGCCAGGCGATTATGGGGCTGGTTCCGCAGTTTTATAAGGGCGCCTACGGCGGTAAGGTCATGGTGGACGGGCTCGAAGCTGGGAAAACTCCGGTGGCACAGCTTTGCGGCCATGTGGGACTGGTATTCCAGAACCCGTTTAACCAGCTGTCCGGCGCGAAAGACAATGTTTACGAAGAAGTGGCATTCGGTATGCAGAACCTTGGCGTTCCGGCCGAAGAAATGAAAAAGCGGGTCGAGGAGGCCTTAAAGCTTCTGGATATCTGGCAGTACCGGGACCGCAATCCGTTTGATCTGTCCGGCGGTCAGATGCAGCGTGTCGCCATCGCCAGTGTGCTGGTCATGCGGCCGGATGTCATGATCTTAGATGAGCCGACGTCGCAGCTGGACCCGCAGGGAAGCGATGAGGTCTTCCAGGCAGTCGAAAAGCTGACGAACTCCGGCATCACCATTTTGATGATCGAGCAGAAAATCGAAAAAATGGCAGCTTACTGTGACCGGATCTTACTGCTTCACAAGGGAAAGCAGATTGCATTTGACACGCCGCAGAAAGTATTCTCCCTGAAAAACCTGGAAGAGTACGGAATCCTGGCACCGGCATTTACCCGTATCTGTAAGGCAGAGCAGGTGACACTGCCGGGTGGAACCTATCCGGTGACGGTGGAAGAGGCTGCCGGGGTGCTGAAAGCGAAGCACGGAAGCGTAGGGAACGCCGGGAATGCGGAAGATGGAAAAAGCGTGGAAAAAGCCGGAAATGTGGAAACAGAGCAGTTTTGTATCGAAAACCTCGATTTCGCCTACCTGGCCGACGTTCCGGTCATCAAAGCACTGAATATGAAACTGGACAAGCGTCCGACTGCCATCATCGGTCAGAACGGCGCCGGAAAAACCACACTGGTGAAACTTTTAAAGGGCTTGTTAAAGCCGGTCTCCGGAAGCATTTATTTCCATGGGGAAGATATTTCCGGCAAGACCGTGGCTATGCTGGCTGGCAATGTCGGATATGTCTTCCAGAACCCGGATGACCAGATTTTTAAATACAACGTGATGGATGAGATCCTGTTTGGCCCGTTAAATATCGGCATGGACCCGGAGCGTGCGAAAAAAGAAGCAGAGCGGGCACTGGAACTGACCGGACTAAAAGGAAAAGAGAAGGAGAACCCGTATGATCTGGAACTTTACGAGCGGAAGATGACGGCGATTGCCTCCGTCCTCGCCATGGATACCGATGTGCTGATCTTAGATGAGCCGACCATCGCCCAGGACTGGAAGGGCAGACAGATCATCGGCGGCATCATCCGGAGCCTGGCAGAACGCGGAAAGCTGGTCATCGCCATTCTCCATGACATGGATTTTGTGGCAGAAAACTTCGAGCGCGTCATCATCATGGCACACGGACAGGTGCTGGCCGACGGAACCGCAAAAGAGGTGTTCGCCCAGGAAGAAGCACTTCAGAAGGCCCGTTTGCAAAAGCCGTATGTGATGCAGCTTTGCGAGGCGCTTGGATATGAGAAGAGTTACTTGACTGTGGAAGAAATCCTAAAGAACCAGAAATAATCCTTCTTTAACAAATGAGCACTTAAGAAATAAAAGCGATATTTTCAAAACCCCTGCTTGATGCAGGGGTTTTCTTGTGGTATAATTTCCAAATATCCGCTTATAGTTTATTAATTAAAGGAGTTTATTATCTTATGAGCAAAAAACATACGAAGCGAAGCAGCTTCTCCGGAAAGCTCGGTTTCGTGCTTTCTGCGGCAGGCGCTTCGGTAGGACTGGGAAACATCTGGCGTTTCCCGTATCTGGCAGCAAAATATGGCGGCGGCATCTTTCTGCTGATCTACATTCTGCTGGCATTAACCTTTGGCTACACCATGATCGTGGCAGAGACATCCATCGGTCGCATGACGAAAAAGAGTCCGGTTGGTGCATACCATACGTTCGGAAAATCTGGCTGGTTTTCCTTTGGCGGCTGGATCAATGCGGTGATCCCGATTCTGATCGTTCCTTATTATTCCGTGATCGGTGGCTGGGTTATCCGGTATTTGTTTGGATATCTGACCGGGCAGGGGGCGCAGCTTGCGGAGAATGGCAATTTTTCCGCATTTATTTCGAATGGGGCAGCAACGGAAATCTGTTTTATTGCATTTGCATTTTTCACCCTGTTTATTATCTATGCGGGTGTGAGAAACGGAATTGAACGTGTATCTAAGTTTATGATGCCGATCCTGATCGTGCTGTCCGTTATCATTGCAGGTTATTCCATGACCAGACCGGGGGCAGGCGCAGGAATCAAATATTTCCTGGTGCCGAATGTAGAAAACTTTTCCTGGATGACCGTGGTGACAGCCATGGGACAGATGTTCTATTCCCTGTCCATTGCCATGGGAATCCTGATCACGTTTGGTTCTTATATGAAGCGCGATGTTTCGATTGAAGCATCCACCGGAAATGTAGAGGTATTTGATACCGCGATTGCCATTATGGCAGGACTGATGATCATTCCGGCGGTGTTCGCATTTACCGGCGGTGATCCGGATACTCTGCAGGCAGGACCGGCGCTGATGTTCATCACCATTCCGAAAGTATTTGCAAGCATGGGCTTTGGAAGTATTGCAGGCGTCTTATTCTTCCTGTTGGTACTCTTTGCGGCAGTTACCAGTTCTATCGCGCTGACGGAGAGTGCAGTGTCTACTTTTGAGGACGAGCTTGGCTGGAGCCGGAAAAAGGCTACGGTCATGATCGGTGGCATTATGCTGGTACTTGGAACACTTTCCTGCCTGGGATACGGTCCGTTAGCAAATGTAACCATCATAGGTATGCAGTTTCTGGATTTCTTTGATTTCCTGACCAACTCGGTCATGATGCCGATCGCAGCAATCGCAACCTGTCTTCTGGTGTCCAGAGTCATTGGAATCAAACGGATCGAAGAAGAGGTGCTCCATGGGGAAGGCAAATTCCACAGAAAGCAGGTCTTCAACATCATGGTGCAGTACCTGTGCCCGGTATTTGCAGTCATTATCCTGATCAGCTCCGTGGCCAATGCGTTTGGGTGGATCTCAATGTAATTTCTATGTAATTGAATTTAGAATCCCCGTTGCTGTGTGCGCGTGCATGCATGGCAACGGGGATTTTTTTCATTGCATATTGGAGAGGTGCAGGTGGCGTGTCTGCTGATTCTGTCTGGAAATTGCAGAAAAGTTAGGAAAACGCAAAAGAAAATTGCGGGGTTATAAAGAAACTGTTATCAAGTCATACAGAACCCGTTAAGGGTCATGAAAACCTATTCCCATTTGTCTCATCTCTGAATAAAATACCAGAGGAGACAAAAAAGAAAGGGGATATGGGAATGTTCACATTATTGATCCTGATTATTTATGCAATCATCGGAGGCGTATCGACACTGGCTATGGTCATTGGAATTCCGGGTGTACTCGGCTGGAAAATTTACCGGAAGGTGAAGTACCATATTCCGATCATGAAATAAATGTGAATAAGAAAAATATAAAGCTGGCAGCATGTTTCGATTTTCGGGGGAACATGTCGCCGGCTTTTAAAATACTTGAACTGTTGTTTTGCAGTTAAGTGGCGGGAGAGCGACCTCTACATAGATAAAATGGTGGCAACCAGTTTCTTACACTTGTTCCCGGATGACTTCTGCGGCGTGTAATCCCCTTGGGTAGAAATGGGGTAGAA
>OGWS01001514.1_pt1 | contig 17920 bp, 27 predicted proteins | sample 1576111 | NCBI WGS metagenome assembly OGWS01 (sample SAMEA3541534, study PRJEB24748) | human gut metagenome | biome: human gut; feature: human-associated habitat; material: faeces | place: China | collected 2012
CTGTTCTGCGCGAAGCACGTCGCCACCGCACTCGGATACAAGCGCCCGGCCGATGCCGTTAAGCAGCATTGCAAGGGGTCGGTGATTCGCAGACCCCTTGAGACGGCCGGTGGAATCCAGCAGATGGTATTCATCACCGAAGGCGACGTGTACCGCCTCATCGCCAGCAGCAAGCTCACCAGCGCGGTCGAGTTCGAGCATTGGCTGTTCGACGAGGTAGTGCCCCAGATCCGTCGTACCGGCGGTTACATTCCCCAGGGCGAGACCCCGGAGGAGACGATGGCTCGCGCGGTGCTCATCGCGCAGAAGACCATCGAAGAACAACGGAAGCAGTTGGACGAGCAGAAGCCGAAGGTGTTGTTCGCGGACGCGGTGGCCACGAGCAAGAGGAGCATTCTGATCGGCGAATTGGCGAAGATCCTCAAACAGAACGGCGTGAAGACCGGCCAGAACCGGTTGTTCAAACAATTACGTGAGGACGGTTTCCTGATGAAGCGCAACGGGAACCCGAACATGCCGACGCAGAAGAGCATGGAACTGGGTTTGTTCGAGGTCAAGGAAACATCGATCGCCCATTCGGATGGTCATGTGTCGTTGAACTTCACGACGAAGGTCACGCCCAAGGGCCAGCAGTACCTCATCCAGAAGTATCTGGGCTGCACTCCCCTTGACCTGGAAGCGGGTGCGTGATGGCCGGTAGTCAAATCGAATCGTCTCTTGACGGCTGGCCGATCGCCAAGGTGGCGAGCTTCCTTGGTGTCTCGAAGGGCAGTCTCTACGTGTGGTCGTGCCACGACAAGTGGGGAGGCCGGTATCCGCCCGCGCCGAAACGCGTAGGCCGCAGGCTCGTTTGGAATCCACAGGAGGTCATCGACTACCGGGACCGGCGGTGCGCGATAAGCCGCAAGGAGCTGGTCTACGGCGAATAAGGGTTTCCCGGATTCAAAACCGGGAGAAAAGGAAGAGGTGCCGGCGTCGCACTGTCCAAGGTTCATGCCGGCACCAACATCACCAACCAAATTCAGAAAGGAAATCAGTGATGTCAGAACACAAGGTTAGCGGTATCCACGCCATCGGCGTCGAGGTTCCCGAGGACATGTCGCTCAAGGAGCTCATGGAGCGGCTCCTGAATGATACGGAGGTCGAATTGGACGGGGAGACCAGCGAGCCCGAACCCCAGCCCGAGGCGGACAAGTGGCAGCGGTATGCGGACATGCTGGGCGATCTGTTCGACGTGGCGCATCAGATCGGCTATGACGCCTACATGCAGGGCGACCTGAAGATCATGCGCAAGGTGTTGCAGGTCGAATCCGACGTGGTGGATCTGGCCGGCATCGTGGCGATGGAGAAGTCGAGGGCCGTGAAATGAGCATCGAAGCATTACGGCGCAAGAAGCGGCGCATGCGTCGTCCGAAGCAACGCCTGACTGACGGCCAGAAGTCCATGCTCCTGCTGGCCCTCACGTTCGTCGAGGGCTGGGTGGCGGGTTTCGCGGCCACGCACAGCCGCATACCAAGCCCGGTGGGTACGCCGCAGTGGATGATCACCGGCAGTCTCGTACTGGCCATCATCCTGCCGCTGTTGTTCCTCGCGGTCGTCATGAAGTGGGGTGGCGATGGAACAGCCGAGTGAGTTCGCTCTTTGTCTGCCGGGCGACCCGGTGCCGAAGGGGCGTCCCCGCGTCTACAACGGGCATGCGATGACGCCGAAACGCACCGTCAGGGCGGAGGAACGCCTGTTCGCGGAATTCCGGTTGAAATACCCGCAGGCGAAACCATACCAGTGCCCGGTCAGGTTGGAGGCCGAATTCTGGATGAGCCATCGCGGCCGTCCGGATCTCGACAACCTTTTGAAGCTGGTTTTGGACTCGCTGAACGGCGTCGCCTACGTGGATGACGCGCAGGTCGTCGAATCGCATGCCAGCAAGCGCATGCCCGACCTGTGGGTGTACGGGGCCAAAGGCAAATACCGGAAACGCAAGAGCGGCGACCCGTACACGTGTTGCGGGCATGAGTACGAGCCACATCTCTATATCCGTATCAAGCCGCTCCCCGAATGGGAGCCGAAGGAAAGGAAACAATCATGAGCAAGCCTATCAACGAGCCGCGTATGGTGCAGCAGGCGCTGGTGTCGGACGAGGATCTGAGTTTCGAACTGGCGGCCCTGGTGCCGACGGCGAACGGCATCACGAACGCGGCCAGCACATTTATCGACAAGGCCACCAAATTGTTGCTGTCCGACAAGATCATGCTCACCGATGAGCAGCATACGGCCGTCACGTCGGCCATCGCCATCGCCCAGCTGACCGTCAAGGAGGGTGCCGCCGTGTCGAAGCTGCTGCGCAACCCGGACGCTTCGGCGGAGGTCATCGCCGGACTGCGCCTCACCACCAAGGACTCGCAGGATGCCTGACCGGCGTCTCTATATGACGCGTTGCAGGACATGCGGCCCATTGGGGCCGATAGCCGGCCTGTCCGACGCGATCAGCGCGTGCACCCGGCATGCGAACCAATACCCGAACCATCAGACGGCGTGGTACCCGACCTACGCCCAGGTCACCGTGAAAGGCAAATCAAATGAATAACGTACTGTCACCCGATTTCAAGGAAGTCGAAACCCAACCGAACCCGGACGGGGAGCTGCGCCAAGGATTGTTCGCCGCGCAGGCGGCTCGCATCGTGGAACTGCAGGCCGAAATCGCCAGTCGTCAGGAGGAGGTCGACGAGCTGAAGGCCCGTATCCTCGACTCGCATCCGGTCGGCACCTACCAGGCCGGCAACCTGAAAGTGCAGGTGAAACCGGGCGCGCGCCGCATCAACGCCGGCACGTTCGAAAAAGCCTATCCGGCCACCAAGTATCCCGGAGCCTACCAGTTGCGGCCGCGGCCGCTCAGCCAGTTGGAGAAACTGCTGACGGCGGACGCGGTGGCCGATTACGCGATGAGCGGCAAGCCGACGGTGGTGGGCTCATGAGCGCGGAACTGTCCAGCCTGGGCATCGCCCAGATCGTGGAGAACGTCATCGCCGACTACGACCTGCGTGACGAGGACGGCAACGAGCTGACCGACGACCTGTACGTCATCCGCTCCGAACGGCTCGACGAGCTGGGCCTCACCGTCGCCAGACGCATCCATAAGGCGACGCGCGAACTGGAGGCGCAGGGCGAGACCGTTCATTCGATGATCTTCGGCAGCGTGCCGCCAACCATCACGACGGCGGATGACGGGACCTACACGCTGCGCTTCGACAACGTCAGCGAAGCGGTTGCAGTCAAAGGCCTCAACAAGACCGCATTGGCCGACGTCAAGAAAACCATCAACGACTTTCTCAAGGAGGTGAAAACCCATGAACGGCATGAATGAGGCTATCCTCGCCGTCGCGCAGGCCCAACAGGGTGATGCGATCCCCGTGGACATACCGCCCATGACGCAGTCGGCACCCGATATAGGCAAGCCGACCGTCACGCCGAAAACCAAAATCGGCACGATGGAGGAACCCAGGTTGTGGCCGAAGATTCGCGGCATCATCGAGGCGGACATCGTCAACAAGCCGCGCAACCTACAGCGTGAGCTCGGACCCAGCGAACTGGGCACGGACTGCCTGCACTGTCTGGCGGCGAAGCTGGCGGGCTGGGAACAGTCGAAGCAGCCGGCATGGCTGCCCTACACGGGCACCTGTCTGCACGAGCATTTCGAACGCCTGTTCTCCAACCCGCAGGTCATGTACGGCGGCCAGGTGTTCGACGGACCCGCCCCCGAGGAGCTCAAACCGTTGTATTGCACCGAGTACACGGTGACCGTGGGCCGGTTGAACGGCCTCACGGGCGGCTACGACATCAAGGGCAGCATCGACCTGTGGGACGTGGCCGAAGGCGCGACCATCGACTGGAAGTACGTGAACGACAACTCCACACTGAAGCTCGCGAAGGCCCACGGCCCATCGCAGACATACCGGGTGCAGGCCAGCCTGTACGGAATAGGGCTCAGGAACGAGGGCGTGGACGTGCGGCTCAGCTGTATTTACTTCCTCCCCCGCAACAGCCAGACGCTCAATGACGCCTACCCGTGGGAGCGGGAGTTCGACGAGAAGCCGGGCATGTGGGCCTTGTCACGGGCGAACCTGCTCGCGAACCTGCTCGACGTGATAGAGCTCGCCGACGGGCCCAAGATGCGTGACTCGTGGATCCGCCGACTACCACACAGCACGGGGCATTGCTTCGACTGCAACACGTGGCCGGACTCGACCACGCTCCCCGAATTCGACGAACAGGCATGGCCCGAAGTGCCGGACCAATGGCTGCAGCTCATGGACCTGCTCGAACCCGAATACCAGTTCACCAAGTAAAAAAAAACAACGAAAGGAACACGACAATGTTCGGACAACCACAACAGTACGGGTACCCGCAGCAGGGGTACGGCTACCAGCAGCCCCAACGACAGCCCGCCCAGTTGAGCTCGCTCGGCGACCTGCTCGCCGGCAACAGCGCCAAAGCGTACTTCGGCGCGAACAGCCAGCCCGGAGACTCGGTGACCGGCGTCATCGAAAAAATCGAGACCACGCAGGTCAACGACTTCCAGACCAAACAGCCCGCCTATTGGAACGACGGACGCCCGAAGGAGCAGATCCACGTCATCATCCAGACCCAGTTGCGCGACCCGAGCGTGGATGACGACGACGGCCGCCGCTCGCTCTGGATCAAGGGCTGGGGCATCCAGCTCAAGGCGTTTCGCGAGGCCTGCCGTCAGGCGGGCGTGAAGACCCCGAAGCCGGGCGACACCATCACGGAACGGTTCGTGGGTCTCGGCCAGCGGGGCGACGCGCCCCAGCCGCCGAAGGTGTTCGAATTCCACATCGAACCCGCGTCCAGCGTCAACAATCTCGTGAACGGCAGCCAACCCCAGCAGCCCGGCATGCAGCAAGCCCAGCCGGCATACCCGCAGCAGCAGTACGCTCCCCAGCAGCCCACGCAGACCCCGAATCAGGGGTATCAGCCGGCTCCGGTCGACCCGTGGAACCCGCCGACGCAACAGGCGCAGCAGCCCGTCCAGCCGATACAACTCGGCCAACCACAGCAGCCGAAGGCCGATCCGATGAAGGTCAACCAGTTGAAGGCCATGGGCAAAAGCCCGCAGGAGATCGCCACCCTGTTGGGCGTGCCGGTCGAGGCGGTGACGGCGATCACGGACGCGGCCAACCCCACGGTCCACCCGTACGCAGCCAACGGCGAGGAGCCCGAATTCTAACCATCCGGCCGTAGCCGTATCCAAGCGGCCAGCGCAGTTGCGACGACGCGCACGGCACAAAAAACTAATCCGATGTTAAAGGCCGTTTCGAGGGGAGCTGACTGATGCCCTCGAAGACGTCACTAATTCTTTCTTGTTCGTCCAAAGAGAGAATTCCCTTTGCGATACACATTTTACGAATCGAATCAAAAGAATCTTTGGCGGTCTCGATTTTCTTTTTTTCCGAATCAGGCACTGTCACGCCCGCGGCTTCCATCACCGTCGCGGATTTCTCTATATCGTCTATGCTCTGCGAGAGATAGTAAAACGCCATATTCGGACCAGGGCCATAATACATTGGATCATCCGAATCGTCAGGTAGCTCGTCCAGCAACGCACGACGAAGGACATCCATATACGTTTGATAATTGGATACGCCATCCCAATACCTCTTTGATTCGTCGAGTATGGATTTGATTCGGGCCATGGCCGTATTGAGTTCAACTCTGTCGAAGACAATCATCTCCGACAGAAAGATATTGCAGATGCCGTATTTTGTTCTCGTGCCGAATATCGGGTTGTCGCTTAGGAGGAACGGCTCCTCCAAATCGCAGATGAGGGCGAGCGGGGTGATATGCAATGCGTGGGCTATCTGGATTGTCGCGTCCACGCTGATGTCGGTTTTGCGGCCCAATTCGATATTGGTCAGCACGTTTTCGGAAAGGGCGAGTTCCCCGTATTCCCGTTTTAGATAGTCCGCGAGTTTGGCGATGCTGAGTTTCGCCATGGTGCGGTATCGCTTCATGCGTGTGCCGAACGTCGACGTGTCGGTCTGAAGCCCTGCCCTGTCGTCAATCACTGTCATACTTACAAATTTTATCAGCTATTTCATGTGATTTGGTGTGAAATGGACAGAAATGGTGTATTCTGTCTCTTGGACAGAAGAACAGGTGAACAAATATCCTAGATTCTGTCCAGAGAACAAAAATGGCCCGCCCTGCGCCAACAGGACGAGCCGGTAAGCATCAAACCCAACCGCCAGGAAGGATCGAACACTCATGCCACATACTACAGCCGCACTCGACGGGCTCCCCGAAACGGTAACCAAAAAACAGGCGGAACAGGCACTCAAATGCTCGACGCAGACCATCGACCGCCTCGTGAAAGCCGGCAAACTACGCGCCTATCGCGTCACCGCCAAAAAAACCCTCATCAACGCCGCAGACCTCAAAGCGCGTTTCACCGAAGGCGAGGTGCGGGCATGAGCGCAAAAAAGCCGATAACGTTACCCGCCTTGTCCATCTGCCTGCCATCCGATTTCAAGTTCGAGGAGCTCGACAAGCGAGACCCCGGCTCTCTGAGAATCTTCAAATCCAACGAACCGAACCTGGGACTCGACTTCTCGATTGACTACTACCCAGACGAGGGCGTGGTCTACGGCGGGGAATACTGGGCACAGACCTGGACACCGGACAACCCGCGGGAATGGGAAGAGATTCAGCACAATATCCCGCAAGTCCTCTCATGGCTCAGCGACTGCCAGACCGCACTCGCCTGGGTACGCCGACACTACCCCGCACGCAAGGAGGCGTGAAATGACCTACACGACCAATGGGCCAACGCAACTGGTCGAAATCGCGCCGCACGTGTTCCTCGGATGCAGGATAAGCAGGCTCGAAGGACTGTCCCCGGAACGCCAGCTCATGCAGACGTACATGATGGACAACCACGAAGGCAAGGACATCGAATACCGGGGCCTGATCTCGTTCTCAGCCGAAGACGCTGACTCTGTCGCGGACGCCTTCAGGGACTTCGCGAGCATGGTCGAAGGACTTATCAGGGAGGAACGGCAACGCCGGTAACAGGAGGAAACAGTGGCGGTTACCCTCAGAACGTTGAAATTCCAACGAAAACAGGAGAAACAACAGAAACACATCTCTCCTATATATAAATCCCTCTCAAACACTCCTATATAACTTCTCTCACACACACATAAGTGTTAGGGGTGTTACAGAGGGGTATCTTCCTTGGAATTTCAACGGTCTGACGGTAACAGGTCTCTGTTACTTCCCTGTTCTCGTAGTTACCGAAAGGAGGTAAACATGTTCATTCACCACTGCTCGATAATCCCAGACGGGCCATCCCACGTGCAACAGGTGCTGCTTGGAATGGGACCGGCATTGAAGCCGGAACGGCACGCCTTCTACGACCGCATCGGCCAAAGCGTGCAAATCCCGCGCAACGACACGGGAAGGAACCCGCACCCGTGGTTCGACGACGGATACGCGAAAGCCCTGTGGGACTTCCGCAACGACTCCCTGCTGCTCGGAGACGACAATCGAACCCTGTATGTACGTGACGTCGACCGCACGGGGAATAACGCCCTGCTCAACACTTGGCATGCGATCAGTAGCCTCGAAACGGAATACCACGTGCCGAAGGCCAAACAGTACTTCCCCTGGAACGACCAGCTGCGTGTGGAATGCTCGAAACTCGATAAGCGCGTCAAACACGGAATCAAGTTCGCCAACTGCTCGTTCCTGCGCGTGGAAGGAGTCGTCCGCAGATTCGATGCCGGCACTCCTTTGTTCGACCAGCCGTATGAGTTGACGTTCGACATGGCATATGATTCGAGGCTCGTAGGCCAGGCCATCGCCTTCCTTCGCGACGTCACCGAAAACGAGCATTCCGCGCAGAATCTCTGCCGTATGTTCGCCACGCCTCTCATGGAGCCGTACAAGCATCTGAGTTACGTCCTGTACGGTGACGGAGGCAACGGGAAAGGCATCCTGCTAGGAGCCCTGTCGCGCTCCTTTCCCGATCTGGCGAAGCCGGTCGACGCTCAGAAGATTCTCGGGGGAAGACGAGGGCAAGGCGGCTTCTCTAGCGATCAGGAGGCGAACAAGCTTATCGGGACACTGTGGGTGTTCGATGAGGATGCGGACACCGTCACCGTGGAGCAAATGACCGCGTTGAAGAAGATATCCACCGGGGATACGATTTCCAGTCGCAAGATTCAGCAGGATTCGGTCGATGTGAAGCCCCGGTGCACGTTCGTCATCGCGACGAACAATCCCGTCATCACGACGATGACCGCCGCCAGCGTCAGACGTTTTGTTTACGTGCGCATGAGGGACAATCGCAAGGCGTCGGATTTTCTTCCGTTATTGGAATTTCGGGACCGTTTCGGAGTGGCCCCGTTTATCATGGCGTCCTGCTCTTTGTGGCTCAAGCGCGGCGACGAACCCTTCCGTGATATCGTCATCGGCGATCCCACCGATCTGTCCGAAGCGGAACAGTGGTTGGTCGACCAGATCGTGTCCAATGGGTACGCGATATCCGGTGCTAATCCGTATTCGGAAAGCGCTTGGGAGCATAAGAACAGCATTAATAAGCTCGGTTTGAAGACTGGCTTGAAGAAAATCGACGGCACTGCCACTCGTGTCCTGTCGGTCGAAGACGAGCAGCGATTCTCCCCATATCGGTCTGAAGCCGTGTCTGCTTACCGGTCCGCCGACACGTTCATGATTCCCGAACCTCCGGAGCCCATCGATTTGAGCGGCGCTCCTGTTCCATTGCCTTCCGAGTTCGGTTTCGTCTGCGATTACGTGCCGGCCAATCCGGATAAGAAGGCCTTGAATTGGAAGAAGCTCACCAAGAGCGAGCAGGTAGATACCAGTAGCAGGCCGTCCGGTGCTGCCTTCGCAGTGGTTCCGGCGCCGGGCTTCATGGTCGTTGACATGGATAGGAGCAAGGACGGCGGAGAGTCTGGCTGGGATATCGTCAACTCCCAGATAGGTCCTTATTCGTCGGATGATTTTCCCAGCACTTATCTTGTTCGTACCCCAAGCGGTGGATTCCACGCCTACTACCGGATTCCCGATGACCTGCTGGGAAAGGTGAAGAACGCGGCACATCCGCATGGTGTTCCCATCGATACAAGGGTGGAGCAGAAAGGATATGTCGTCGGGCCCGGATCCTCTGTGCAGGAAGGCGTGTACTTGTTGTGCGATACGCCCGAAAACGGTGATGTCCCGTTCCTGTCATCCAAGATGGTTCTCTGGTTGAAGAACCATGGATACGTCAATGGATTCGAAAATGACCAGCCTCAGCCGGCTGTAGACCACTCCACTGCCGTCCATGCAGGTTCGAGATTTCGTCAAAGTTTGGGCAGACCGGATATGTCTCCCATTCCGGAAGGCAGCCGCAACAATGATCTTCATGCTTGGGGGTTTGGCCGCTTGGCGAACCATCCAGACAACAAGCGTCAAATAGAGGCTGATTTCTTCGAAAGGGGCAGAATCAGCGGCCTGGGTGATGCGGAGATTCGCGCTTCTTGGAATTCGATTCTTCGACAGCTTGGACACCAATCATGAGCAGGCCACGCGCCCGTGAACGCAAACCAGCATGGCTTCGCGCGTTCATCCCGAAAACGAGTCCCCTCGTTGTCACCGTCTGCGAGGGGCGCGGCCTGTACGTCATCGAGGATCGCGAAACCGTGTGGGATGTGTGGGATTACGGATGTGTGGAGGGTGACGACCTGACCGTGGCGATAATCCTCGGCCGGCCGTTGACCCGCGTCACGTGGCTTCCCTCCGTCGGCCACCCGCTGCTCCGTAGCACCTGCGGAGATGCAGGCATCAGACCGGACGGCCAGTATCTGGCCATGCACATGTGTCATCTCGCCCGGATAAGCGTCAAACCGTTCAAACCGCCGAAACGGGAACGCCCGCCAGGCAAGCCATGGGGCGGGCCGAAACTGTCGAAGCAGGAGATAGCCGAATTCAAACGCATATGGAACATGCCATACAGCCGGCTCAAATACGAGAAAGCCCCAACCATGGTCGGCCAGGGCGATGAGAAGCAAACATTATTCTAGCCGACCAGCCGGAAGGGGCCAACGTGAACTGCCAGAACTGCAAAACGATAACCGAAGGGAGATATTCACTGTGCGAGACGTGCGAACTGCGTTTCGCCGGCACGCTCCTGCGATTGGCGCATGATGTCACGCCGTTGCATGATTCGTTGGACGCGACCCTGCATCCGGGCGGGCATTCGCCCGTGCGCATCCAGACCGCCACTCCCCCGACTCCAATCAGGCTCGACGTGCTCGACCTGATCGACATGCTCGACGCCACGGCCCGTGAACTATGGCGTTGCCTCGACGGCATCGACGCCTTGGACTGGCGCAAAGACAAACGCAACGAGGATCTGAAGGCCACGCTCATCGCATGCGCAGGCCACCCCAGGCTCGCCACGTTCACGGACGCCGGCCTCTACATGCACGTCATCAACGACCTTGCCCGCAAGGTCGATACGGTTTTGGACCCGCCCGAACAACGCCGCGAAATCGGCACCTGCGAACTATGCGAGACCATGCTCACCGCAGGCGCGGCAGACCAGTGGGTCACCTGTCCCGTGTGCGGGAGGGAACAGCGAGCTCAGACGGTCAAACTGCGCCGACTCAAGACATTGTGTTGGGATGATTCCGAGCGAGGTTCGGCGGCGGACATCTCCAAGGCATTCGCCGTCTCGGGGCTCAAGGTCAGCCGTAAGACCATCACCACGTGGGAGCAGCGCGGCAAACTGCCCCGTCATGCGGATGGATACGCCTACTGCGACGTGTACCGGCTGCTCATCGGTCCCGATTTGACAAAATCCGTTAGGTGAAGCCATAATATGCAGTGGCAGAAGTGTCGAAAACCCAGCTCAAGTGGCTGGGTTTTCGCGTATCTATGCTTTGTTCTTGCGTGGCCTTCCTCCGCCGACACCACGTCCCGGACGTTGGGCGTTCCATTCATCGATGGTCTCAGGCAGCCAGCCGCGCGTGCGGCCTATGGTCGCGTCGGGTTCGGGGAGTTTGAGGTTGAGCAGGCCGCCGCTGGTGATGCCGAGGCGTTCGGCGACCTGTTTGACGCCGAGGTATTCAGTCGTCATTGTTGCCTTCCTTGCCGTTGATGATTCCGGCCGCGAGACCCATGATTCCGGCCGCGAGACCGAAGCCGCCCGATACTATCGGGCTGCTGGACAGTGCGCCGACCAAGGCCACGGCACCGAATACCACGGCGACGATTCCGAAGATCAGTGATGTTCTCATGATGCGTTCTCCGATGGGATAGGATTGGCGGGAGGTTCCGGCTAATAGGTCTAGCCGGAACCTTTTTTACTTCTTGTGCTTCGGTCTTCGCTTGACTGCGATGGCTAGCGCGGCTGCGGCGATGACGTTGGCGATGATGCCGTTGATGACATCAAACCAATCCTTTGGGCTCATCGGATACCTCCTTTCTGCTGATATATCTACAGTAACACAACTACTATAGATATGCAAGGAGAGCACAACAAAACACGCCGAAAACTCCTGATATTTCAACCCCTCGCTAGCCCAACCAGCAGAGGCATCCGATTCAAGTCCGATACAGTCTCGGTTCGAATCCGAGGCGAGGGACACCTATTCTCCAATGATTGCGGGGTGACGGCATCATGGTCAGCTACAGCCGCCAAGTCCGCAAAGGCGGACGCCAATTCGAAAAAGACCGCAAGAAATTCTTCCTCGAATGCAAGAGCGAACACCGTCCATGCTGGCTCTGCGGAATGCCCATCGACTACGACGCACCACAGAACACCACAGACGACAGCTTCAACCTCGACCACTTCTATCCCGTCACCAAACGACCAGACCTGCAACACGACCCCGCAGGCTTCCGCCCATCACACACACAATGCAACAACCTGCGCGGCAACAAAGACCCAGCCACACCAATCGGCACACTCAGCAGACAATGGATCAAAACAGCATAGGAGCAACACAATCATGGACATCGACGAACCGGTCAAGACCGCATGCGGGCAAACACTGCGCGAAGCAACCGGCACCATCACACTCCACATCAGCGCCAGCCTCAGCGCGGACAACGTAAGCTATGACCTCGCCAGCGTCGACGCAGACCTACCAATCACAGTTGAAGTCGTCAACAACAACGGCACGATAATGCCGAAAGTTGATAGCGTGGGCTTCACACGAATCCTCACCGCAGGAATCAACGCATTCACCAACGCCATCAAAGCCTGACCACCGGGAGGGGCGGTAAAATCCCAAAACCGGCCGCCACCGGGACACTACCCGCATGGCCGCTCTTCCTCTCCCTCCGAAAAATATTCGATATTCGGCCGGGGTCGCGCGCGAAGGAGGTTCCATGCCGAAACAGTTTCCGCAGGAAACGGTGGCCGACGCATTGGAGCGTTCGCTGCGCAACGCCAAGCATCTGCGCGCGAAGGACGCAGCCACGGTCGCCGCCGCCCGGGCCATTGCATGGAAAATCGACCATTGGGACGAATTGGCGGAACAGGCCATATCGGACGCCGAAGCGAAGGGAAAGGGTACCCGTCCGGCTGTGCCGCAGAACGACAACACCTCGCTGCCGACGTTCCTGAAATATTGCGCGGCTCTCGGACTGGTTCCCGAGGAGGAGAAGCCGGCGAAACCGGCGAGGGGCAAGGCCGCCAAGCCCGAGGCGACTCCGGTGGCGGATGAGCTTGAGGAGTATCTGGCGAAAATCAGCTAGGAGGCGTCATGGGCATCGGCGAAATCAACGACGATGCCCACGGCATCACCACGCCACGCATATTCACTCCCCCGCTGCGCGAACTGACGCCGGAAACATCAAACGGCTACGCGGTCATCGAGTTCGCCGAAAAGTTTCTCCACGTGCATCTTTTCCCGTGGCAGAAATGGCTGCTGATCCACGGGCTTGAGCTTCTGCCGGACGGCTCCTACCGGTTCCGCCGAGTTGTCACCGAGGTCGCGCGCCAGAACGGCAAGACCACGCTCATGAGCGTACTGTGCGCGTGGTGGCTGTTCGTCGACTCCGCTCGCCACCCGGAGTTGTCGCCGGCGTGGAAGTTTCTCGTGGTCGGTGCCGCGCAGACGTTGGATAACGCGCGCGCCCCATATCAGGCCGTATTGAACTGGTGTAATCCGAATCCGGCTTCCGAGGGCGAGGCCGCTCTTGCGGTTCCGGTTTTGCAAAAACGTGTGCAGCGCGTCAACAATTCGCACGGCGAGGAAGCGATCATCTGCCGGAACAAGGCGCAGTACATCGTGCGCGCCGACAAGAACATCCGTTCCAAGAGCGCCAGCCGCGTCGTGTTCGACGAGTTGCGAGAGCAGCACACCGACGATGGCTGGAACGCGGTCAGTCAGACCACGAAGGCCATCTGGTCCAGTCAGTTGTGGGGTATCTCGAACGCGGGCGACTATCGCAGCGTCGTGCTGCGCCGAGTCGTCGACGAGGGACGTGCCCTGGCGGATTCGTGGAACGCTTCGGTTGAAACCGGCAAGCAGTCGCCGGACGAATGGGCCGAGGAGCACGACCCATCCTATGGGTATTTCGAGTGGTCGGCTCCGGATAAATGCGAGCTGGATGACCTTGACGGTATCCGTCAGGCGAACCCCTCCATGGGTTATGGGCCGATGACTTTTCGTAGCATCTCGGCTGACATCAACGGCATGACCGAGGCCGCGTATCGCACCGAGGTCTTGTGCCAGTGGGTGACGGCGGACATCACGCCGTACATCAATCCGAAGCTGTGGAAGCGCGGCATCGACCCGAAGTCCTGTATCCCCGATGACGGGCGCGTGGTGCTTTCCGTGGATACTTCCGCCGATAGAGAGACCACGTATATCGCCGCCGCAGGCTACCGCGAGGATGGCCTGCCGCACGTCGAACTGATCGTGCGCCGTGACGGCATGCTCTGGGTGCCGAAGTACTTGAAGATGCTTCGCGAGGCATGGCCGAACATCCATGAAATCGCCGTGCAGTCCAAGGGCTGCCCGGCGGTGGACTTCGCGGATCCGCTCGCGGAGGCCGGTTGGACGGTGCACCTCATCGAGGGCTTCCGCTTGGGGGCCGCCACCGGCCGTTTCCGCGACCGGGTGAAGGAAAACAAGCTCCGTCATCTCCCTCAGCCGGCCATCGAACAGCAGGTGGGTGTGGCCGTGACCCGCCGATTGGGTGAGGTCGAGGTGTGGGACCGGAACCAGAGCGCGATGCATATTTCCGGCCTCATCGCCGAATCACAGGCGCTGTATGCGCTCGAGACGATGAGCGGCGAGCCAGAGAAACCGAAATACGAGCCCTCGCACAACGTGCGAGTCACATTCTAGCCATCTTCCGAAGGAGCCGTGGATGGGATTTCTGAACAATCTGCTGCACGGCCCGGCCGTGCTGGCGATGAAGAACGCTGAACCGGAGACACCGACCATCATGGATTCGATGCCCGAGGCCATCAGCTGGCCCACCGACGCCGAATTCGCCGGCTATGCGAACGGCATGTACTGTCGCGAATACGCGGTCCGCGTTGTCGTGGACTTCATCAGCCGCCAACTCGCCTCCCTGCCGCTCAAGGTGTATCGGAAGAACGCGGACGGCGACGCGGAAGAGGTGCGCGACGGCGCACTGGCCAAGCTCATCCGCCATCCGAGCGATTTGCCGGGCATGAGCCGCTATAGGTTTTACGCGACTCTCATCCGTGACATGCTGCTCGAGGACAGGTGGTTGTGCACGCTCGGCAGCAATCGTGCGGGTGACGGGAATACGCTGCGCCGCATCCCCCCGGACGGATACAGTCTCACGGCGAACGGTTTCGGCGAGCTGACAGGTGTGACCATCAGCAGCGTCGCCGAGAACAAGGGCGGCACCTATCGGCTGCCGGATCCGCGAATCGTGCTCGACATCGGCTACATCGACGGCCTGAACCTCGGCGACCCGATCACCGACGTGCTGCGCCCCTTGCTCGCGGAGGCAAGGGCGATGGCGAAATACCGCAAATCGATAGCCGAAAACGGCTACCAGATACCCGCCTACGTGTACCGGCCCAAGGAAATGCCCTGGGAGTCACAGGCCGACTACGACGATTTCACCCAAGGCCTGCGCAACTACGTTGCAGGCGGCGGCATGGCCGGCACATGGCCGGTATTCAAAGACGGCATGGAGATCCGCACCGTCGACAACCTGTTCAAACCGGTGGACATGGCCGACTTGGAGGCACGCGAAAAAATCAACGAACAGGTGTGCCTCGCATTCCAAATCAGCCCAGAAAACATCGGCTTCCGCACCGGCACCAACAGCAACATCGCCGCATACAAGGAAAAGCTGTGGAACGTGGAATTGCTGCCGTATCTGGTGGCGTTCGAGGAGGCGTTGAACCTCACGCTGCCCGAGGCGGTGGGCGAACCGGACTGCTACATCAAGGCGAATTTGGACGCGAAGCTGCGCGGCACGATGGAGACCCAGTATCAGGCGCTCTCCACCGCCACCGGCCGTCCGTTCATGACCACAGACGAGGCGCGCGAACTGCTCGACCGGCCGAAACTGCCGGGCGGCGACCAGTTGATAACCCCGCTCAACGTGAGCGAGGGCGGTCAGCCCAGCCCGCAGGACGGCGGACAGACGCAGAACGCGCAGCAGGGCGCGAGTCCGAACGGCAAGCAGATGCTCGCCGAATTCAAACGCCTCTACACGTATGACGCCGGTTTCCGCGCGTCATGGGACTCGATGACGAATGGAGAAACCTCAGATGAGTCTTGATTATCTCGGCTACGAGCTCAAGGAGCTCAAGGCCACCGACAACAGCGGCGGAGGAGTGTTCTCCGGCTACGCGAGCACGTGGGAGAAAGACCTGTACGACGATGTGATCGTCAAGGGTGCCTTCGAGCAGACCTTATCCGCTGACTTCAAGGCGGGCGGCGCGGGCATTCCGATTCACTGGCAGCACAAGGACGGCTCTCCGAACGATGTGATCGGGGAGACGTTGAGCGCCGTAGAGGACGAGCATGGCCTGCTCATCACCGCGAAATTGGATACCGACATCGCTGAGGGCAAGCGAGCCTACGACCTGCTCAAGCGTGGCCTCATCCACCAGATGAGCATCGGCTTCCTCGCCGAGAAGACCGCGTGGGTCAAAAACGAGGAGGCGAAGAGCCCTTGGGACGGCTACCGGGAGATTCGCCAGCTCAAACTATTTGAGATCAGTCTCGTGCAGGTCGCCGCCAATCAGGGGGCCGAGGTTCTCGAGGTCAAGGCCGGCCGTGCAATCAGCAAGGCCAACGAGGACAAGATTCGCCTAGCCTACGATGCGCTGGGCGAACTGCTCGACGCCATCACCGAAACCCCCGACGATGACGACCCCGACGATTCCAAGCCCGATGACGAGCCGGACGACGATACGGCGGACGATTCGGACAAGCCCGAGCCGGACGACGGCAAGGTGAAAAAGGACTTTGGCCCGGCTTGGGTCAAGGAATTCAACCAAATCAGCGACTACTTCTCGCTGGAAACCAAGTAGAAAGGAGTTATCCATGGGTTACATGGATCAGCTCGCCGCCGAGAAGAAGGCGGCTAAGGCCCTCATCGAGAAGGGCATGGATAACCTCACCGATGATGAGGTCTCCGAACTGAAGAACCATTACGCGGAGGCCAAGCGTCTACAGGAGCGCGTCGACCTGTTCAAGGGCGTGAACGACCTGAACGTGGACGATGTGAAGCCCGAGGCCAAGACGGCTCCCGCCGCCAAGACGCTGGGCGACTTGTACGCGCAGGAGCTGAAGAAGGCCGGCATGACCGTCATCGGCACCAAGGCGCACCCGTTCGCTTCCAGCGAGTTCAAGGCCGCGACCGACATGCACGTGGCGGGCACCGGCACGGCGGGCACCGGATACCAGCCGGTCGTCACCCAGATCGACATGAACGGCGTGTGGCCTTACGAGCGTCCGCTCGTGGTCGCCGACCTGTTCGGCTCCGTCACCCTGAGCGGCAACGCCAACACCGTGGAATACCCCGTCTATGGCGCGCTCGAGGGCGGCGCTGGAACCGTGGGCGAGGGCGGTGCCAAGCCGCAGACCCATCTGCCGGCCCCCCGCTGGGAGTCCGACAGCCTCAAGGAGGTCGCCGCCTGGTGGAAGGTCACCGACAACATGGCCGAAGACCTCTCCTACATCGTCTCCGAAATCAACAACCACGCCCGCTACAACCTGCAGCTGCTGGAAGAGACCCAGCTGCTGTCCGGCAACGGCTCCGATGCGAACATCAAGGGTCTGCTCTCCCGCGACATCCAGAAGATGGTGCAGGACACCGACTCCGACCCGGACCGCATCTTCAAGGCCCGCACCAAGATCGCGCTGGCCACCGGTTTCCGCGCGGACGCGCTGGTCATCAACCCCGCCGACTACGAGGCCATTCGCCTCTCCAAGGACGCGAACGGCCAGTACTACGGCGGCGGCTACTTCAACGGCCAGTACGGCAACGGCACCATCATGCAGGATCCGCCGCTGTGGGGCCTCAAGACCGTGGTCACCGAGGCCATCGCCCAGGGCACCGCTCTGGTCGGCGCGTTCAAGCTCGGCGGCGCGGTCATCCGTAAGGGCGGTCTGCGCGCCGAGTCCACCAACTCGCATTCCGATGATTTCACGAACGATCTCATCACGTTCCGCGTGCGCGAACGCCTCGGCCTGCAGGTCAAGTACCCGAAGGCGTTCGTGTCCGTCGCCCTCGGCAAGAAGGCCAAGTGAGGTGACCGCCGATGAGTGACGCAACCAAGGTGCTGCAGACCGGGGTCGATACCGGTGATGGCAGCACGTATCCGCAGCCGGTGGTCGTGGTCGACGCCGCCGGCAATCCCATCGACCTGACCAAGGCGAGGGCC
>OGWS01001519.1_pt1 | contig 17889 bp, 15 predicted proteins | sample 1576111 | NCBI WGS metagenome assembly OGWS01 (sample SAMEA3541534, study PRJEB24748) | human gut metagenome | biome: human gut; feature: human-associated habitat; material: faeces | place: China | collected 2012
TGGCAATGATCGCCGGTATCGGACCTGGTGTAGGACAGGGTATCGCAGCTGGTCACGGTGCTGCAGCAGTAGGCCGTAACCCGGGTGCAAAATCCGATATCACTTCCACCATGCTTCTTGGTCAGGCAGTAGCAGAGACCACCGGTCTGTACGGTCTGGTTGTTGCTATCATCCTGATGTTCGTTAAGCCGTTCGGCGCATAAGAACAGAAACGTTACGGAGAGCGTAGCGAACAGTAACGAACGAAAGGAGGCGTAAGACTTGGACAGATTGATCGGATTTGATCCGCAGCTTCTGCATGATGCAGTGCTGACCGGTATCAATATCTTCATTTTATTCTTTGCATTGTCCTATCTGCTTTTCAATCCGGTGCGCGATGTGCTGGAAAAGAGAAAACAGAAGATTGCCGGGGAACTGGCTTCTGCTGCGGAAGATAAAGCTTCTGCAGAGTCCATGAAGGCGGAGTACGAGGCAAAATTAAAAGACGTGAACAAAGAAGCTGAGAGCATTCTGGAGACTGCACGGCGTAAAGCCAAAGCCCGTGAGGAGGAAATGCTCGATGAAGCCAAGGACGAAGCAGCCAGAATCATTGAGCGGGCAAACCGCGAGGTCGAGCTGGAGAAGAAGAAAGCCCTCGATGACATGAAGCAGGAGATCGTAGACATCGCTGCTTACATGGCAGAGAAGGTGGTTGGAAACTCCATCGATGTAAAGATTCAGGATGCTTTGATTGATGAGACTTTGAAGGAAATGGGTGAACATACATGGCAAAGCTAGTTTCAAAGGTGTACGGTGATGCATTGTTTGAGACAGCCATGGAAAAAGAGATCATGGACACGCTCTACGAAGAGACCAGTGCCCTGCTCCCCATTTTACAGGACAACCCGGAACTCTTTTCCGTTCTCGGAAATCCGCAGATCGTAAAAGAAGAAAAGGTTACCTTATTACATCAGGTCTTTTCCGGAAAGATTGCGGAGGAGCTGATGGGCTTCTTGAGCATCATTGTTGAGAAAGACAGACAGAACGAGATGATCTCGATTCTGGAATATTTCATCCAGAGGGTGAAAGAATTCAAAAAGATCGGAGCTGCTTATGTGACCAGCGCAGTTGCGCTTTCTGATGAGCAGAAGACCGCTTTGGAAAAAAGACTGCTTGATACAACCGGCTATGTGCAGTTTGAAATGCACTACGATGTAGATGCATCCCTCCTTGGAGGCATGGTCATCCGCATTGGTGACCGCGTGGTGGACAGCAGTATTAAGACAAGGCTTTACGGGCTGAAGAAGGAGTTATCCGCGCTTCAGCTGGCATAATAAGCCGGAAAGGAACAGACAATGAATTTGAGACCAGAAGAAATCAGTTCGGTAATCAAAGAACAGATTGCAAAGTATTCTACCAAACTGGAAGTCTCTGACGTCGGCACCGTAATCACGGTTGCGGACGGTATCGCTCGAGTTCATGGACTGGAGAAAGCCATGCAGGGTGAGCTTCTGGAATTCCCGGGAGAAGTATACGGCATGGTCCAGAACCTGGAGGAAGACAACGTAGGTGTCGTTCTCTTAGGTGACACCAGGAACATCAGTGAGGGAGATATCGTTAAGACAACCGGACGTGTGGTTGAGGTCCCGGTAGGCGACGCCATGACCGGACGAGTTGTCAACGCACTGGGTATGCCGATCGATGGCAAAGGCCCGATCGAGACTGACAAATTCCGCCGTGTTGAGCGTGTCGCTCACGGCGTAATCGAGAGAAAATCGGTAGACACCCCGTTACAGACCGGTATCAAGGCAATCGATGCCATGATCCCGATCGGCCGTGGACAGCGTGAGCTGATCATCGGTGACCGTCAGACCGGTAAGACCGCAATTGCAATCGATACCATCATCAACCAGAAAGGTCAGGGCGTTCACTGTATCTACGTGGCAATCGGCCAGAAGGCATCTACCGTTGCCAACATTGTAAGAACCTTAGAGGAGTTCGGCGCTATGGACTACACCACCATCGTAGTTTCCACAGCATCCGACTTAGCTCCATTACAGTACATCGCACCATATTCCGGATGTGCGATCGGTGAGGAGTGGATGGAAAACGGAGAGGACGTACTGGTTGTCTACGATGACTTAACCAAGCACGCTGCCGCTTACCGTACCCTGTCCCTTCTTCTGAAGAGACCGCCGGGACGTGAGGCTTATCCGGGCGACGTATTCTATCTGCACTCCAGACTGCTGGAGCGCGCATCCCGTCTTTCTGACGATTTAGGCGGCGGTTCCTTAACCGCACTGCCGATCATCGAGACCCAGGCGGGCGATGTATCCGCATACATTCCGACCAACGTAATTTCCATTACCGATGGTCAGATTTACCTTGAGACTGAGATGTTCAACTCCGGTTTCCGTCCGGCAATCAACGCTGGTCTGTCCGTATCCCGTGTAGGCGGCGCGGCACAGATCAAGGCAATCAAGAAGATTGCAGCGCCGATCCGTGTGGAACTGGCACAGTACCGTGAGCTGGCAAGCTTCGCGCAGTTCGGTTCCGAGCTGGATGCCGCAACCACCGAGCAGCTGGCACAGGGCGAGCGCATCCGTGAAGTCTTAAAACAGCCTCAGTACCAGCCAATGCCGGTTGAGTACCAGGTAATCATCATTTACGCAGCAACCAGAAAGCATCTTCTTGATATTCCGGTTGCAGATGTGCTGGCATTCGAGAAAGATTTATTCAAGTATATTGACAGCAAGTACCCGGAGATCCCGGCAGCAATCCGCGACACCAAGGTGCTGTCTGAGGAGACCGAGGCTCTGCTTGTAAAAGCAATCAAAGAGTGCAAAGAGCAGCGCTAGATAAGGCAGGTGAACGATCATGGCATCGATGAGAGATATTAAACGCAGAAAAGCAAGTATCCAGAGCACCGGCCAGATTACCAAAGCCATGAAGCTGGTTTCTACAGTCAAGCTGCAGAAATCCAGACAGAAAGCAGAAGGCTCCAAGCCTTATTTCGACTTGATGTATGAGACGATCTCTTCCATGCTGAAAAAGTCAGGAACCATCGACCACAAATACCTGCGGGCAGGCGCCACGGACCAGAAAGCGGTCATTGCGATCACTTCCAACCGCGGCCTTGCCGGCGGCTACAACAACAACATTGTCAAGCTCATCGCAGGAAATGAGGCGCTGACCCCGGAGAAGACCCGGGTCTACGCCATTGGCCGTAAGGGCCGTGACGGACTGGCAAAGAAGGGCTACGAGATCACTGCGGACTACTCCGAGGTGATCGACGAGCCGGCTTACCAGGATGCGGCAGATCTCACAAAAGAACTGCTGGCAGCATTCGGACGCGGAGAGGTCGGAGAGATCTATCTTGCATATACTTCGTTCAAGAACACCGTAGTTCATATTCCGAAGCTCATCAAGCTCCTTCCGTTTACCATGGAAGAAAGCGGCGAAGCAGAGGCTCCGAAAGCGGAAGCACTCATGAACTACGAGCCGAGCGAAGAAGAAGTGCTCGATATGATTATCCCGAAATATATGAGCAGTCTGATCTTTGGTGCGCTGCAGGAGGCAGTTGCCAGTGAAAATGGTGCGCGTATGACCGCCATGGATTCGGCAACCAACAATGCAGAAGAGATGCTGGGCAAGTTAGAGCTGCAGTACAACCGTGCGCGTCAGGGTTCCATTACCCAGGAGCTTACGGAGATCATTGCAGGCGCAAATGCGATCAATTAATCTGTTTTGACAGAGCCTGGTGCCCTGCCAAAACGATAGCGCTCCCAGGGAGTGCATTCGAGAAAGAAATAAAAGGAGAAGCAAGATGGCAGAACAAAATACTGGTAAGATCACACAGATCATCGGTGCGGTCATGGATATCAAGTTCTCCCAGGGCAAGATTCCGGAAATCAACGAGGCAATCAAGGTACCGCTGGAGGACGGCGGCACCCTGACCGTCGAGGTTGCACAGGATCTTGGTGACGATACCGTAAGATGTATCGCAATGGGAACCACCGATGGTCTGAGACGTGGTATGGACGCCATTGCAACCGGCGCACCGATTTCTGTACCGGTTGGTGAGAATACGCTGGGCCGTATTTTCAACGTACTGGGCGAGCCGATCGACAATAAAGAAAAGCCACAGGTGGAAGAGTACCTTCCGATCCACAGAAAAGCTCCTACCTTTGAGGAACAGTCCACCCAGACTGAGATCCTTGAGACCGGTATCAAAGTCGTAGACCTGCTCTGCCCTTATCAGAAGGGTGGTAAGATCGGTCTGTTCGGCGGTGCTGGTGTAGGTAAGACCGTCCTGATCCAGGAGCTGATTCGTAACATCGCTACCGAGCACGGCGGATATTCCGTATTCACCGGTGTAGGTGAGCGTACCCGTGAGGGTAATGACCTTTACTACGAGATGACCGAGTCTGGCGTTATCAATAAGACCACCATGGTATTCGGTCAGATGAACGAGCCGCCGGGAGCACGTATGAGAGTCGGTCTGACTGGTCTGACCATGGCAGAGTACTTCCGTGACAAAGGTGGTAAGGATGTCCTGTTGTTCATCGACAACATCTTCCGTTTCACCCAGGCTGGTTCCGAGGTATCTGCACTGCTTGGACGTATGCCGTCCGCAGTAGGTTACCAGCCGACCCTGCAGACTGAGATGGGCGCCCTGCAGGAGCGTATCACCTCCACCAAGAACGGTTCCATTACTTCCGTACAGGCAGTTTACGTGCCGGCCGATGACTTAACTGACCCGGCTCCGGCAAACACCTTCGCACATCTGGATGCAACCACGGTATTAAGCCGTGCCATCGTAGAGCAGGGTATTTACCCGGCAGTAGACCCGCTGGAGTCCACCTCCCGTATCCTCGACCCGCGTGTCGTTGGTGAGGAGCACTACAAGGTAGCCCGCGGCGTGCAGGAGGTTCTGCAGAAGTACAAAGAGCTGCAGGATATCATCGCCATGTTAGGTATGGATGAGCTTTCTGAGGAAGATAAGCTGACCGTATCCCGTGCACGTAAGATCCAGAGATTCTTATCCCAGCCGTTCTTCGTAGCAGGACAGTTCACCGGTCTGGAAGGCCGTTACGTTCCGTTAAGCGAGACCATTCAGGGCTTCAAGGAAATCCTGGAAGGCAAGCATGACGACATTCCGGAGCAGTATTTCCTGAATGCAGGTAATATCGATGACGTTCTTGCCCGCGTGAAATAGGGGGTATGTCTATGGCTGATGGAATGAAATTAAAGGTTGTCACCCCGACCGGCGGGTTCTACGACGGAGATGTCTCCATGGTAGAGCTGACCACCACCGAGGGTGAGATCGGTATTTACCCGGACCACATTCCGCTGACTGCTGTTGTTGCGCCAGGCGTCCTCAAGATCCATGAGAACGGCGGTGAGAAGGAAGCAGCACTCATGTCCGGATTCATCACCATTCTGCCGGAGCAGGTAACGATCATGGCAGAGGTAGTGGAGTGGCCGGATGAGATCGACTATCATCGTGCAGAAGAGGCACGTTCCCGTGCGGAGCGCCGCCTTTCCTCCGGTCAGGCTGATCTGGATGTAGCGCGTGCGGAAGCAGCGCTCAAGCGCGCGATGGTGCGTTTGAATTTGAGACATTAAGGCAATTGCAATGGACTGAGCAATTGTCACATTAAGAATAAAGCTCTGCAAAGTTTCTGTTGCCGGGCACGCATGCGTGAACCGTAATAGAATTTTGCGGGGCTTTTTCTATGCTTTTATTTATTGCTATTCGCAGTGGAAATACATATAATAACAAGTAGAGAGGAACAAGACGGATATTTGACGGAATATTTGCGCAATGGAGCATAAATTGTTACTGTACAAGGGTAGGAATTTTCTGAACTGAAAATTCCGTACGATACCGTTGTGGTAGCAGATTTTGCCGATTTGGAATGCGAAGCATCGGCAAAATCTGTTGCTGTTTGCGCAACGCGTGAACAGTAACCATAAATTTGGAAAGGAGATGAGAATATGGGCAGATTTGTAAATCCGGACAACAGCGCATTTCAGACGGCGTTAAATTCGAAAATATACATCGATAAGACGGAACTTCTGGAATACATTAACAGCGTGATTGATACCACAGAAAAATATATCTGCAACAGTCGTCCGCGCAGGTTTGGAAAATCAATCACGGCAGATATGCTGACGGCTTATTACAGCAAAGGCTGTGATTCGAAAGAGATGTTTATAAATCTGAATATCGGAAAAGAAGCGGATTTTGGAAAACATCTCAACCAATACGATGTCATTCATATTGACATTCAATGGTTCCTGGCAAACGTTGATGATGTAAACCGGATTGTGGCATATATTACGGAAAGTGTGTTGTCAGAGCTTCGAGCGTATTATCCGCAGATTTTTTCTGAGCAGATTATGACATTGCCGGAAGCGCTGTCAGCCATTTATGCGGCAACAAAAGAGCAGTTTGTGGTGATCATTGATGAGTGGGATGTTTTAATTCGTGATGAGGCGGCAAATCATTCTGTCCAGGAAGCGTATATCAACTTTCTTCGAGGGATGTTTAAAGGAACGGAGCCGACAAGATTTCTGCATCTGGCCTATCTGACGGGAATTCTGCCGATCAAAAAATTAAAGACACAGTCTGCACTCAATAATTTTGAAGAATTTACTATGCTGGACCCCAGTGTATTCGCACCGTATATTGGTTTTACCGAAGACGAAGTAAAAACATTATGTGGACAGTATGGACGTGATTTCGAAGAAGTGAAACGCTGGTATGACGGATATCAGTTGGGTGATTATCAAGTCTATAATCCCAGGGCAGTTGTGAGTATTATGCAGCGGGGAACCTTTCAGAGCTACTGGTCAAAAACCGGAACTTATGAAGCAATTGTCCCACTGATCAACATGGATTTTGACGGTTTGAAATCGGCCTTGATTACGATGCTTTCAGGCAATACCATTCCTGTGAAGACCAAATCCTATCAGAATGATATGGTCAGTTTCAAAAACAAAGATGATGTCATGACAGCCCTGATTCATCTGGGATATCTTGCGTATAATCAGACGGAACAGACTGCATTTATTCCAAATGAAGAGATCCGCAGTGAATTTATTGAAGCTGTAGAAGAAAACGGATGGGATGAGTTCCTGGAGTTTAAGCAGGCATCCGATCAGTTGCTTACTGCAACATTGGACATGGATGAAGATGCGGTTGCAGCTGCAATCGAGAAAGTTCATACGGAATATGCAGCTAATATCTCATACAATGATGAGAATTCCCTAAGCTGTGTTTTGACAATTGCGTATTTAAGTGCCATGAAATATTATTTCAAGCCAGTGCGGGAATTACCGGCGGGGCGTGGCTTTGCGGATTTTGTGTACATTCCGAAGCGCGAGCGGGTTGGACAATATCCAGCGTTGCTTGTGGAACTGAAGTGGGATAAAAATGCAACGACAGCACTTACGCAAATTCATGACAGGCATTATGCAGATGCACTTACAGCTTATACAGGAGAAATTTTGCTGGTGGGAATTAATTATGATAAAAAGAGTAAGGAACATCAGTGTAGGATAGAACGGTTTGAAATGTAACAATAATAAAGACGGAGCACTCACAACTGTTTTTTGTGGATGCTCCGTCTTTCACTTTGTCATGCGTAATTTTATTCGTACAAAAATCCCGGCTCATTATAAATAAGTGCCATGAACTCCACATCTTCGCTGGAGTTGTTTTCCAGGCTGTGGAACTGTCCGACCTCGATGATGCAGCAGTCGCCAGGGCCAACCTTGGTGACAGACTTGTCGTTGTCGATGAAGTCCGCCTGTCCCTTTAAAATGTAATACGGCTCGGTGTCATGGACGTGCTGGTGCCAACCTACGCTTGCGCCCGGAGGAAGTACCACCTTAGCGTACATTCTGCCGTGACCTAAAAATTCTTCTTTGGAAATGATGTGATGCACATATGCGGTACCTTTGCCGCCACCCAGATGTTCAACCGCAACGGTATTTTCTTTGCGAACCATAATTTCAGCCTCCTTAGTCTGTAATATCGTGACTGTTCCATGTTTCCACGGTCACGTGTTATCAAAAGTATATCCCAAATTGAAACAAAATGAAATATAAAATTATGGAAGATTACAGTCTCAGCATCCGGTATCCGACTCCGATATGGGTCTGGATCTGCTGGGGCGCGCCCGGAGCGGATTCCAGCTTTTTGCGGAGCGTTGCCATAAAGACCCGGAGAGAGGCTACATCGCTTTTAAAATTGCTCCCCCATATATGCTCGGTGATATAGGTGTGGGTCAGGACCTTTCCCACGTTGCGGGCCATCAGGCACAGAAGCTTGTACTCGGTAGGGGTCAGGGGCAGCGGCTCCTCGTTTAAGCAGGCGCATCCGGCAGAAAAATCAATCTTCAGAGGACCGTTGACAAACACGGAATCCTGGGCGGACATGGTTTCCTGCATGAAGCTTAAGCGGCGCTGGGTCACGCGTAGGCGGGCCAGAAGCTCATCAACGGAAAAGGGCTTGGTCAGGTAATCATCGGCACCATTGTCCAGAGCTTCAATTTTGTCGGTATCCTCACTGCGGGCGCTGATCACGATAATAGGGGTGATGCTCCAGGTGCGGATCTGCCGGATGATGTCGATGCCGTCGATGTCCGGCAGCCCAAGGTCCAGCAGGATAATATCCGGGTTATGGGAGGATGCCTCAAGAAGCGCGGTTTCTCCGGTTGCAGCAGTGAGAAAACGGTAGTCGTGCAGCTTTAATGTAGTGGTGATCAGATTGCGGACGGGTGCGTCATCCTCCACAACCAGAATCAGTGGTTTATTCATGAATGGTTACCTCCTCGCAGGGTAGTGTAAAGGAAAAAATACAGCCGGAAGGCGTATTGTCTGTAAGTGTGATCTCGCTGCCATGTGCCCGGATGATGGAGCGGCACAGGCAGAGTCCGAGTCCCAGGCTTCTGCGGCTGTCTGCAATGCGGTTTGCGCCGGTATAACACATATCAAAGACAAAAGGCTTTGCTTCATCCGGAATGCCCGGACCGTCATCCACGACGCGCACACGCACACGCTGCTTCTGCTTGTCGGTCAGGATCTGGATGTGACTGCCTTCCTGGGTGTATTTTATGGCATTGTCCACCAGGTTGATGAGAACCTGAACGATGAGTCTTGCATCCATCCGGGCAAGCAGAAAATCATCCGTGCTTTCTGCTGTAATGCTATGTTCAACGCTTTGACGGCTGACATGACGGAGTGCTTCGGAAATGACCTCGCTGACCAGTTCGGTTTCCATGCGCAGGTTCATGCGGCCGTCTTCGATGCGGGTGACGGCCAGCAGGTTTTCCACCAGATTGATCAGCCACATGGAATCGTCATAGATATCGGTGCAGATCTGCAGCCGGGTAGCTTCATCGATCGCGGCGTGGTTGGAAAGCAGGTTGCTTGCATTGCCGGATATGGAGGTCAGCGGGGTGCGCAGGTCATGGGAGATGGTGCGCAGGAGATTGGCGCGGAGCCGTTCCTTTTCTGCAAGGAGCGTGGCCTGTTCTTTTTCCCGGATATTTTTGCGGTTTTCCATAGCCAGGGCACCTTCTCCGAGGATGGAAACCAGAACACTGTATTCGAAGGAGTCCAGGGAATGTTCCCCAGCTTCAATGCCTGCGACACCATAGACGCAGTCCTGCACCCGGATCGCCAGATAATGGCACAGAGCATCCGGGAAGATATCGGTATAAGCTCCGGCACGCTTGTTGTGTGCAAGCACCCACAGGGCAACCTCCCGCTCAGAGTCACAGGTTAAGGCGGATCCTTTTTCTGCGGAAACAGGATCCGGGGAAAGCATGGGGGATTTCAATTTGCCATCCAGGACCGGATAAATGAGAATGTATTTTCCGAGAAGCTTGCAAATCTGGGAGATCAGGGTGTTCAAAATAGCCTCATCGGTGTCAGCCTTTTGCAGAAGCTGGTTGGTGTCAAACAGAACCTTGGTGCGGTAAGCCAGCTTGGCAGATTGCCGGGCATGGTTTTTCAGGCGGGTAGTCAGGGCACTGCTGAGCAGCGCAACAACAAACATTACAGCAAAAGTCACCGGATAGTCTTTTCCGTATACGTGGAAGGTAAAGCGTGGAGAAGTGAAAAAATAGTTAAAGACAATGACGCTGCAGGCAGAGGCAAGCAGACTGCAGCTCCAACCGGTTGTGGCGATGGAAGTCAAAAGGACACCGAGAATGTAGAGCGTGATGATATTTGCTTCTGACAGACCAAGCCGGTAGAAAAAGAGTCCGGCCAGGGTAATGGCAACCAGGACAACGAAGGTGCGAAAAAGATCTGCAGCCCGGATATTCCAGTCGGCGGCTTTCAGGCGCTTTTTGGGACGATAGCTGCTGTGGACGGAAGCTGCATCCGGAATAATGTAGATATCCAGATTCGGTGCGATTTCCGTCAACTGCTCTGTCAGTGAGGGCTTGCCCCAGAGATGTCGGCGGCGGACATTGCTGCGGCCAATGACGATCTTGGTGATATTTGAGAGCCGGGCGAATTCCGCGATCTGGTAGGAAACATCGTCCCCATATACCGTTTCGATGGATGCGCCAAGCTGCTCGGCCAGACGCATGTGTTCTTTCAGACGATTCTGATCTTCTTTGGACATGGCAGAATGATCCGGTGTCTGGACATAGAGCGCAGTCAGGGTGCCATGAAAAGCCTCAGACATACGGGCACCCGTCTGCACGATCCTCAGGTTTGATGGCGCAGAAGAAAGACAGACGAGGATATGCTCCCTGGTCTGCCTTTCGGAATGATATGTTTCAGAAAAATTGTTATCCTGTATCATAATGCTGGATCCTTCCATATTCGGGCATGGTTTTTCTGATTTCCATCATAAAACGGATTCTTTTGCAAATCAATCTAAAGAATCATTTTCTTCCGGCATTTTCCGGTCAGGATCCGGCCGCTGCTGTTCCATGCGCAGATTCCCTTTGCGCAGCCGGTCCAGAATCTGGTCAATCCGGCTCATAAGCAGATAGATGAAGGTAAAAAACAGGATGAGAAAGAGAATCAGAATCAGATTTCCCATAAGATCACCTCCGAAATCAGATCCGGAAACATTTCTGCAGATCGCGGTAGCGGCCAAGGACCAGGATGGAGTCTCCTGCGCAAAAACTGGTCTGCGGTGTAACCGAATACTCAATTTTGCCATTATGGCGCACTCCGATGATGTTGATGCCATACTGCTTCCGGATGTCGATCTGCGAGACACTCATGCCGATCCACTGGTCAGGAAGATCGACTTCAAACAGATCATGATCTCCGTCAAGATCAACAAAATCCCGGATGTGGTCAGAGCTGCAGCGAATGGCAGTCCACTTGGCCAGCTGTTTTTCTGGGTAGACGACTTCATCCGCGCCGTTGCGCAGCAGGAACTTGGCATGGACATCTCTGGCAGCCCGGGAGACAACCAGTCTGGCACCTAGCTCCTTTAAGAGCGATGTGGTTTCCAGAGAACTTTGAAAGTCAGTTCCGATAGCAACAATACAGACATCGAAATTGCGTACGCCCAGGGAAGAAAGAAAATCCTCCGAGGTGCTGTCACCAATCTGAGCGCTGGTCAGGAAAGAAAGTGCTTCGTTGACACGCACCTCATTATGATCGACTGCCATCACCTGGTGCCCCAGGGAATGCAGCTCCATGGCAATATGTTTTCCAAAACGGCCGAGGCCAATCAGTAAAATTGATTTCATAATCTTGCTCCTTTACGTGTTATCCTACAGTGATTTTTTCCAGCGGATATTTGCCAAACCGGATCCGGTGTCCGGACAATGCGGCGTAGATTAAAGTCAGTCCTCCGACTCTTCCCAGATACATCAGAATGATCAGGATGATCCGGGAGATGCTCCCGAGTCCGGGAGTAATGCCGAAGCTGAGACCGACCGTGCCTACCGCTGAGGCTGTTTCAAACATACATGCCATCATGGGAAGCTCCTCTATGCGGCTGATGAGAAATGCGCCGGTCAGACAGAGACTGAGATACATCATCAGGATGGAGGCAGCATTTGCTACAGTTTCCGGGGCAATCCGGCGCCTAAACAGCTCCGGGTTTTCGTTCCGCCGAAAGACCGATACGGCAGTGGCGGTAAGAACTGCGAGGGTAGTGGTTTTCATGCCTCCTGCTGTAGAACCGGGGCTTCCGCCGATGAGCATCAGAATAATGGTCAGCATCTGGCCGGATTCAGTGAGTTTACTGAAGTCTGCTGTGTTAAAACCGGCAGTTCGTGGAGTTACCGACTGAAACAAGGATAACAGGATCCTGGTTCCAAAGCCTCCCTGTCGGAATTCTCCGAAATAGAAATAGAGGGCCGGCAACAGGATCAGGATGGCCGTGGTGGTTAAGATGACCTTGCTCTGCATCCGGTAACGGCTGAAATGCAGATGGTTACTGCGGATATCTTCCCAGGTCAGAAAGCCGATTCCGCCGATGATGATAAGTGCCATGATGACCAGGTTGACCAGTGGGTTTGCGGCATAAAGTGTGAGGGAAGAAAAGGGAATACGGATCCCCATCAGGTCGATCCCTGCGTTGCAGAAGGCGGAAATGGAATGGAACACGGCCATCCAGAGTCCGCGGATGGGGCCAAAATCTCTGCAAAATACAGGGGCCAGCAGAGCGGCACCGGACAGCTCGATCAGGAGCGTAGCCCGGATGATAAAGCCGGTCAGGCGCACAATGCCGCTCATCTTTGGTGCGGCCACGGCTTCCTGCATGGTACTGCGCTGCATCAGACCGATCTTGCGTCCGGAAACGATGGTGACTGCCGCAGCGACAGTCACGACTCCCATGCCGCCAATCTGAATCAGCACCAGGATCACAGCCTGACCGAAAACAGACCAGTAGGTACCGGTATCCACCACGATCAGACCTGTCACGCAGACGGAGGTAGTGGAGGTGAATAACGCATTTAAAAACGGAGTAACGCAGTGGGTGGCGGAGGAAACCGGCAGCATTAAAAGAAGTGCGCCGGCCAGAATGACTCCGGCAAATCCCAGGACAATGATCTGAAAAGAATTTAATGGTTTTATGGACAATGTTTTCATGGATACAGCTCCAATCTTCTGTCGGGCAGTGATACCGTTGCTTTTGTTAGTTCCATTATAGAAAAAAAGAGTTAAAGAGGGCACAAAGGTATTTTGCCCGGTATTAAGATGGTACAAAGATTCTGGCTCCTGCTTTTTTGTATTGTATGGAAAACAGTGAAAATATATAGTAAACTATAGTTAAAACATGCTGTTATTGGACAATATTTGGGGTACACATTTCAGGAGAGATTCATGAAAAAAAATAAGCGATATGACAGTCAATATTTTGTGGCAGCAGGAATCTCCCTGCTGCTTCTGACAGCAGTATTTCAGCTTTCTGCCAGGACACTTTCGGGCTTTGGCACCTGGTATGCCCGCCATATTTACCAGTGGATCGTGGAAGGTGTGGGGCGATTGACGGGGCTGCTGCCATTTTCTGTAGCGGAGATGGGGCTGTATGGTCTGCTGTGCCTGCTGTTTCTGGATGTGGTGCGTCTGTCTGCGGCGCTAATCCGACCGGAAACTGCAAAAATTCTGACAGTCATTGGCAGGCGGTGGCTTTTGATCGTCGGTACGCTGCTGTTTTTATACACCGTCAACTGCGGCATCAATTACTATGCCTCCCCTTTTTCTTCTTATGCCGGTCTGGAGGATGGGAAATATAGCATGGAAGAATTGGAGGAGCTTTGCGAGGAACTGGTCCGGCAGGTGAATGAAGCCGCAAAAAACGGGCGTCAGTCCTATCGCGAAAACAAAAAGAACTGGAGGGAAGAAAGTGTACATGCCATGCAGGCAGCGGGCGCGCAATTTCCGTGTCTGTCCGGTTTTTATCCGAAACCCAAAGAGGTTTTCATTTCCCAGATCCTTTCCGTGCAGCAGCTGTGCGGCGTTTACTCTCCGTTTACGGTGGAAGCGAACTATAACGGGGACATGCCGGATTACAACGTGCCCCATACCCTTTGCCATGAGTTATCCCATCTGAAGGGCTTTATGCGGGAGGATGAGGCGAATTTTATCGGGTATCTGGCCTGTATTTCATCAGAAAATGAAGCGTTCCGCTATAGCGGTTACCTGACCGGCTGGGTTTATGCGGGAAATGCCCTGGCACGGGCAGACAGGAGGCGTTACATAGAACTGACAAACGAACTTTGTGAGGAAGCACGAACCGATCTGGATGCAAATTCCGAGTTCTGGAACCGGTACGAGAGTAAAGTTTCGGAGGCGGCAACCCGGATGAATGACACTTATCTGAAAATGAACTCCCAGGCCGACGGCGTGAAAAGCTACGGAAGGATGGTGGACCTGATGTTATCCTACCGAAGAATACAGCAGCGATTTCTTAACGAAAACTTGATAAATTTGGATTAAACCAGTGGAAAACGCGAGAAAAATCGGCTATAATAAATTTCAGAATTAATGATCGGAAAATTTGAAAAGTCGCAATTTTCGTCGAATTTCCGACTCTATATTTTGGGAGGGCTATCAATGGATCAGGTATTATATGATTTAATGGACTGGGCTGGAATTGAGGAAATCGTGTATTCCGAGGCGGCAAATCCGGAACGCCTTCTGGGAGCGCATGAGGTGGAAGAGGGACTGCTGATCCAGGTGTTCATGCCGCACGCAGTAGCTGTGGCAGCGAAGGTTGGAAATAAGAGCTATCCTATGGAACTGCAGGACGAGGCCGGATATTATGCGGTGCTCCTGCATGGGAAGAAGATGAGCAAATATCTCCTGGAGATTACTTACGATAACGGGACAACGGAGGAATTGCAGGATCCATACGCATTCCCGTCTCAGTTTACAGACGCAGAACTGAAAAAGTTTGATGCAGGAATCTATTATGATGTATATCGCAAAATGGGTGCGCATCCGATGACCATTGACGGCGTAAACGGTGTTTATTTTGCCGTATGGGCACCGTGTGCCATGCGTGTCAGTGTGGTCGGTGATTTTAATATGTGGGACGGCCGCCGCCATCAGATGAAACGTCTTGGGGATTCGGGGGTCTTTGAACTGTTTATGCCGGGGCTGAAGGCCGGGACACTTTACAAATATGAGATCAAGAATCATCGCGGGGAACCGATGCTGAAATCAGATCCGTACGGAAACTACTCAGAGCTGCGTCCGGACAATGCCTCCATCGTCTGGGACCTGGAGCAGTTCACCTGGAGTGATGAGGTCTGGATGAAGAACCGGGAGCTGGAGGCGGCCAAGGACAAGCCGCTTTCCATCTATGAACTGCATCTGGGCTCCTGGATGCGCCATGAATTAAAACTGGACGAAGACGGGGAGCCGGTAACCGGTTCGGAGTTTTACAACTACCGGGAGATCGCGCCGAAGCTGGCGGAGTATGTGAAAAAGCTGGGCTATACCCATGTGGAGCTGATGCCGGTGATGGAGCATCCGTTAGACGAATCCTGGGGCTATCAGGTAACCGGCTACTATGCGCCGACAAGCAGGTATGGCACGCCGGATGATTTTATGTATTTCATGAATTACATGCATGAACAGGGCATCGGCGTGATCCTGGACTGGGTACCGGCTCATTTTCCGCGTGACGCCCACGGTCTGGCATGCTTCGATGGAAGCTGTGTTTACGAGCATCAGGACCCGAGGCAGGGTGCGCATCCGCACTGGGGTACCCTGATCTATAATTACGGACGGCCGCAGGTTACAAACTTCCTGATCGCAAATGCATTGTTCTGGGCAAAGCAGTACCACGCAGACGGTATCCGTATGGATGCAGTGGCGTCCATGCTGTATCTGGATTACGGCAAGAATGATGGCGAGTGGGTGGCCAATATCTACGGCGGCCATGAGAATCTGGAGGCCGTGGATTTTCTGAAGCATTTAAACAGTATCTTCAAAAAGGAGATCAGGGGCGGTCTTCTGATCGCGGAGGAATCTACCGCATGGCCGCAGATCACCGGTTCCGTGAAAGAGAATGGTCTGGGCTTTGACTATAAGTGGAACATGGGCTGGATGAATGATTTTACCGGTTACATGCAGTGCGATCCTTATTTCCGCAACCAGCATTACGGCGAGCTGACTTTCAGCATGCTCTATGCCTACAGTGAGGACTTTGTACTGGTATTCTCCCACGATGAAGTGGTACATGGTAAATCTTCCATGCTCTTAAAGATGCCGGGTGAGACATATGAGGAAAAGGCAGCGAACCTGCGAACCGCATACGGTTTTATGTACGGACACCCGGGCAAGAAGCTGTTGTTCATGGGACAGGAATTTGCGCAGATCTCCGAATGGAATGAGAATGAGGAGCTTCCGTGGAACATTCTGGAATACCCGCTGCACAAGAACATGCAGGACTACGTGAAAGCGTTGAACGAATTCTACCGCAGCCATCCGGCTATGTACCAGAAAGACTTTGAACCGGAGGGCTTTGAATGGATCAACTGTACCTCTGCGGCAGACAATATCGTCGTATTTACCAGAAAGACCGATAAGCCGGAGGAAACCTTGCTCTTTGTCTGCAACTTTGCACCGGTTGTCCATGAAAAATATCAGATCGGACTTCCGTTTGCCGGAAGATACAAAGAAATCTTCAACAGCGATGCGAAGAAGTTTGGCGGAAGCGGTGTGGGCAATTCCCGCGTCAAGGCAGCAAAGAAGGAAGCGTTCGATGGACGGGATTACTCCATGCTGGTCGATGTGCCGCCTATGGCGATGATCGTGTTCTCCTGCGAACCGGCAGCACCGAAGAAGTCGACAGCACCGAAGAAAGTGGTAGAACCGAAGAAGCCGACGGCACCAAAGAAAGCGGCAGCGAAAAAGACTGCAGAGACGAAGACAGCAGGAACGAAGACTGCGGAGAAAAAGGCAGCGACTGCCAAGAACGCTGGAAGGAAGAAGTCTGCAGAGCCCGAAAAAACCGTGACAGCCAAAATGACTACGGTGCCAAAACGGACAACAAAGGCAAAGAAAAACGCAGCGTCAAAGAAGCATGTAGAATTACAGCCGGAGACTACGAAAAAGGATGCGGAGACAAATCTGGAAACAGTAGCGAGAAGCGCAGAAGAAGCAGTAAAGGCTGCGAAAGAGACTGCGGCAGCAGCAGTCAAGGATGTGGTGAAAAAGGCACAGGAAACTGCGAGAAAAACAGCGGAGGAAGTGAAGAAAGCAACGGAGAAAACGGTGGTAAAGAAAAATAACTAAGAAGAAAATAATATGTGCGATAAAAGTGACGAGGTGAGAACTTTAAAGTTTACCTTGTCGCTTTTTTTTATTAATGGACAACACGGGATTCTGACGTTTTTATCCTGTGTTACATTTACAATAAAAAATATTTAATAATATTAAATAAATAACAGCGAAATTAGTAAAGTTGACATAAAAACAAGAATCTTACAAAAAAAAATTTAGGCTAACTTTTTATAAAATATCTATTGCATTTTGAAAAAAACATGATAATATGTAAATATATACAAAAAAACCGGATTTCAAAACAAAATATCCCATTTAGCGACAACGCCGATTCCCCTTGGTACAAGGGCTTTTTCCCGGATACGCCGGATGGCTTTTCCGGCGAGCGGCAAAGAGCGATCTTGGGCGCTATGATATGAAATCATACTTCTTTTACAAGAAAATATACTCGCACAATGCCGTTTTCCGATATTTTTGTAGAAGCCCTGACGAAAGTTTCCGCTTCCCGAAAGGCTTATTTGCGACACCTATATATAAAACCCGCATGCTATGAAGAAAACGCACTTGTTTCGGCATCAGAGGTATTCGCATCCAAATCGGACGATCGCCGGAAAATCATTCCGGGCAGTCTCCGCATCGTTTTCCGTATTCCAGTTCCGCCAGATCGGAAGAGCA
>OGWS01001525.1_pt1 | contig 17826 bp, 18 predicted proteins | sample 1576111 | NCBI WGS metagenome assembly OGWS01 (sample SAMEA3541534, study PRJEB24748) | human gut metagenome | biome: human gut; feature: human-associated habitat; material: faeces | place: China | collected 2012
AATTCTACTGCATAATCGTTTGTTTTTCCCTCTCTGGTAAACAACTCTGTTAGATTTATGAGCATATTGATTCTCCAATACACACCTATGATATTATACATAGGTGCGTACATTTTGTCAACCAAATTTTTCTAAAAGTTTTATTTTCAGAATCGATTATTTCACCAGAGCCAGAGTATCTCTTGCGATTGCTAACTCTTCGTTGGTTGGGATCAGCATAACTTTTACCTTGGAATCTGCTGCAGAAATTACTGCGTTCTTTCCTCTTACATCGTTTGCCTGATCGTCGATCTTTACACCCAGGAAACCTAAGTACTCACAGATCGCTTTTCTGGTTGCCTTATCATTCTCACCAACACCAGCGGTAAATGCGATTGCATCAACACCGTTCATAGCTGCAGTGTAAGCGCCAATGTATTTTGCTACACGATAACGGAATGCATCCAATGCAACCTCTGCCAGATGATTGCCGGATTTTGCTGCTGCCTCGATATCACGGAAGTCGCTGGATACGCCGCCGCTCATACCAAGAACACCAGATTTCTTGTTCAGGATGTTCAGAACTTCATTAACATCCTTGCCCTCTTTGTTGCAGATGAACTGAACAACAGCCGGATCAATGTCACCACTTCTGGTTCCCATGATCAGACCTTCAAGAGGAGTCAGACCCATACTGGTATCTACACACTTGCCACCGATAGAAGCAGAAACGCTTGCGCCGTTGCCTAAGTGGCAAACGATCACCTTTGCGTTCTCTGGGTCTAAGTTGCCGAACTTGATAGTCTCGCCGGATACGAACATATGGCTGGTGCCATGGAAGCCGTATCTGCGGATGCTGTATTTCTCATAGTACTCATGTGGGATTGCGTACAGATATGCTTTCTCTGGCATCTTCATACCAAATCCGGTGTCCCATACTGCTACGTTTGGCTTGCCTGGCATAGCCTTCTCACAAGCCTCGATACCCATTAAGTTAGCCGGGTTGTGCAGCGGTCCAAGATCAAAGCACTCACGGATTACTTTCTTAACGTCATCGTTTACAACGATGGACTCGCTGTACTTGGTACCAGCGTGCAGTACGCGGTGACCGATTGCTGCGATCTCATCGGTGCTCTTGATTACGCCGTGCTCGGCATCCTGAAGAGCTTCCATAACCATCTCGATTGCAACGGTGTGGGTCGGCATGTCTTTCTCTACGACATATTTGTCCTTGCCAGCCGGCTGATGGGTAAGCTTGGAGCCCTCGATACCGATTCTCTCGCACAGACCTTTTGCGATTACGCTCTCATCGGTCATGTCGATCAGCTGGTACTTTAAGGAAGAGCTTCCGCAGTTGATAACTAAAATCTTCATAATGTGATATTCTCCTATAATACTTAACTTAAATTACTGGTTCTGGCACTGTACTGCAGTGATTGCAACAACGCCTACGATATCGTCAGCAGAGCAGCCTCTGGACAGATCGTTAACCGGCTTTGCAATACCCTGGCACATCGGGCCATAAGCCTCTGCCTTGCCAAGTCTCTGAACCAGCTTGTAACCAATGTTTCCTGCATCCAGATCCGGGAATACCAGAACGTTTGCATGACCTGCAACCTTGCTGTCTGGAGCTTTGGAAGCGCCAACTTCCGGAACGATTGCTGCATCAAGCTGAAGCTCGCCGTCCAGTGCAAGCTCCGGAGCCATCTCCTTAGCCAGCTTGGTAGCCTCTACAACTTTGTCAACATCTGCATGCTTTGCGGAACCCTTGGAAGAATGGGACAGCATAGCAACCTTCGGCTCCTCGCCGGTCAGCATCTTGAAGCTCTCTGCAGAAGATACTGCGATTGCTGCTAACTCTTCCGGATTCGGATTCTGGTTCAGACCACAGTCTGCAAATACGAAAGTACCGTTGCTGCCAAGATCGCAGTCCGGAACTTCCATTAAGAAGAATGCGGATACCAGCTTGGTGCCCGGTTTGGTCTTGATCACCTGCAGGCACGGACGAAGGGTGTTTGCGGTAGAGTGGCAGGCACCGGAAACCATACCGTCAGCATCGCCATTCTTGATCATAAGGCAGCCATAGTAAGCGTAATCGCTTAAGATGGTCTCTTTTGCTTTCTCAGGAGTCATGCCTTTGGACTTTCTCAGCTCAACGAACAGGTCGATATACTCCTGTGTCTTCTCGTAAGTCTGCGGATTGATGATCGTAGCACCGGATACATCCAGTCCCTCGCTGTGAGCGCCGATATCCTCCGGAGTACCGATGATAACAAGGTTTGCAAGACCCTCTTTCAGAATCTTCTCTGCAGCGACCCAGGTTCTGCGGTCCATGGACTCAGGCAGTACAATTGTTTTTTTATCTGCCTTTGCTTTGGCTTTGATTACATCAATAAATCCCATAATAATACCCCTTTCATGATTTAATGCATATAGTCTTATTATATACGGATTAAAAAGCAAAAGACAAGCTGTATTTTGTATTTTTTTGCACTTTTTGTAAAACAATGAAAGGGGATTTTTCCAAAGTCCTTCTCAAAAACCTGAATCTGCATCCGTTGCAGATCAGAGTGCCTTATGATATGATTGCTTGTATTAACCGGTAGAAAAATTTCTCCAAAAAACAGAAAGGATCCTGAAGTCATGTTTCCAGTCAAAGTCGCAGGCATCATTGCCGAATATAACCCATTCCACAACGGTCATCATTACCAGATTCAGGAGCTTCGCCGCCTGACCGGTGCAGACTACGTGGTCGTTGCCATGAGCGGAGATTTTGTCCAGCGGGGAGAACCTGCCATCTTTGATAAATATACCCGTACCCGCATGGCTTTATGCGGCGGCGCAGACTTAGTCGTGGAACTGCCGGTCCTGTTTGCCACCTCCAGCGCGGAGGATTTTTCCTCCTGCGGCGTGGCACTGTTAGAGAAACTTGGCGTCGATCTGCTTTGTTTTGGAAGCGAATCCGGCAATTTAAACAAGCTGCAGAATGCTGCGGAAATTCTGGTTGAGGAGCCGGAGGCATGGAAAATGCTTTTCAAAAAGCATCTAAAAAAAGGAGAAACCTACCCCACAGCCCGCAGTCTTGCCACAACCGAATACACCAAAGACCCGGAGCTGGCCGTGCTTCTTTCCTCCCCCAATAATATCCTCGCGATCGAGTATTTAAAGGCGTTGAAAAAACGAAACAGTTTGGTTACACCAGTCACCATACAAAGACAGGGAGCAGGATATCATGACGTACAATTGGAGCAGGATGAACCACGCCGCAGCGCACCAGAAAGTTCCACATCTGGTTCTGCTTCTCACCGGATTCCTATATCCAAAGCAAGACAAAATGATGCAACGCCGGCAGACACGCATTTTTTCGCATCTGCCTCTGCCATCCGAAGTCTGATCCAGAACAACGACTTTGATTCAGACGCCATCACAGAGAAGCTCCGTTCCCAGATCCCTGCTGCCGCCCTCTCTGCCCTCATTTCCGAAGGCGCACTGGACACCCCGGTCTTTCCGGACGATCTGACAACGCTTTTGAATTTCCGTCTTCTTTCCCTGACGCAGGAGCAAAAAGGGTTCAGCACATTTTCCGATCTGTCCCCGGAGCTGGCTTCGCGTCTCACAAAGCAGGTGTTGCAGTTTCGTTCCTATACAGAACGAATCGACCACTTAAAAACAAAAGGCTACACCTACACCCGTATCAGCCGGGCGCTGCTGCATCTGCTCCTTGGCATTACCAGTGAACAGGTTTCGCATGCACGCGCGCTGGATTATGCACCGTATGCCCGCATTCTGGGGTTCCAAAAGTCCTCTGCTTTGCTTCTGTCCCACCTGCGTGAAAAGAGCCAGATTCCGCTGATCACCAAAACTGCCAATGCAGGAAAGCTTCTCACACCGGATGCCCTGGCCATTTTAGAAACGGACTTTTTTGCATCTCATCTCTATCAGGCAATACTGGCTGGTAAAGGGCGTCAGATCCGCAACGAATACACGAAATCGGTGATTATCGTGTAAAATGAAAAATCCGCCGCAGTCCCATAACCGCAGCGGATTTTTCTCTTTATTGTTATCGTTTATTTTTAGCTTTCATCAGCCTTTTTGTTCTTATCCTTGCCAAGAATTTGATACAACGTCGGTTCAATCTGCAAAAACTCCAGAATCTGCTGAATTTCCTTTTCGTTGTGCTTTGGTTTTCCCTCATACACGGCCCGCAGAAGGATATTCTTCGGCGTGTGCTCCATATCGATAAATTCCAGAATCTGCGTCCGGTAGCCCTGCTGCTCCAGCAGTTCGGCACGGAGTGCATCGGTATAGAGTGCAGCCATCCGCTCTTTGATGAGCCCGTAATGCAGCACCGGCTCCATCAGATCGTTTTTCATCTGCTTATTCAGTTCGTGCTGGCAACACGGCACCGACAGGATCACCTTTGCGCCCCAGCGCACGGCCTTCTCCAGTGCATAATCAGTCGCAGTGTCACACGCATGCAGGGTCACAACCATATCAACATGGTCCACTCCTTCATAGGAAGCAATGTCGCCATGGTAAAACTTCAGATTGTCATACCCATAATGCTCGGCCAGCTTCCCGCAGTGGCTGATGACATCTTTTTTCAAATCCAGACCGATGATGCGGATCGGATAGCCTTTCATCTCATGCAGATAGTAATACATAGCAAAGGTCAGATACGACTTTCCGCATCCAAAATCGATGATGACATTTTCCCTGGTCTTATCCAGCTTTGGCAGGATATCCTCGATAAACTCCAGGAACCGGTTGATCTGGCGGAATTTGTCGTAACGGCTTTTTACGATCTTTCCATCCTGCGTCTGCACACCAAGATCGACTAGAAACGGCACCGGATGTCCCTCCGGGATCACATAGCGCTTCTGGCGGTTGTGCTGCAGCTTTGTTTCTCCTGCCTGCATCTTTACCGGAGGATTTTTTCTGGTTTTCACAGTCATGGTGCCCTTTTTGCTGACCAGTACCGTGGCGCTTCCCAGTTCCGACAAAACTTCCGCCTGTTTAAAGGTGCCGGAAAGCATGTCGCCTAAATAGCTTTTCAGTTCTTGTGCACCCAGATTTTTGTGAAATGCCTGGGTTTTTGTAAATTCTTCTGCCTAAAAGACCAGTGCGCCCTTGATGAGCATAGGGCGCACTTTTACTTTCTGCAGATGATCTTTTTCGGCCGGATTGCTTAAGACAAGCTGGTTCAGCCGCTCATTGATAAAATAGTCCAGCATGGACGTTAACGTTTCTTTTGCCATAATTTAAAATCATTCCGTGTTTCTGCAGCCAATGCTGCTCACACACAAGGTCAATCACCTGCAGGTATAGACAGGTTCTGTTATTAGTTCTTAAAGCTGTGGATCGGAGCCGGGATACGGCCGCCGCGGGTTACAAATTTCTCGCAGGAATATTTGTTTACCGGCATAACCGGAGCATAGCCCAAAAGACCGCCAAACTCTACCGTATCGCCCACGGTCTTTCCGATGACCGGGATCAGGCGGACTGCAGTAGTCTTCTGGTTGATCATGCCGATGGCTGCTTCATCTGCAATAATTCCTGCAATGGTCGTTGCCGGGGTATCACCCGGAATCGCGATCATGTCAAGACCTACGGAGCAGACACAGGTCATCGCCTCCAGCTTTTCAATCGTTAAAGCACCTAAGGATACGGCATCGATCATGCCCTGGTCCTCACTGACCGGGATAAATGCGCCGCTTAAGCCGCCCACATAGGAGGATGCCATGACACCGCCCTTTTTCACCTGGTCGTTTAACATCGCCAGTGCTGCTGTGGTTCCCGGTGCGCCTACACGCTCCAGACCGATTTCCTCCAGGATTTCCGCAACGCTGTCACCAACCGCCGGGGTCGGAGCCAGGGAAAGGTCGATGATGCCAAACGGAACACCAAGACGCTTGGAAGCTTCCTGTGCAACCAGCTGTCCGACACGGGTAATCTTAAATGCCGTCTTTTTGATGGTCTCACAGAGCACTTCAAAGTTCTCGCCACGTGCCTTTTCCAGTGCTACTTTTACAACACCAGGACCGCTGACGCCGACGTTGATGATCGCATCAGCCTCGGTCACACCGTGGAATGCGCCAGCCATGAACGGGTTATCGTCTGGCGCATTGCAGAATACGACCAGCTTTGCGCAGCCCAGGGAGTCATCTTCCCTGGTTGCCTCGGCCGTTTCTTTCACGATCTCGCCCATCAGGCGCACTGCATCCATGTTTAAACCGGTCTTGGTCGAGCCGACATTAATGGAGCTGCACACGCGCTCTGTCTGCGCCAGTGCCTGCGGAATGGAGCGGATCAGGTTTTCCTCAGCCGGGGTCATACCTTTGGAAACCAGTGCAGAGTAGCCGCCGATAAAGTTGACGCCAACTTCTTTTGCCGCTTTATCCAGTGTTTTTGCAATGGTCACAAAATCCTCCGGCTTTTTGCAGGCGCAGCCGCCAACCAGAGCGATCGGTGTTACCGAGATGCGCTTATTTACGATCGGTACACCGAAATCCCGCGCAATCTCTTCTCCGGTAGAAACCAGATTTTTCGCGTAGGTGGTAATTTTCTTGTAGATTTTCTCATTCAGGGCCTGCAGATCATCGTCACAGCAGTCTAACAGGCTGATTCCCATGGTAATGGTCCGAACATCCAGTTTCTCATGCTCGATCATATTGTTGGTTTCGATTACTTCAAACATATTCAGCATGGCTGTATCCTCTTTTCTTCCGTCTTGGAATCACCGGGATGCTCTGTTGGCATCCATCCGGTACTGTCCGCATTTCATTAAATACGGTGCATCTTGGTAAAGATTTCTTCGCGCTGGCACTTGATGGCTACGCCGATCTCCTCACCGACTTTTTCCAGTTCTGAAGCAATCTCGTCAAAAGAGCCTGTTGCATGCTCCATATCTGCGATCATCATCATGTTAAAATAATCCTGTACGATCGTCTGGGAAATATCCAGGATATTGACCTGTTTTTCTGCCAGATACGTACATACTCTTGCAATGATTCCTACGGTGTCTTTTCCTACAACTGTGATAATTACCTTGCTCATGTGGCTATCCTCCGTTTGTATAAAAGTATTTATGATCTACAGATTGATAATCTGCGACATTTCATCGCGTTTTGCAACCTCGATTGGAAAATCCTTCGCCTTGTATGGAGTATCCCCCTGATCAATTTCAAAGCGCACCGTCTCATAGGCGAGCGCCTCATAATTATTTTCCTTGCTTAAATGACCAAGCAAAATATGTTTTAATTTATCATTTAGAATATAGTTCAAAAGCCTTCCAGCATTCTCATTGGACAGGTGCCCATGATCCCCCAAAATACGGCGCTTTAAATAGTATGGATAAGGCCCTGTTTCCAGCATGTTCACATCGTGGTTGGCTTCTAAAAGAAGCGCATCCAGATCCTTTAAATGGTCGATGGTATACTGGTCAAAATGGCCGATATCGGTTGCCACCGCCACGTTTTTTTTCTCATGGCTCACCCGGTAAGCTACCGGATTTGCCGCATCGTGGTGGATGGAAAACGGTTCCAGTGTCAGGTCACCGATCTCAAAATCTGCATCTGGCAGGACCGGATGCAGAAGTTCCTTCGGATATTCCCCTAATTTGGTATTGGCAGCTACCTCTCTGAGTGTTTCTTCTGTTCCATAGATCGGCACATGATGTTTCCGTGCAAGCACCCCAAGTCCCTTAATGTGGTCGGAATGCTCATGCGTGATCACAACGCCGTTCAGTTCGGAGCCCTTAAGGCCAATCTCATTTAAGCCCTGCTCAATACGCTTGTTGCTGATTCCTGCGTCAACCAGGATATGCGTGTTCTCAGAACCCACATAAATGCAGTTTCCGCTGCTGCCGCTGGCAATACTTACTAATCTCATTGGTATGTTTCCTTATCTTTCTGCCGCGGCATCCGGCGGCATCTGTTTTCCCTGTTGTTTGATCTGGTCAAACATCTGACTGATCTGTTTTCTGGCATCATCGATTGGCCCACTGTTGTCGATCACGAAATCTGCCAGTTTTCCAAAGCGGCTCCGGTCTGCCTGGTTTTTCATGATATCCAGGCATTTTTTCCGGGAATAACCGCGGTTTTCCATCAGACGCCGGATACGGACTTCGTCCTCCGTGTCTACGTATACAAGATACTGGCAGATGTTGCGGCTGCGTTCATCGAACAATGCTGCCTCAACCACTACCAGATCTGCATGACTTTCCCGGATCCGACACCGGATCTCGTTCCAAGTCAGCGGATGGATCAGGGCATTCACCCGCTTTAAGGCTTCCGGATTTCCGAAGATCCGGTCCGCAAAGCGTTTCCTATCCAGCGTCCCATCCGGATTTAAGATTTCTTTTCCAAACAGACTTACCAGTCCGGTAAGTCCGGGTTGACCGGGTTCTTCCAGTTCCCGCGCCACAAGATCTGCCTGGATCACCTGCGCGCCGTAATCTTCGGAAAACAGCTCAAGGATCCGGCTTTTTCCGGCTCCTACTCCGCCGGTGAGGCCAAGTACCATCATATTAGTTGCCCATCTTCTCTCTCATTTTGGTTTCATGCTGCTGCAGAAGGGATAACAGAAGCTGTTTGGAAATACTGATATTTTCGCCATACGGGTTGATGACAAAACCCTTCAGATCATTCACCTGGCGGATCAGGATATTTCCGAAATCTTCCATGGTCATGATCAGTGCCTGATCATGGCTGCCATCCTCATTCCACTTGGAATATTCATCCATATCGGTAAATGCAAGATAGTATTTATCTCCCTGTGTATTCGTGATCTCCTCAAAACGGATCCAGGTAGACGGACCTTTTTTCTCCGTCAGGATCGTCTGCTTCTGGATTGGAGAAAGCAGATGTGCTTCCATTAAGGCTGCAGCCATATGGCTGCGGGTCAGGAAATCGTCGTGTTTTAAGACTTCCTGGAGTGCTGCTACCAGCTTTGGATTCTTGACATTTTCAGAATTCTGATTTGTATTATTCATATAAAAAACCTCTCTTAATTATAATGGCTCTCTTGCGCTCGTCCTCGAGACTTCGTCTCTCATTTCCTCGCCGTTCGCCATAAACGTGCCAGTATGTTGCTGTCCACGCAAGCGTGCCCAGCGACATACAACCCCGTTTCTGGCTCTCTTGCGCTCGTCACATTATAGCATACTTTTTGGGAGTGTTCCATAACATTTTTCCCGCAAAGAAAAAAGACCGGCTGTTTACACAGCCGATCCCAGTAATCCATAAATAACTGCTCCGACAACTCCACTGCCTAAAATTGTCTGGATTGGTCCAAGTTTTTTCTTTTGCAGCAGGCACAGAAAAATCAGGGAAAGAATGACCGCAACTACGTTGGTATTCTCACGGGTCAGCGCCTGTACTCCGCCAAGCCAGGCATTGACGGCAAGACGAATAGCTGCCGCAAGTACCATAGCTGCTACTGCCGGATGCAATCCTTTTAAAACCCCTTTTACATATCTTAAGCTGCGGTATTTATCGTAAAGGATCGCAAGCAGAATTACAATCACCATGGCAGGGAAAACGTAAGAAAGTGTCGCGATCAGGGTTCCGGGAATCCCGGCCGTTCTTGTTCCCACAAACGAGGCAATGTTGATTCCAAGCGGTCCCGGTGTCATCTCGGCAATCGAAATGATATCGGTAAATTCTGTATCAGTCAGCCAGTGCTGCATGGTAACCACACGGCTGCGGATCAGTTCCATGGAGGCATAGCCGCCTCCAAAACTAAACAAGCCAATCAGAAAAAATGTTTCAAACAGTTTATAATATAACATATCGCCCCTCCTTTATGCCTCTTTTGTCACATTCCGGTATTCCCACCAAGAAAGCAGTCCTCCGGCAACTCCGCATATCAGAATGATCAGAATGATATCCACCTTGAACCAGACAGCTGCAATGGCTGCGCCGATCAGCATGATCCAGGATGTCATTTTTTTATCCTTTACCACATTTTTCAGCATGCTGATGGAAACATTCATCATAACAGCGACAACGCCTGCCTGCATTCCTTTTAAGATCAGTGCAACCAGATAATTGCTGCGGAACTGAACATAGCAGGCTGACAAAATGGTCAGAATCACCATTGGAGGCAATACCGTTCCAAAAACAGTCAAAATGGCGCCGGTAAGTCCTGCCACATGATACCCGATAATAATAGAAGTATTGACTGCCATAACACCCGGACTGGACTGTGCGATCGCAACCATGTCCATTGCCTCTTCTTCGCTGATCCAATGCAGTTCTTCCACAAATTTTTTCTGGAGCATGGAGATAATGACCATGCCGCCGCCAAAGGTACAGGCACTGATCAGAAAACACGTTTTAAACAGTGTCCAGAGCATCCTCTTGTCTTTTTTCTTTTCACTCATTACGCATCCCCCTTTTTCTTTTCGTTTGCTGCCTTTATTGTAAGCAAGGCGTACCAAAAAATCCAATACCCTTATCTTTGCATGATATAGTTTTTTTCTATATCTTATCTTTTCATATCTTGCAATCACCACCGCGGTATACTATACTTTTGTTATGATCAAAAGGAGAATTGCCATGAAACTTCTTCAGCTGAAATACTTTTTAACCATATGTGAATACAGCAATATATCCCGGGCTGCCGGCAAACTCCATGTTTCCCAGCCCAGCCTCACGGCTGCCATGAAATCCCTGGAGCAGGAATTCGGCATCACCTTGTTTCATCGCCAGAGCCGCGGTCTGATTCTGACCGAAGAAGGGGAAATTTTTCGAAAAGAAGCTGCTGCACTGATGGAACACGCTGACCTTTTTTCTGAAAAAATGATGGCAATGGGTACAAAAAAGCAGGATATCCGGCTCGGAGTTTCCCCCATGCTTTCCATCCTGCTTTTTCCTGCTTTAGTTCAATCGTTCCATCAGGCGTACCCGGATGCCCGGATCCAGATGGTTGAAAATGGTTCTGTAACCAACAAATCCATGGTTTTGGATGGCATGCTCGATGCTGCGATCATTGCATCCGATTCGCCGCCTTCCTCTGTTTATGGAAGCTGCCCACTGCTTCCGGTCCATATCTGTCTTTATCTTTCTTCCACCCATCCGTTAAGGGACCGGGCGTCGCTAACCCTGGCAGATACCACCGGAATTCCGCTTGCACTGCTGGCAGAAGATTCTTTTCTCACGACGTTTTTATACAAAATGTTTTCCAAAAAACAAATAACGCCCGATGTACTGCTCCACACAAACCAGCTGGCAGCAATCCGCCAGCTAATTAGTCTTAAAACGGCAGGCTCTTTTTTATTCGACCATGTTTTAAAAGAGGATTCTGACATTGTAAAAATTCCGGTTTCGGATCTGCCCCAGATTCAGACTTACCTGATCTGGAATACCAGTCAGCCGCAGAATGCCGGTATCCGCCATCTGATCCAGACTGCCCGTTATTTTGCATCCAGCCAGTTATTTCCTTCATGAGCTTCTACCTCAAGGGAAACCTTCAGGTCCGCGGCATGTTTCATTTTATCCGTCAAAATCTGTACCACCTGCTCCACTTCTTCCTGATGGGCTTCTACCAGAAGCTCATCGTGGACCTGCAGGACAATGCGGGAACGCAGATGCTTCTCCCGAAGTTCCCGGTCTACCGCGATCATCGCCAGTTTCATGATATCCGCGGCAGTTCCCTGGATTGGGGAATTCATGGCAACACGCTCCCCAAAGGAACGCTGCATGAAATTGCCGGATTTCAGTTCCGGGATTGGTCGTTTTCTTCCATACATGGTGGTGACATATCCCTGTTCTTTGCCAAGTTTGACCTGGTCATCCAGAAATGTTTTCACGCCCGGATACGTCTCAAAATACTTATTGATATATTCCAGCGCCTCTTTCCGGCTGATGCTTAAATCTTCGCTCAATCCGAATGCACTGATTCCATATACAATGCCAAAGTTTACTGCTTTCGCGTTGCGGCGCTGAAGCGGCGTTACCTCAGCAAGCGGTGTATGGAATACTTCGGAAGCCGTGATGGCATGGATATCCTGGGCATCGCGGTAGGCGTTGATCAGACGTTCATCGCCCGACATGTGCGCCAGAATGCGAAGTTCGATCTGGGAATAATCGGCATCCACGAACACATATCCATCTTCCGGCACAAATACTTTGCGGATGGCACGTCCAAGTTCCATACGGACCGGGATGTTCTGAAGGTTCGGCTCGGTGCTGCTGATGCGTCCCGTTGCAGTGATTGTCTGATTAAACTTCCCGTGGATCCGGCCGTCTTCCCGGATAAAACCAGCCAGCCCCTGCGCATAAGTCGAATTCAGCTTGGTGAGCTGACGGTATTCCAGGATTTTCTGTACCACCGGGTAATCCGGTGCCAGCTTTTCCAGCACATCTGCCGCTGTGGAATATCCGGTTTTTGTCTTCTTGCCATGCGGCAGCTGCATGCGCTCAAAAAGAATTTCCCCGAGCTGTTTTGGGGAATTGATATTAAATTTCTCCCCGGCAAGTTCATATACTTCCTGCTCCAGCGTGGCAATTTTCCCTTCCAGCTGCTCGCCGTATTGCTTTAGCTGTTCCTTGTCCACGCGGACTCCGGCCTGTTCCATATGATACAGACTGTAGATCAGCGGCATCTCCATCTCCCGGTAGAGTTTTAACATGCCCTCCTGTTCCAGACGGTCCCGCAAAACACCGGACGCTTTGTATGCCACATAAGCCATATAGCAGCCACAGATCACTGCCTCCGGCAGTTCTTCCCCAAGCGCTGCTGCCAGTGTTTTCTTTCCAAGCAGGTCTGCCCTGGACGGCACCGTCATGCCAAGGTAATCTCTCGCAAGATCATCGTACTCATACGTATCTTTTAACGGATTTAATAAGTAGCCTGCCACACCCATGTCCACAACCGCACTGCCATAATCCAGATTCAGATACGGAAGCTGGGATTTTAAATCCAGCACAGCTACCGGTTCCAAAGACGGATCCCGGTTTACGATCAATGTTTCCACATGATCACACAGATAATTCCCGGTTAAAAAGCCAGCTGCCGGAATGGTATAGATCTCCTCCTCACCCGTGCAGATGGCAAGACCTGCTACTCCGCTTTCGGAAAGGATCAGCTGGCATCCCACCTGTTTTGCAGTCAAAGCTTTTTCAAAAATCTGCTCTGCCCCGGATAGATCCTCTATACTCCAGAAATGCTCTTCGACCGAATTGCCTTCCATCTCCTGCACATCGAACCGCGCCAGAATAGACTTAAACTCCAGACGCTTCATATACTGGTATGCTTCCGGCGTATACAGATTTTCCAGTTTTGCATCCTCATAATCAAAGGCAATTGGGCAGGTGATGCAGATCTCTGCCAGTTTTTTGCTCATGACCGCCATGTCAAAATGCTCTTCCAGTGCTTTTTTTGCACGCGGCGGCTTTACTTCTTCCAAATGCGCGTACGCATTCTCAATGCTTCCATATGCCACGATCAGATTCGTGGCGGTCTTTTCTCCGATTGAAGGTACACCCGGGATATTGTCGGAAGTATCACCCATAAGCGCTTTGACATCGATAAATTCAATCGGGGTTACCTGATACTCCCGTTTTACATCTTCCGGATAATAGTCATGAATCTCCGTGGTACCGCGGCTGGTCTTCGGAATCCGGATCTTGATATGCGCATCGGCCAGCTGTAAGAGATCACGGTCTCCTGATACCACGGAAACCTCCTCACCTTCTGCCTGGCAGCGCTTTGCCACAGTTCCCAGGATATCGTCGGCCTCATAACCGGCCATGGTCAGAATCGGAACTCCCATTGCCGTCAGTACCTCTTTCATCAGCGGAACCTGTTCTCTTAATTCCTCCGGCATCGGCTTTCTGGTGCCCTTGTAATCTGCATACATCTTGTGGCGGAAGGTCGGCTCTTTTAAGTCAAAAGCCACTGCGAGATGGTCCGCTTTTTCCTCTTCCAGTATCTTAAACATAATATTGAGGAACCCATACACCGCATTGGTATGAAGTCCCTCAGAATTTGTCAGCTCCGGCACACCATAAAACGCACGGTTTAAAATGCTGTGCCCGTCTATTAAAACCAGTTTTCCCATGGATTTTTCCTTTCCCTTATATAGAACGAATTCAGTGCTGAATCCAGATTCGAAGCTGCATCAGTAAAATGACCAGGACAGAAGCTGCATTCAGCGTATTCGCCGCATAACAGATCACCTTTCTCAAGCGCGCGGTACGTACTGTAAGCCAGGCATTCTCCATGCTTTCTTCCAGCAGACCCGGAATGTCGTAAACCCCGGTTCCCTCATCCAGCTGCTTTAAGCCTACGGAAACCGTATAATAGATTTCCAGTTCTTCCCGGCAGGCCGGACAGCTTTTTACATGCTTCAAAAACTGCTCCAGCTGCGTCTCGTCGAGCTGATGGTTGATATAAGGCATGACCATTTTTTCTGCTTCCCTGCATGAATACATTCTGTCACCTCCTGCCATCGTTTTTGTTGTTCTTCCTTTGGGTGTTCTGCACGTTTTCGCCAGTCCATACTATTTCATGCATTGTTTCCGCATTCCACCATATTTTCTTCACTTTCGTTCCTGTGAATACATACCATCATACAATACTCCGCTTAATTTTTCAATTTCTTCCTCTATTTATTTTCCGTCCGATTGACTTGATTTTTATTCTTTGTTAAAATTACTTTCATTATGAAGACCGGTTTGCCGCTGCTAATTTCGTATTGCCGTGCAGGAGCATGCCCCACATACAGCCGGTCATACGAAAGGAAGGTTCCCACATGCCTAAATTAAATGAACATTATCAGGCCTTAAAAGAAAGCTATCTCTTCGCGGAAATCGCTCACCGTGTCGCTGCTTACGAGGCAGCACATCCAGACAAAAAGATCATCCGCCTTGGTATCGGCGATGTTACGCTTCCGCTTGGAAGTCTTGCCATCAAAGGGCTTCATGAAGGAGTCGATGCCATGGCTTCCGCCAAAACCTTTAAAGGCTATGGTCCGGAGCAGGGCTACGAATTTCTGCGCGATGCGATTTCTGCTTACTATGCCCGTAACGGTGTTTCTGTCGATGCCGCTGACATCTTCATTTCCGATGGTGCCAAGAGTGATACCGGAAACATTTCCGAATTGTTTGACAACGACAACGTGATTCTGATTCCGGATCCGGTCTACCCGGTTTACGTGGATTCCAACATCATGAACGGAAAAAAAGTTACCTATTTATCCGGCAATGCAGAAAACAACTTTCTCCCGATGCCAGATCCGGCTGTCCATGCAGATATCATCTACCTCTGCTCCCCGAATAACCCAACCGGCGCTGTATACAATAAGGAACAGTTAAAGAAATGGGTAGATTATGCCCTGGCTAACAACGCTGTCATCCTCTTTGACTCTGCATACGAGGCATTCATCTCCGACCCAGAGCTGCCACGCAGCATCTATGCGATCGAAGGTGCAAAAAAATGCGCGATTGAGTTCTGCTCCCTGTCCAAGACTGCAGGCTTTACCGGAACCCGCTGCGGCTACACCGTAGTCCCGAGAGAACTGGTCTTCCCGGCTTCCAATGGAAAAGAGATGTCCCTGCATGCTATGTGGAACCGCAGACAGTCCACAAAATTTAACGGTACCTCCTATATCATCCAGAAAGGCGCCGCTGCCGTCTTCACGGAAGAAGGCATGGCACAGTGCCGCGAAAACATCGCCTATTACCAGGAAAATGCACTCATTATCGCAGATACCTTAAAGCGTAAAAATATCCGTTTCTTTGGCGGTATCCATTCCCCATACATCTGGTTTGAATGCCCGGATGGTATGGAATCCTGGCAGTTTTTTGACTACTTATTGGAAAATGCACAGGTAGTCGGAACCCCGGGTGCAGGCTTTGGCGAAAACGGCAAACATTACTTCCGCCTCACTTCATTCAACAATCATGAAAACACCATCGAAGCCATGAAACGTTTCGAACATTTATTTTAATCGGAAAGCTGCGAAACCATTGCTATTTATTTAAATTGTATATCCAATAACAACAAATTTTTAAAAATCCCTTGCAAAGCTCCGGCACTTATGCTACAATATTTTTTGCGTAAGTAAGCCGGCGTGGCGGAATGGCAGACGCATCAGACTCAAAATCTGACGGGGGCGACCTCGTGCCGGTTCGAGTCCGGCTGCCGGCATCCTTGGCAGGGGCAAAGAGCTTTGAACAGTTGATTTTCAGTTGTTCAGGGCTCTTTCTTTTTTATTTCTTTTTATATCCAGACCTGCCAGCAATTCTTCTGCTGATTTTCCTGTCGTCTTCTTACAATATTCTTATTTCTTTTTTTCTCCTGTATTTCCGCTCCACTTTGCGTTATAATGAATGGAAGAATGTCCGGTCTGCTGTACATTCTGCTATAAAACAAAAACAGGACTCGCACAACGACTGCGAATCCATTTCTAAAATGGAGGACTTATGATACCAAAGAAATTAAAATACACCATGACCATCACCCTTCTGGCTCTTGCCACTGCTTGCCTGGCTACCGGGTGTAAAAAGAAACACGATAAAATCGATCTGTCAGGCAGTCAGGCGGCAGAATCCACCGTACAGACTGCTCCTGCAGCCACCACTGCTTCCGAAGAGAACAGCAGTGAAAATCAAACAGCACAGGAAATCACCATTGAACCGGCAATCGAACATGCCGCCGGTCAGTCCCAGGGAACTTCGGCTGGTGGTTCGGCCACAGCTTCTTCCCTGTCAGTCAAAACAGAAACCTACCAGAACGGAAATGTCTCCATTCAATATCCGGTCATTTCTGACTCCTCGGTAAACGCAGAGATCAACGCACACTTAAAAGAAAATGCGCTTTCCATCCTGAAAGCCTATGAAATCGATGAAACCAAAGATACCGTAACGATCACCTGCAAAATTCTCTCCGCAACCAAAAACCGGATCACGGTCCGCTATGAAGGCGACTGCGCAGGTCCGGACAGTATGCACCCAACCGCCGTATTCTACACCAATACCGTAAATCTGTCTTCCGGCGCCGATATCGGTCTGTCCCAGCTGGTCGATCCGTCTACTCTGGCTGCCTACGTTCTGTCCGATGACTGTACGTTTCCGGAAGCAGACGCTGAAATAGCAGCTGCCGCAAAAGAATTCCTTGCATCCATGGATCAGGCCTATTATACCGATCTGTTCCAGCATGCAGATTTCCCATACAGCGGCACATTCCCGGAATGTTTCAGTTACGAGTTTGAAGGTTCTGTCTATGTCTCCCTTCCAGTTGCCCATGCAATCGGAGATTATATTCTGGCGGTTTACACCCCGGAAAATAAATAAAAGAAAGACGAGGATTTTATCTTATGGAAAACGTAACCATCTTTACCCACCCGCTGATCCAGCACAAAATTTCAATTCTGCGGAATAAAAACACCGGAACCAACGAATTCCGCGCCCTTATTGAGGAAATTGCCATGCTCATGGGCTACGAAGCCTTGCGCGATCTTCCTACTGAAGAGGTCGAAGTCGAAACACCGATTGAAACCTGCATGACTCCTATGATTGCCGGAAAGAAACTGGCAATTGTCCCGATTCTCCGCGCCGGTCTCGGTATGGTAAACGGCATTCTGGCACTGGTTCCAAGCGCGAAAGTCGGACACATCGGTCTTTACCGCGACGAGGAAACCCACGAGCCTCACGAATATTACTGCAAGCTTCCAACCCCGATCGACCAGAGAACGATCGTTGTCACTGACCCGATGCTGGCAACCGGCGGTTCCGCTGTTGCTGCTGTCGATTTCATCAAACAGCACGGAGGAAAACACATCAAATTCATGGCGGTCATTGCAGCTCCGGAAGGATTAAAACGCCTGCATGAAGCGCATCC
>OGWS01001550.1_pt1 | contig 17601 bp, 10 predicted proteins | sample 1576111 | NCBI WGS metagenome assembly OGWS01 (sample SAMEA3541534, study PRJEB24748) | human gut metagenome | biome: human gut; feature: human-associated habitat; material: faeces | place: China | collected 2012
ATACTTGCATATCAACGCCCTTTGAGCCTGTCAGTATTTGATTGTTTCGACTTCGTACCGTGTTTGCACCATGAAAAACATTGATTTTACTGACTTCTTCAATGTTTTCTTATCTGGTGCTACCATTTCCGGCCGGCTTTTTTCTCCCCGTGCGCGATACTGTCCGCAAATTTTATCCATATTATTAAAACTGTGAAAAATGCCTTGCATATTCCACATAAAAAGTGCTATAATCATTGCGAAAAAATAAAAAAGGAGGCAAGTCCTATGGACAGTTGTGACAGACGAAATGTACATATGACGATGGATACAGACTATACTGCTGTTTCGAGTGTCCGTAAGCATCCTCTTTTGAAATAAGCGCCGAGCCTTGCTCCATCGTGATGAACAAGTCCACAACTGATGTTTGTGTCACTGTATCTGTTACGGTGGATTTTTTGTGCCCTTTTCCGGGCACAGAAGGAGGCTGATTATGAAAAAAGCAACATGGAAAAAAACATCTTTTGCCGAGAAAATCGTTGAGATCATCCGCACCTCCCCTTCGATCAATGAGATGCGGGAGCAGCTGCAGGATTATCACGACAACGATATCGCACAAAGCCTGCAATTCCTAAACCGCGCGGAACGCAATCTGCTGTACAGCGCACTTGATGCGGAATGGCTGGCGGAAATCATCTCCTATCTGGATGATCCGGCGGAATACATTGATGAAATCGGCATTGACAAGCTGGCCGAAATTCTGAACGAAATGGATGCGGACGACGCGGTCGATCTGTGGGAGAACATCGACGAGAGCGTAAAAGTAAAGCTGCGCCCGATGATCGATGACGAAACCAAGTCAGCCATCCTGCTTATCAATTCCTATGACGACAGCGAAGTCGGCAGCCTGATCACGACCAACTACATCTGCATCAAGCAGAACCTGACCATTCGGCAGGCCATGCACGAGCTGGTAAAGCAGGCCGGTGAAAATGACAACATTGGAACGATTTATGTAGTCGATGATAAAAACCGCTTCTGCGGTGCAATCGACCTGAAGGATCTCATCGTTGCCCGAGAGAACGTTCCGCTGGATTCCATCATCAGCTACGCGTATCCGTATCTGCTCGACCACGAGAAAATCTCAGAGAGCATCGAGAAGATCAAAGATTATGCCGAAGACTCCCTGCCGGTGCTGAATAAGGATAGAAAGATCATCGGTATCATCACCGCACAAGACGTTGTCGAGGCCGTGGATGACGAGCTCGGCGAGGACTATGCAAAGCTCGCCGGTCTGTCCGCCGAGGAGGATCTCAACGAAACCACCAGGGAAAGCATGAAAAAGCGCCTGCCGTGGCTGATCATCCTGCTGTTCCTCGGCATGGGCGTTTCGACCGTTGTCGGTGCATTTGAAGGCGTTGTAGCCGTGCTGCCGGTCGTTATCTGCTTCCAGTCGCTGATTCTCGATATGGCCGGCAACGTTGGTACGCAGTCGCTGGCGGTTACGATTCGTGTGCTGATGGATGAAAACCTGAGTGCTAAGGACAAGCTGCACCTCACCTTCAAGGAAATGAAGGTCGGCACCTGCAACGGCGCGCTGCTCGGCATTATGGCGCTTGTCTTTCTCGGTGCATACATAGCGCTGTTCAAGGGCTATGCCATCGGACATGCGTTCCTGATCTCCGGCTGCGTTGGCATATCACTGCTTGTAGCGATCGTGATTTCCAGTCTGGTCGGTACGCTCGTGCCGATCCTGTTCCATAAAATCAAGGTAGACCCGGCAGTTGCGTCCGGTCCGCTGATTACGACGATCAACGATCTGGTTGCCGTTGTAACATATTACGGTCTGGCATGGATTCTGCTGATTCAGCTTTTGCATATTGTTTGAGTGAAAAAACACCCTCTATATCGAATGATATAGAGGGTGTTTGCTATCTGTTTTTGCTTTTAATCATGCTTTCTGCGGATACCGAAGTACGCCAGTCCCATTGCGGACAGACCGCACAGAGCCGCCCACAGACCGCCGATATCGCCGGTTTTCGGAACGCTGGACGTCGGAGTCTTGCTGTCGGGAATGTTCACTGTCTTCGTTTTATCCGGCGTCTTGGTCTGTGTTTCCGGCTTGGTCGTCGGAACCTTGCTGTCCGGGATGTTCTCCGTCGGCTTCAGCGGATCAAGCGGTGTAGGCTGATCCGGAATGTCAACCGGAGGCTTCGGATCGGGATCGGGAGTCGGTTTCGGGTCCGGCTTGTGGTGACCGCCGCCGCCACCGCCGCCGCCGGATTTCTTGCTGTTGGTGATGGTGAAGCCATCTGCCATGCTGCCGGAAATCGAGGTATTAAAGCCGTCAACGGCCTCCTCTTCGACGGTATAGGTGTAAGCGCCGTCCAGATTTGCAAAGGTGTACGACCAGGTCTTGCCGTCCTTGTCGGTGGATCTTTCGCTCAGAAGCACCGTACCGATTGCGGTTCGCGTGCCGTCCTTCGCAATGCGGATAAGGTTTACGGTAACAGCGGTCGGATACGCGCTTGCGCCGCTCCAAACCTTGTGTACGGTGAGGGAAACCGGATTTTCCAAGGTGTCCTCACCCGGAATGATCACTTCGCCGTTTGTGCCGACACCGCCGCCGCGCTCTGCGGTATTGCCCATAATCTTGAGCGGTGCGGTTTCAGCCAGTGCCTTGCTCTCTGCGGAAACAACAGCCTTGAGACCGTAGCCATTGGTCGCACCGGAAGCCGGCTTAACCGGGGCACCCGGATTCGCTGCATCGTAGCGGTCGCCTCCGAAAGCACCGTAATTTGGATCACCCGCGCCGATCGAGGTATCGCGGTACCAGGTTACCAGTCCGCCGCCGTACATCTTGCCGCTGAAGCTGGTGGAATACGTCTCGTTCCACTTGAGCAGGAATGCCGCATCATCAGCAGATTTGCCTGCCGTATTGCCGAATACAGCTGCATCCGTGCCAAGGCTTACCGTGCCCACCGGGCAGGACCAAATGCCGCCGCCCTGAATAGCTGCCGTGTTTGCGGTGATAAGCGCATTCTTAATAGTGATCGACCACGGTGCATGGCTGACGTAAACGCCGCCGCCCTGTCGATGCGCCGTATTGTTTACAATATTGCCGCCTTCAAGTACAACGCGGTCTCTGCCGGACCAGCTGTATACACCGCCGCCGCAGGATGCCGTATTGTCCGAAATCGTGCCGCCGGTCATGTGGAACCGGCCGCCGCCAACCGTGTCATTCTCGCTCAGGACGGCCGTTGCAACGCCGCCGCCCATGCCGTTGGTCTTGTTGCCGGTAATCGTGCCGTTTGTCATTTCAAACGATGCGTTGTCCTCTACGAAGACACCGCCGCCGCCTGCATTCGGCAGCTGAATTGTATCGGAATCGACTGCTGTGCTGTTGCCGGAAATCGTACCGCTGGACATGGTGAACGTGCCGTTCTCACGCACGCATACACCGCCGCCGCGCTTTGCCGTGTTGTCGGCAATCGTGCCGCCGCTCATGGCAAGAGACGAAGTGCCGTTTACGAGTACGCCACCTGCCGCGTTATACTCCGATGCGGTATTGCCCGAAATCGTGCCGTCGGTCATCGTCATGGTGCCGTTTGCGAGGGCAACCGCGCCGGAATACTGGTTCTTGAACATACATCCGGTGATTTTGCCGCCGTTCATGGCAAATTTGCCGCCGTTCTTCACATAAACCGCGCCGCAGTTTGCGGAGGACGAAGCGGAAATGCTGCTGAGCTCGCCGTTCCCCATGGTGAAGGAGCCGCCGTCCACCGTAATCGCACCCATGTTCGAGCCGCTCAGGCTCATACGAGTGATCGTGCCGCCGTTCAGCGTCATTGCGCCGTTTACCTCGGCAAACGAGCCGTTAGCGATGCGGAAGCAGGAGAAATTGAAGCTGCCGTCCAGAATCAGCGCCGCGTCTGGCTCCACGCGGAAAGCTGGACCGGTGAAGCCATTCTTGAACACAATCGAAAGGCCCTTGCCTTCATCGGTCAGCGTGATGGTCTTGCCGGACGGAATCGTAACCGTGCCGTCTACAATGAAGCTCTTGTTTGCGGTAATGGTGGTGTTTCCCTCTGCTGCCACGTCAACGGCCTGCTGCAGCGTGCTTTCTTCGCCTTCGCGGATATTTGCGCCATCGACAGTGACCGCAAACTTTACAGCAACACCGGCAGGAATCGTCAGCGGATCCGAATAGATCGCAACATCTGCCGAGCATGCTTCAATATAGAAGTAGGTGATATTGGTATCTTTGTTAAATGCCTTTCTGCCGATGGTCTGCAGCTGGCTTTTGCCCTTGCCCTGTTCGCCAATCTGCACGGAAGTCAGCTTGGCGCAGGTGCTGAATGCACCGGCCGAGATGGTCTGTACGCTGTCGGCAAGCTCCAGCTTTTCGATACCGGTGTTCGTAAACGCTGCCGTACCGATGGAAACAACCCCTTCAGGGATGATCAGCGTGCCGGAAAGATTCGAGCAGCTGTAAAATGCGTAGCTGCCAATATTTTTCAGCGTACCCGGGAACGTAACACTGCTGATGGCAGTGCCGCTAAATGCATCGGTACCCAGAAAAGTCAGCGCATTCGGCAGAGCCAAATCGCCCTCAATCTTGACATTCATAAATGCCTTATCGCCAATCGAAGTAATCGAATTCGGCAGCTGTAATTCTCCGGTCAGACCCTTACAATTGCTGAACGCACTCTTGCCGATGACCGTGATATGAGACCAGTCAACGCCGGTAATTCCGGTGTTCAAAAATGCACCTTCCGGAATTTCGGTAATGCGTTCCGGCAGAACAACCTTACCAGTAATATCCGTCATGTTAGCGAATGCGCGGACACCCAGAGACTCGAGCGAATCAAAGGTATGCTCACCCAGCTCCAGCGAGAAGGACTCCATATTATTGAAGGCTTCCTGTTTAATGCTCGTCAGTGCGGAGAAATTCAGGCCTTCCAGCGTAGTCAGCGAAGAACAGTTCATAAATGCCTGAATACCGACAGAAGTAACCTTGGACAGATCAGCGACCGAAGTCAGCGCCGCGCATCCCGTGAACATATAGTCACTGACTGCAGTAATATTATCCATGCCTGCAACCGTCGTCAGCGACTTCTGACCGCGGAAGGCATACTCGCCGATTTCCAGCGGCAGACCGCCCAGATCAGCGGTTTCCAACGCAAGACTGCGGTGATTTGCCCAGTCAAACGCATGATCCTGAATGCCGACAACCTTGTATTCCTTATCGTCATAGGTTACAGTTTCCGGAATAACCAGCTTGGTCACGCTGTCTGCACAGCCGGTAACAACGGCATCGCCCGAGGAAACATCATACCGGATGCTGTCCTGCGTAAACGCGGTGACTGCATACGCCGCAACCAGCTTTTCTTCAGCAGGCTTCTCCTCTGCCGGAATCTCAGCCGCAGGCGCTTTCTCAGCCGGTACGGACGGTGCCGCCTCGGCCGGTGCTTCAGATGTACTCGGCGGTGCAGACTCGCCCGGTGCAGACGGCTCGCTCGGTGCAGACGGCTCGGCGTTCTCGCCGGTGCCCTCTGTCGGAGCGGGGCTGCTCATGTCCGGTGTGTTTTCTGTACCGCTGTCCTCTGCTTTCGGAGCGGATGCTGCGTGATCGCCACTCTCGGAGTAACCGGTGTCGGTGCTGCCGTCTTCCGCTTCAGCCGCAAATGCTGCAAAAGTACCCGTACTGAACGTCAGATTAAGCGACAGCAGGATGGCCATCAGCCTTGTAAACTTTTTGCTCATACTACTCAGTCCTTTATCATGCAATCAGGAAATATATCCTCCTCGCCGGTGGTCCGTATCCGCGACAGACGAGGTGTTCTCTCTGTATGGTATAGCTTACCATACAGAGGGTACGAAAAAAGGATACATTTTGGCAGAAAGCCTTCAATACTATATTAGCAAAACGTAGAAATTATTGATATGCGATTGTACAATGTGCTGAAACGCGCGGTCAGGCGTGTAAAAACAATCAAAATCTGCACGAAATATCCAGTATCGATGCGTCTGACAGATATAATTTTTTCTGTTAAGCAATAAAATATATCCAATTTTACAACTTAAATCAGATATACTATAATATTATGCAAAAAACGAGGTGAGCACATGAAGCCCAAAATACAGACTGTGATACTGTTTTTTCTGACCGCGGTGTTTGCCGTCAGCGCATTCATGCTGGTGCGCCAGATGACGAGCTACCGTGCAGGTGATGAAGCCTACGCCGAGGCTTCCGAGATTGCCGCGATACCCGAAGTGCCGGAGACGGAAACCGTTCAGCAGCCAACCGAACAGCCGCCGCAGGAAACGCAGACCGAACCCACTCCGTCTGCCGACCCGTATGCACAGGCGCTGGAGCAGATGGATCTGCCTGCTCTGCAGCAGGTCAACAGTGATGTCATCGGCTGGATTGCCATTCCGGGCACCGAGATTTCCTATCCGCTGGTGCAGGGCACGGACAACGACTATTATCTGACACACACCTGGAACCAAAACAGCAGCGCAGTCGGCGCGATTTTCATGGACTGCCGCTGCTCTGCCGATTTCAGCGGCTTTAACACCATCGTGTACGGTCACCGGATGAACAACGGCTCGATGTTTGCCGCGCTGAAGCACTACCAAAAACAGGATTTCCTGCAGGCACATCCGCAGATATATGTGACCAATGCAAGCGGAACCCATGCGTACAGCATCTACGCGGCCTATGAGGCAGCGCTTGACGGAACCGCGTATTACAGTGCGTTTTCCGACGAAACGATCAAAAAAACCTTCATTGACGAAGGCGTTTCCCTGTCGGTGATCCGCACCGGCGCAGTACCGACCGTAAACGACCATATCCTCACGCTTTCCACCTGCACCGGCAACGGGCATGCAACCCGCTGGGTAGTGCAGGCGGTCATGGAATAAAAAAGCATCCCGCTTGCTGTGCTTCAGCAAGTGGGATGTTGTTATATACTCTTATTCTTCCTCGTCCGCCAGCTTTGCCACGCGGACAAATTCATCCATTTCGCGTGTGCGCCATTTCTCCTTGTGGCTGAAAATCTGGCGGTAGAGCGAAATATAGCAGTCCTCGACCGACAAACGGATCAGCCTTCCCTCTTTTACGCTGTTCTCGACTGCGTACCACGGCAGAAAGGATACACCGCGATCAATCTCAAGCATGCGAATGAGCAGCGAGGTATCACCGCACTCGAGCGACGGCGTAAGGATGGTCCGCCGCGCGGCAAGACGGCGGTTGAGTACACGGCGATAATTATCCTGCTCGGTAAGGAAAAAAGGCTGCGTGAGCAGTTCCTCAATCGTCAGCTCTTTTCCGCCTAGCTCCTCGCGCAGCGAGGCAGACGCCACAAATACGATCTCCTCGCGCTGCTCCATCAGCTTGTTCCAGTTGTTGCTGTACAGCGGCTCATCGAGCACATAGATCATGTCCAGCTCGCCGCGTTCCATATGCTCGATCAAATCTTCCGGCTCACCGACCGTGATGCGGATAGACACTTTCGGGTTGAATTTGCGGTACAGATGCAGCACCGTCGGCAGCTTGAGACATGCAAGCGACTCAATCGTGCCGATATGCAGCGAACCGTGCAGCTCTGCCGTGGATGTGACCGACATGCGTGCCTGATTGACCTGATTCATCACGTCGCACGCATGGCTGAGAAAACGCTCGCCCGTGTCGGTCAGCGCGATACGCTTGCCCATGCGGTCGAACAGACGCGTGTCCAGTTCCTCCTCCAGCTGGCGTATCTGCACCGTTACCGCCGACTGTGAGTAGCCGAGGCTCTCTGCTGCGCGTGAAAAACTCTTAAACTGTGCTACCCGAATAAAGGTTGCAAGCTGCCGAAGCTCCATGAATTTCCCTCTCTCCCCTATATTATCAATATTTTGAATCGAAATGATAAAATATATGAATTTGACTTAACCCATTAAACAGAATATACTAAATCTACAAAGAGGTCAAGAAAGAAATTGGAGGTTTACCACAGATTTTTTATTTATCCTTTTTACACAAAAACCGCGTCTTATTTTACAGCATTTCGCCTAAAATAAGCGGTTCTTTTTGTGTCCGGAGGCAAAAAATCTCGGCAGACTTCCACGGCAGCAGACCAAAGAGGGGCAAACAAACGGTCTGCGCCGCAAAGGGTAACATCGCATAACCGAACAGGTGCACTTTCCGCAAAGTGCCGCAGTTCAAATTGTGTGGTGCTGCCCGCCAAAAAGGAGGAAAAAGAAATGAAAGAAAAGAAAAAATTCAAACTCGGATTACTGCCTAAGCTCATCATCGCCATCATTGTCGGCATCCTGTTCGGCCAGTTCCTGCCGGAAGGCTTCTGCCGCTTTGTGGTAACGCTCTCGTCGTTCTTCAGTCAGTTCCTGTCGTTCATCATCCCGCTGATGATCCTCGCGTATGTTACCATGGGCATTGCTAACCTCAAGAGCGGCGCGGGCAAGCTGCTGCTCATCACGGTTGCCATCGCCTACTGCTCGACCCTGATCGCAGGCTCGGCTTCGTTCTTTGTAGCCGACACCCTGTTCCCGCACTTCATGAGTGCGGACGCGCTCGACAAGATCGCCGCAACCGCAGGCAACTCGCTGGAGCCGTACTTCAGCCTGGAAATTCCGGCGCTGATGAACACGCTGTCCGCTGTTGTTACGGCGTTTGTGCTCGGTCTGTGCATGTCCAGCCTGCGCGGCAAGACCATCGGCGACACGCTGTATAACGGCGTTTCCGACTTCTCCGGCATCATTGACTGTGTACTGCACAAGGTCATCATTCCGCTGCTGCCGCTTTACATCTGCGGCACGTTCACCGATATGACCAAGTCCGGCAAGACCTTTGCCATCCTCGGTATTCTGTGGAAGGTATTCATCGTTGTTATCATCATGCACCTGATCTGCATCTGCATCCAGTTTGTCATTGCAGGTCTGGTCAGCCACAAGAACCCGCTCACGCTCATCCGCAACCAGATTCCGGGTTACGCAACCGCATTGGGCACCCAGTCCTCTGCGGCTACCATTCCGGTCAACCTGCAGTGCGCTGAGGCAGACGGCGTTTCCTCGGAAATCCGCAACTTTACGGTTCCGCTGTGCGCGAACATCCACATGGCAGGCTCGATGATCACCATTACCGCCTGTGCGACTGCCGTCTGCCTGATGAACCAGCTGCCGATCTCCATCGGCACCGTTATCCCGTTCATCATGACCCTCGGCATTGCCATGGTCGCTTCTCCCGGTGCGCCGGGCGGCTCCATTATGACCGCCCTGCCCTTCCTGTACATGATCTTCGGCACCGAGGCCGGCGACCCGAGCGGCCCGATCTGCGCCATCATGGTTGCACTGTACATCACGCAGGACTCGTTCGGCACCGCATGCAATGTTTCCGGCGACAACGCGATCGGCGTGATCGTGGAGACCATCTACCGCAGGTTTATCTGCAAATCCTCCGCTCAGTAAGGAGAATCCCCTATGTCCTTTATCAGTGTTTTTGATGTGCTGGGACCGAATATGATCGGTCCCTCCAGTTCCCATACCGCCGGTGCCGCCGTTATCGCGTATCTGGCGCACAAGATGATCGCGCCGCCGCTTAAAAAGGTGGATTTCACCCTATACGGCTCGTTCGCCAAGACCTATCACGGCCACGGCACTGACCGCGCCCTGCTCGGCGGCATCATGGGCTTTTCGACCGATGACACCCGCATCCGCAATTCGTTTTCGATTGCGACCGAGCGCGGTCTGTCCTACTCATTCACGCCGTGTGAGACCGAGACCGATGTCCATCCGAACACCGTGGACATCCGCATGAAGAATGCCGCCGGTCAGGTAATGACCATCCGCGGTGAGTCGCTCGGCGGCGGCAAGTGCCGCATCGCGCGCATTAACGGCGTTGAGGTTGACTTTACCGGTGAATACAGCACGGTCATCGTCGTTCAGCAGGACAAGCCGGGCGTCGTGGCGCACATCACCAAGGTGCTCAGCGACAAGGGTGTAAACATTGCATTCATGCGCCTGTTCCGCGAGTCCAAGGGCAACACCGCCTACACCATCGTCGAGTCGGACGGCCATTTCCCCGAGGGCATTGAAGAACCGCTTAAAAACAATCCCAACGTCCACGATGTCATGATCATCGAACCGTAAGGAGGAGAGCAGATTATGGATTTCAAAAACGCATCCGAGCTGCTTGCACTCTGCACGCAGCAGCAGCTCCCCATCTCCGAGATCATGCGCCGCCGCGAGTGCCAGCTGGGCGAAACCACGCGTGATGAGGTCACGCACCGTATGAAGAAGGCACTCGAAATCATGCGCTCATCCGCGCTGACACCGCTCAAAACGCCGGTCAAGTCCATGGGCGGCCTGATTGGCGGCGAGGCAAAAAAACTGGCGCAGCACGCGGCCAAAGGCCATTCCATCTGCGGGGATGTGCTGCACAAAGCAGCGCAGTACGCGATGGCAGTGCTTGAGGTAAATGCTTCTATGGGCCTTATCGTTGCCGCTCCGACCGCAGGCAGCGCCGGTGTTCTGCCGGGCATGCTGTTTGCCCTGCAGAACGGTTACAACATCTCGGACGAACGGCTGATCGACGCCCTGTTCAACGCCGGTGCGATCGGCTACCTTGCCATGCGCAACGCAACCGTTGCAGGCGCGGTCGGCGGCTGTCAGGCTGAGGTCGGCATCGCATCCGCAATGGCGGCCAGCGCGGCTGTCGAGCTGATGGGCGGCAAGCCTGAGCAGTGTCTTGACGCGGCCTCCACCGTGCTGATGAACATGCTCGGTCTGGTCTGCGACCCGGTCGGCGGACTGGTCGAGTATCCGTGCCAGAACCGCAACGCGGCAGGCGTAGCCAACGCGCTCGTTGCCGCTGAGCTCTCGCTGGCCGGTATCCATCAGTTTATCCCGTTCGACGAGATGCTGGACACCATGTACGCGGTCGGCCGCCGCATCCCCATCGAGCTGCGCGAGACCGCCCTCGGCGGCTGCGCTGCCACACCGTCTGCATGTGCAAAATGCGGACTGTGCTCTTAAATCAGATCATATCGATACTCTTTTTCGCAGGACATTCCCACCCCTCGGGAATGTCCTTTTCGCTTTTTGTTTGCAGAATAAGCTCTTATAAGGAAAGCAGAACCGCCCAAATCAAACTATCCCTCCCGGACAGTAATCGGGAGGGATAGTTGTATCATCTGATTGTTACTGATACTCCGCATTGAGGAACATGGGCTTGATGGCGACAACCTCATCGTATTCCTCCTGCGAGACTGTGACATCCGCGTTCAGCGCCTTCAGGTCAGCCTTCACAATGTCGAGCGCCTGCGCGGCAGTCACTGCGCGGCCATCCATGACGGCACGCTGCATGCGGCGCAGCACAACCGGATGTGCATAGCGGGCCGGCAGCGGGAAATTCAGATAATCCGCAAGATAAGCCTGCATTTTCTCCTGTGCCTGCGCATCATTCTGCATGATGGAGGTACGGTTGTTGCGTGCTGTCGGCAGGACGCTGAAGCCTGCAAACGTGAAAATCGCGGCAAGGCCGAACAGCGTAAAATAAATCGAAAACGAGCCGTGACGCACGAAGGAAACGATACCGTAAGCCAGCGCCGCAAATCCCAGCAGTGTGATCGCCATAGCGGCCCAGCGGTAGCTGCCGTTCGTACACTGAAAGTTCCGGCGGCGTTTTGCGGCTGCGCTCAGTCGTTCGGTCAGCTCAGGACGGCGCTCCAGATAGTCGATTGCGTTATCGAGTGCCTGCACGGTTTTCTCCGCCTGTGCGCTCATCGGCGGACGATTGCGCTCCTCTTCCTCCCGGCGGGTCTTCTCCTCGGCAATGCGCCGTTCGGCCGCCGCGCTGACACACGGAATAGACGGGTGCTCAGCTCGGATAACGCTCAGGAAATCATCGACCTGCTGCTCATACTTGAAATTGCACACCTTCTGTCCGCCATCGAACTCCACGACCAGATAGGACAGCGTGGCGAAAATGCCCTTGCCAGAAAAGCCGCCCTTGCTCATCGCAACGCGCTTGTACACACGCGTTACCATGGAAAGCGGAACATAATACCGCCGGTCAACAAAAAAGCTGTTCAAATAGAGGGCATGCCCGCCGATGCCGCACGGACCGATTTTCCGACAGGTTTTTCTATCCTCGGCAAGCGCCGCGTCATCAATGCGCCCCGCGCTGAGCGGATAAGGTTTCAACATTTTCCGTCACCCCGCAATTATCGTTATGGATGGCCGCAGCCGACCGCACAAAGGAACGGCCAGCTGCAGCAATGCTATTATATTCAAGCAGATTTCTTTGCGCCGCGCTTCTTGGTCGCACGGATGAACAGTGCGAGCAGCAGTGCCGCGAATACAATGCCGATCGGGTACGCCACTGCGGTATTGTAAATTACCGTGCCGTCCGCTGTCTTGCTGTTCAGCAGGCTGCCGAGGCACTCCGGTGCGAGGATGAAATAGGTGCAGGAAACTGCACTCATGAACGTAGCCGGAACAGCTGCAATCCAGAAATTCTTCTTTTCGGTAAACAGGTACATAGCTGCTGCCCACAGAATGATCATAGCGAGCGTCTGGTTGGTCCAGCTGAAGTAACGCCAGATAACCGTGTAGTCGATCAGACCGGTTGCATTGCCGATGCCGAGGATAGCGCCGATACCGAGTACCGGGATGCACAGCTTCAGGCGGTTTGCGTACGAACTCTGATCCATGTGGAACCAGTCGGACAGCGTCAGACGAGCGGAACGGAATGCGGTATCACCGGAAGTGATCGGGCAGACAACAACGCCGATCATGGCCAGAGCAATACCGACGCCGCCCATAGTCTTGGAGCATACATCGTAGATCGCTGCGGACTGACCGCCTGCCAGCGCTTCCGCCAGACCGGTGTTGAGACCGCCGGTGACCTCATATAGAGCACAGCCGGCTGCCGCCCAGATCAGTGCGATAATGCCTTCGGCTACCATTGCGCCGTAGAATACGAAGTGACCCTGCTTCTCGTTCTTCATGCAGCGAGCCATCAGCGGCGACTGCGTGGAATGGAAGCCGGAAATTGCACCGCATGCAACCGTGATGAACATGAAGCTCCATACCGGCGTACCGGACGGGTGCATATTGTACAGGTGAGACCAAATCTCCGGAATGGTGTAATTCGGGTTGGTGAAGATACCGATGATAACACCGACCGCCATGATGATCAGGCACATGCCGAACAGCGGGTATACCTTACCGATGATCTTATCGATCGAAATAAAGGTTGCAATAAAGTAGTAAACCAGGATGAGGATCAGCCAGAACAGCGTGGTCGAAAGCACACCGGACACACCGTTGCTCTTGCACAGCGTAACGATCAGACCGGCCGGACCGACTGCAAATACCGTGCCGACCATGATCAGCAGTATGACCGAGAACACACGCATGATATTCTGCATGGTGTGACCGAGGTACTTGCCGGTAACCTCTGCGATGGACGCGCCGTCATTTCGCTCACTGATCATGCCGGAGAAGTAATCGTGTACGCCGCCGGCAAAAATGGTGCCGAATGTGATCCACAGGAATACGACCGGGCCCCAGAGCGCGCCCTGCAGTGCGCCGAAGATCGGGCCAAGGCCGGCGATGTTCAGCAGCTGTACCAGAAACAGCTTCCACTGCGGCATGACAACGTAGTCAACGCCATCGTTAATGCGAACTGCCGGCGTTTCCCGGTCATCCGGGCCAAAGGTTTTGTCTACAATTTTACCATAAGTAAGATAGCCGGTGATCAATAATAATAAGCATACGATAAAGCTGATCATATTATCTCCTCCTCTATACCGGCTGCGAAAGCATGACTTTCGCATAAAAATCACCGAAAAGCCTACTTTTTGAATTCCTCTTTTCTCTTTCGGCAATCCCTATTATGAACCTATGATATAAAAACCACAAGGGGCAATATGTTATAATTTTAACAAGAGAAATTCGTTGAAATTTGTTTCCTTTAGAGAAAACTATCAGCGCAATAAAATCCCCCGGCCAATGGCCGGGGGATTCGTTCGCCCTTACAGGAAAGTATTTACTTTTCAAGCTCGGTCCAGTCACGAGCGTCGCGGATGGTGGTCCACTTCTCGTACTTATCGTCCTTGCTCTTATCCGAGTATGCGTGGCTGTTGGTAGCCTCCTGCACAGCGAGATAGTACCATGCGGAAGCATCGGAATTATCCGGCCACTTGATCATGCTGTCGAGCAGATCGCTGCTATTCTCGGGCAGACGATTGAGTACGCGGTTGACAAGTGTCATCGCCTCTGCGCGGGTGATGTACTGGTTCGGACGGAACGTACCATCCGGATAGCCATTGATCCAGCCCTTGTTTGCGGCGATACCGATCTCATTCTTTGCCCAGTGAGATGCAATATCCGTGAACTTCGAGGACGTATCCGTGTTCTTATCGTCGAAGCGAGCGGCGATTGCGGCAAATTCCGCACGGGTGATCGGCGCATTCGGCGCGAACGTGCCATCGTTATGACCCTTTACAATGCCCATCGAGGACAGCGTGGAGACAGCATGGTTAAACCACTGACCACGCGTCACATCGGACAGGCTGTTGGACTGGGTGGAATTTGCGGTGCGGACTTCCTCGGTCAGCAGACGGAAGAAGATGGTTGCCACTTCTGCGCGGGTGATGTTGCCATTCGGCTCAACGTTGCCGTTCGGGTAGCCGACGATGTAAGCATAATGGTCATCGCCGTTCAGACCGGTCGGTACATCATCCGGAATGGTCACGGTGGGCTTGTGGCCGCCGCCACCGCCGCCGCCGGAGGATTTTTTCGTAAAGGTCCATACGCCATGCAGCGTAATGTCTGCGGTCAGCTGCTGCTCACCGGTCAGAACCTTGCCGTCCTTGTCCTTCCAGCCTACAAAGGTGAAAGTGCCATTTACGCCGTCCTTCGAGCCGGACACACTGGCCGGAACCTCGGCAACGGTGTATTTGCTGCCATTGACCAGCGTCTGCTTTGCCGGAGCGGTATAGCCTTCCGGCAGGTCGCCGGTAACATCATACGTCAGCGTGTACATCAGCGGATGCGCTGCCTTGAGCGTAATAATGTACGGATCCTTTTCCACCGGGGTGTATTCGTCAGCCGTTTCTGCCGTCCAGCGGTCGATCTGCTCATAGCCGCCCTGACCCTTATTAGCCGCAGCATTCCATTTACACCAGCCGTCATGATACCAACCGGTAATCTCCGCCTTGTCGGAGGACAGAATGCGGTCGCCGCTCATCTTCTTCGCGTTCGGGAGCGTAAAGGTCGCGCCGTTGAACAGCAAGTCATCACCTGCGGTCTTTGCGGTGTTGTTGTACACTGCGCTGTTCGCCGCGATGTTGATGTTTGCAGCATTATAGGCGTAAATCGCACCGCCCATATTAACTACTGCATTATTATCGTGCATCACAGCACCGGACTGAAGATCCACATTGATAACCGCCGAGCCAGACTTATAGGTAAAGATGCCTGCACCGCCGGCAGCAGTATTGCCGCTGACAGAGCTGTTTTCCGCTGTAACGCTAAGGGTGTTAGATATTGCATAAGCATAGATGCCACCGCCATAGCCGGTTGCCTTATTGGCGTCGATTGCCGTACCGTTCAGCAGGCGAATGTCCGTGTTGCAGACAGCAGTACACATAGCATAGATACCTGCGCCGCTCTGTGCCTTGTTTTCAGAAACCGAAACTCTGTCAAGTTCAATCGTTCCTGCGCTGTAAGCTACGATTGCGCCGCCCTGGATTGCGCCGTCGTTATTCAACAGCTTGGAATTACGGAGAGTCAGATTAGAGGTTGTGCCGACATACATACCGCCGCCGATACCGTTTTCAGGGTCGAGAACCGTATTGCCGGAGATTGTGGAATCGGTGATAAGGTGGTTGTGCTCGCCGGAACAGCCTTCTTCTGCTTCGTTCGGCGTATCGCCAAAATAGATACCTGCACCGAATTTTGCGGTATTATTCTCAAAAAAGGACTTGGCAGCGTTCAGCACAGAATGTCTCAGAATCATACCGCCGCCGCAGTCCGGAGCGGTGTTCCTCTCAACATGGCAGCCGTCCATGGTCAGAGAACCGTATCTAACCAGAATACCGCCGCCGTCACTGCTGCTTCCCGTAACGCTGTTTTCGGACACGGTAACAATCCGCATGGATACATCTGCGTGCGACGCATAGATACCGCCGCCGCCGACTTCGCCATTGCCGTTGCCGCCGACTGCTTCATTACCCGTTATGGTCAAATCTTCGAGCTGAACAACTGCGCTGTCGATTGCGAAGCCGCCGCCATTCTGCGGATTCCTGCCGCCGGTAACCGTACCGTTTTTCACGGTAACCTGCGGTTTATCACCGGAAATGGTCACAACAGCCGCCTCTGTGTCACCCGACAGCGTAAATCCGCCGAGGTTGAGCGTCAGAGACTTGTTGATGGTGATATTTTCCGTAACATCACGGAGCAGAACGATGGTGTCGTCCTGCTGTGCATCAGCAATCGCGTCAGCAACAGTCGGATACTCGTTCTCGCCGATCTTTGCAGCGCTTTTCGGTGTTTCCGGTTTTGTCGGAGTTTCCGATTCTGTCGGAGTTTCCGATTCTGTCGGAGTCTCCGATTCTGCCGGAGTCTTCGATGCGGATGTGCTGTCTCCTGCAGTGGTGTTCTCATCTGCAGGTTTTACGTCCTTAGAAGACTGGCCTTCCGTCTTAGGCGCTTCGGAGCTTGTGTCCTTAGGAGACTGACCTTCCGTCTTAAGCGCTTCGGAGTTTGTGTCCCCAGAAGACTGACCTTCCGTCTGAGACACCGTGGGATTTGCGTTCGTTTCATTTTGGGTGGCAGACTGAACCTGCTCCTGCGCTGTCATTTCTTTCTGCTCCGCTGTATCCGCTGCTGCAAATGCGAACGGAGACATCGTCAGCATCATGGATGCCGCCAGAATGCTGGCTAAGAATCGATTATTTTTTCCTGTTTTCATCATGAAAACCCCTCCTTCAATAGTAAAAGACTACTATGAAGAAGCTGCATTAGGAAACCGGCTGCCATGCGGAATACCTTCCGTTTAGGCCCTTGGCTTTGCGAGACCGGCTTTCACCGGTGGTGCCCTTGTCTGTACAACTTACTCCTTACCGAGTAGCACAGATGGTTGGTTCTTTTTGAAATGGCTGTTGGCAACGCAGAATGGTTGTTCAGTCTCCAAATAAAATACCCCCTTTACAGCGCGCATAGCTCTGCAAGGGGGTAACAAAGTACCTTTGGCAACCGGCTGCCATGCGGAAAAAAAACTCCGTTTAGGCCCATCTGGCTTTGCGACACCGGTTTTCACCGGCTGTGCCTTTGTCTGTACCTGTATCCCTTTACGGAAGTCATGCACAGAATTTTACGATCTTTTCTGTCGACAGACACACCGGACTGCATACACAGTCCTTTGCCTGCGCAGGACAGAACTCCTCCGGATCCTCTTCTTCAGTATACCATAAATGCCCGCAAGCAACAAGCAAATACTGTAAAAAAAGCGAAGAAGGATTTCAATGATATGTACCCAGAATTCTGGACACATGAAAAATTGAATTAGGTGCACATGGATGCCTCTCTGAATTTTGTAGGAGGCATCCA
>OGWS01001569.1_pt1 | contig 17388 bp, 20 predicted proteins | sample 1576111 | NCBI WGS metagenome assembly OGWS01 (sample SAMEA3541534, study PRJEB24748) | human gut metagenome | biome: human gut; feature: human-associated habitat; material: faeces | place: China | collected 2012
AAATGTAAGTATGTACCGAAGGCTATTTCGGGAATTAACGACTGTGGAGTGTACATGGATCTACGAGTAGATATGATTTCGGTCAATCAAAAGTATACACAAGGAAGCAGTAAGTAAGATTCGTGAGAACTTACATTATCTCGATGTGATAAGTATATTTAATCACATTTTGAGTGGCAGGCCGCGGCTGTGTATCAGGAAGAAGTAAAGAGTGCAATTATATTGCTGTATCTGGGGATTCTTGCCGGAATGGATGTGAGGAAACGGCAGATCAGCCTTGTCCTGACCGGTGTTTTATTCCTTGCAGGCATTGGATGGCAGATTCTGGTGGAACAGACATCGTGGCTGGAATGGCTGCTGTCCCTGCTGCCGGGAGCGGGATTTCTGACGCTCAGTTATATATCACGGGAACAGGTGGGATACGGGGACGGCCTTCTGCTTCTGACGGTTGGAATCTGGCTGGGATTTGGGCAGACATTCGGCGTTCTGACGCTGGGACTCATTCTCTGTTCGGTACTCTGCGGAGTCCTTCTGATGCGGAAGAAAATACGGAAACAGGATTCCATACCGCTGGTGCCGTTTCTGCTGCTTGGATTTGTGGGGAGGTGCGGAATGCTTTGAAAGTGAAAATGAGAAAAGCAAGTATTACGGTAGAGGCAGTTCTGGTCGTGCCGCTTGTTCTGATGGTGATTTTTCTTCTGCTGTCGCTGACCTTTTTTGTACACGCACGGAGCTGGTATACATTTGCGGCATATGAAAGCACAATGCTTGCCGCCAGTGAAGGCCGTCTGTCTGTGGAAAAAGGAGAGGCAGCCGCCCAAAGCCGGATGGAATGGTGGATTTCCCAGATACCGCTTCCGGCTGAACCGGTGACTGTACAGACGGAATGCAGAGAAAAAGAGATTCAGATAAAAGCAGAAGGAAACATTCTGCCAATCTGGAGCCGGAACGCGTGGGAATATTCGGTTTTGAGTGAAAGCAGGAGAAACAATCCGGTGAAAACGATCCGGAAGATACGGGCAGTAAAACAGATCTGGAACCAGAAGTAAGGACGGAAGCGGAGAAATGCAGATTGATTATAAAAGAGATTTGAATCATACATATGTTATTTTACAGGAGGAAAAAGAGCCGGACACGGCGTCGTATCAGATCCGTATGCTGCTGACAAACACAATCCCAGGGCTTTTGGACTGCAAAATCGGGAAAATGGATGATAAAACATTGTTTTACTATGAGGTGACATCAAAGCAGTCGCTTCAGAGTGTGTTTGAACAGCTGCTGGATCTTCTCGAAGAACTGGGGCAGTACCTGCTTGCACCGGACGGTCTCGTTCTGCAGCCGGAGCTGGTTTTTGCAGATGCAAATCTGGAGAACTTTTCCTTCTGTTATCTGCCGGGAAAGCAGGGACACACAGGCTGTTTTCAGAAGCAGATCCGGGAGCTGATGGAATATCTGCTGCCGAAGCTGGATCACCAGGAGCAGGATGCGGTGGTACTCGGGTATGGACTGTATCGGGAGATTTCGGCGGAGATCTTTTCGGTTGAGATGATTCAGGCACTCTTATATCAGACAGGGAAAGAGAAGAAAGAAACGACGGAGCAGGAGGGAAAAGAGCGTCCCAGGGAAGAAAATCCGCCTGTACAGATGGAGGAAACACTTTGGGGAGAACAAGAAGCGGAAGCGGCGGAAAATTTTTTTGTGGAAGCGGAGGAAGAAAAGGATGAAGGACGCTGGAAAAATATTGTGGAAGCAGTGATCTGCATCGGATTTCTGGGAGGTGTGCTGGCACTGCGGTGGACACAGGCCGAAACTGTTTGGTATCTGGTGCTGGGAGGAGCGGCGGCTGTTGTGGGAATTGTAAGTCTGGCATTGGAACTTGCCAGCCGATGGAAAAAGCGGCAGTCGGGAACAGAAACAGGAAGCTATGGGAAGGCCGCAGGAATCCGGAAACAAGGAGAAACAGGAGATGTATTTTCGGAATATCAGAATCGGAAGGGCTTAAAACAGAAAGATGGAACATGGAATCCGAAAAGCGATACAGAACAGCAGGGATGGAAAAGGGATTCCTCAGTCGAAAAAGAGAAAACATGGGAAAAGAATGAAGAACAGGAAAACAGAAAGATGCACAGCCTGATGGAATTGGAGGGGCATGAAGAGGATCTGTTTGGAAAAACGGAACTGCTGACCAGCCCGGAGGATGAGGGAAGGGCATATCTGATTCCGATAGATCCGATTGATCTTCCGCTGATTCCGATTGAACGCGGAAGCACATTGATTGGAAAACTGTCAGCGGCGGCAGATATAATTCTGCCATACCGTACGGTAAGCCGCCTTCACGCAAAGCTGGTCAGTACAGAAGAGGGAGATTATCTGCTGGATCTGAATTCGCGGAACGGAACAACGGTGAATGGCGTTCCATTGATGGGCGAGACAAAAAAGAAGCTGGAGGATGGAGACGATATCTCATTTGCCGGGAAGAAATACCGGTATAAGGCGGGAGAGAAAAACAGAAATTAGAGAAAAATGACGCATTACACTTTTTCGATTTGGAGAAAGCGCTGGATGCGTTATTTTTAATATGGCAGAATGATCAAAGAAAAAAGTTATGCGAATGAAACAAAAATATTATAGAAAAGAAAATTATGCATAAAATTAAAAAAAGAAATAATGTAAAAAATAATGTCATAAAACGTCGAAAGCCGTCGTGAAGCGTCAATAATTGTCGAAAAACGTTTATCAAAAAAGAAAAAAATTTGACGATTTCTTGCATTTACAAGTGAATTAAATTATAATAAAAAAATAGCACAGATAAGGAAATGATGTAATGGAAGAACAAAGGAAAAACAGTTACGATCCGAACGAAGATATCGTGGACCGTATGTGGAAGAGGTCAAAAAACAGCATCAATCTGGTCATCGTCGTATGCAATATTCTGGTATTCCTTGCAGTCACACTGACCGGAGGGACAGAGAGCTCCAGACATATGATGGACTGCGGTGCGGCGTATGCGCCGCTGATTGAGAGCGGAGAATACTATCGCCTGTTTACGAGTATGTTTCTTCACTTTGGCATCCAGCATCTGATCAACAACATGCTGCTTCTTTTGTTCCTTGGGGATTACCTAGAACGCGCAGTTGGAAAGATCCGTTATCTGGTCATCTATCTGGGCGGCGGACTCGTCGGAAATCTGTGCTCGTATCTGCATGAACTGTCCCTGATGAAAACAGGGGAAGCACCGGCAGTTTCCGCCGGCGCTTCGGGAGCGATTTTTTCTGCTGTCGGAGCGATGCTTGTTCTTCTGGCATTTCGGAAAGGAAGGCTGGAGGATCTCACCTTCCGGAGGATGGCCGTCATGGCTGTCCTTTCGCTGCTGGTCGGATTCCAGTCTTCAAATGTGGACAACTTCGCACACATCGGCGGTTTTCTGGCAGGTGCAGTCCTGATGGCGGTTCTCTATCCGGGAATGGCAAGGATCAGGAAAAGGGGAAAACGACCGTAAAGGTGCTTCCTTCCCCGGGAACGGAAGAAACGGAAATCGTGCCGTCGTGTGCGGTTACAATTTCCTTGCAGATGGCAAGTCCAAGGCCGGTTCCGTTTTTCTTATGTGTGACAAAAAGGTCAAAGAGAGTCGGCAGATCCTCGGCGGGGATTCCGCAGCCAGTGTCCTGCACACGGATGGTCAGAAAGTCACCGTCGAAACAGAGAGAGATTTTGATCGTTCCGCCGGAAGGCATTGCTTCCGCCGCATTTCGGATCAGGTTCAGAAAAAGCTGACGAAATTGCGTGGTATCAAGGGCAAAGCGCGGAATGGCAGATTCCTTGACAAGTTCAATGGAAACCTGTTGTTTTTCGAGGAGAACGCCGGTATCGGCACAGAGATTCTGGAGCAGAAGATAAGGATTCACGTAAGCGCGTACCGCCCGATATGAATGATTATAGCAGGAGAGCTCATCGAGCAGGGAGTTCAGAAAAGCCATATTTTCCTGGATTTTCTGAAAATAGAGATCGTTGGAAAGCTCCGGATGCGCTAAAAGAAGAAGCTGATGAAAGCTGTGGATAACCGCAACAGGATTTCGAACCTCATGTGAAATCCGGGAAATCATAGCGTGACATTCTTCCGATAAGCCCTGTGAATTGGTTGTTGGTTCTTTTGACATAGCCGTATCCTCCTTATGATGCGTAGGTAATGATTTTTGATTAGGCAAAAGTTTAGCATTGAAAAGGGGGAGCGCGCAACAAAAAGCGTTCTGCATTATTTGACATTTTTCGACAAATAGTGAGAAAATAGAGTTGTTCGGAACCGTGCAGAACGGGATTCGGAACAACAGAAGAATTAAAAAAAGTAAAGGAGAAAAAGATCATGGATTGTATTTTTTGTAAATTAGCAAACGGAGAAATTCCAACCGCGACATTGTATGAGGACGATGAGTTCCGTGTCATTCTGGATCAGGGACCGGCAACGAAAGGACATGCGCTGATTCTTCCAAAACAGCATTTTGCAAACATTTATGAAATTCCGGATGAAACCGCAGCGAAAGCAATGATTCTCGGCAAAAAAATGGCGACGGCCATGACGAAAGCGCTTCATTCTGATGGCTTCAATCTGGTACAGAACAATGGTGAGGCAGCAGGACAGACGGTATTCCACTTCCATATGCATCTGATTCCAAGATATGAAGGTGACAATGCCGGTATTGCTGCATGGAAGCAGGGAACTCTCGAGGATGCGGTAAAAGAGCAGATCATTGAGAGCGTGACGGCAGAGCTGAAGGCCTGAGAAAAGGCTGGCAGCAGCCAGAAAAAGAATCAATGACAGACGAACAGGGGCGGAGAACAATGGACAAAAATAACTTTTCAGAAATATATAAAAAGTATATAATGACAGCCTATTCAGCCGCAATGCAGGTGGTGCACAATGAAGCCGATGCGGATGATATCGCACAGGAAACGATGGTGAAACTGTACCTGAATATTGATGCGCTGGATGAAGACAGAGTAGAAGGCTGGGTCCGTGTCGCTGCAAAGAATCTGGGAATTGATTATCAAAGAAAAGCACAACGTTTTGACTGGAACGAACTGGATGAGGATCTTCGGGCGGAAGAGATGGAACTTCCGACGCTTGCAGAGGAAGAAATGCAGGAGAGAAATCATTTTTTTCGGGAAGTGATGGATGCACTGAAAGATCATGATGAATCGGGTTATTATATTACGCGTGAAATCAAGGTGCATGAGCGTTCGGAAAAGGAAGTAGCATCCGAAATGGGTATCACCATCGGAAATCTGCGGGTGAAAATGACCCGGACGAAAAAATGGCTTTGCCAGCACTTTGCTGACAAAGCCAGAGAAAGGGGATTTCTGTAGTTACTATTTGCGTTCGCATTCCTGGATCAGGGAAAGGATGCGGCCGATGGAATCGGTGTGGCTGCTCTTCTTCATCGCATTGATGTAGGTCTGACGATTTTCGTAAACCTCACGGATTGCGGACTGAAGGGTCTGCGCATTCACGGATTCTTCTTCCAGAACTTTACTGTAACCCTGACGCTCAAAGGAACGCGCATTTAAAATCTGGTCTCCGCGGCTGGCATTGGCAGAAAGCGGAATCAGAATGTTTGGTTTTGCCAGAGCACTGATTTCGCAGATCGCATTTGCGCCGGCGCGGGAGATGATCAGATCTGCTGCAGCGAAGAGATCCGGGAGTTCATCTTTGATGTACTCGAACTGAACGTAACCTTCGGTACCATTTAAGGATGCATCCAGTTTATCTTTACCGCAGAGATGAATCACCTGGAAATCTTTCAGAAGTTCTGGTAAAATAGAACGGACCGCATGATTGACAGCGACGGAACCGAGGCTTCCTCCGATGACGAGAATAACCGGTTTTGCGGCATTGAATCCGCAGAACTTCAGGCCTTCCCGTGCATCGCCGGACAGCAGTTCCTGGCGGATTGGCGTTCCGGTCAGAACGGCTTTGTTTTCTGGGAGACATTTAACGGTTTCCGGGAAATTACAGCAGACCTTTGCAGCGGACGGAATACACAGTTTATTTGCCAGGCCAGGCGTCATATCCGATTCATGGATGAGCGCCGGAACTTTACATGCTTTGGCGGCAAGGACAACCGGTACCGAAACGAAGCCGCCTTTGGAGAAGACAACGTTTGGTTTCAGCTTTTTGAGCAGTTTTTTTGCTTCAAAGTAGCCTTTTACGACGCGGAATGGATCGGAAAAGTTTTTCGGATCGAAGTAGCGGCGCAGCTTTCCGGATGAAATTCCGTAATACGGAATGCCGAGATCTTCGATCAGCTTGCGCTCCATACCGTCGTAGGAACCGATATAAGAGATTTTATAACCTGCTTCCTTTAATTTTGGAATCAGGGCAATATTCGGGGTAACATGGCCGGCGGTACCTCCGCCTGTCAGAACAATATGCTTCATGAGAATTCCTCCCTGGAATTTGATAATATCATTTGGCTTTTATTATCCCCTCAAGAAGAAAAAAAGTCAAGAGCGGTTACAACATGGAAAATGCCGAGGAACGGAAGAAGATGAAAAAGATAGAAAAAGAAGAACAGCTGAAAAAGAAACTGGAGCAGACGATGGAAGAAAAAATGGCTGCGGATTCGAAAACGGTGGAAGGGGAATCGGCAGTTGTAAAGGCAGAGGAAGGAAACACAGCAACAGAACAGGAGGCTGCGCCTGCGCTTTCAGAGGAAGAACTGAACGCAATGTACGAGCGCTTCCAGCAGCGCCTCCAGAAGGAAGGACTCGCGGACGCGGAAGGGAATCCGACAGAAAAAACACTGGAGATCCGCCGCCAGATCGTGGAGAGAAAGGAAGAACGCGAAAAGCAGGCGGAGAGACAGAAGAAGATTGCGAAGAGAGCGAAAACAACAAAACACTGGGTACGGACGGCGAAAGCGGCTGGTGTTGTGTTGGTTGTGGGGGCTTGCGTTTTTGGGGCCAGTATGACGAGCGAGGCGAATCGGATTCGGTTGGTGGAGACGATTAATGGGGTTCGGAATTCAGGTGACGTTACTTGGACAGACAATGGTGAGAATAGAGATGAATCAGCAACAGATTTTGAAAAAGTAAAAACAGAGATAGCAGAGACGCTTCATATTGCAGTTCCGGAATTTTACTATATTCCAACTGGAATGGAATATAGTAAAATAATATTATCAAAAGAAACACAAATGGCTATAGTAAAGTATAAATATAATGGACATTCAGTATATTTTCATTTAGCAGCAAATGAGAAAGATTTGTCGCAAGGTGACTGGAAAGACAAAGAGAAAGTTCAAGTAGAAACAATGGATGATTTGCTAGAAGTTGAGATGGGAACAATGTCTGAAAATAACGAGGAAAATTATTATGCTAAGTGGAAATATAAAGATAGTTATTATCAGTTGAGTGGGCAGATAAAAAAAGAAGAATTAATAAAAATTTTGAATGAGATGCAGTATAATTTGTAATTATATAAATGTTTTTACGTATATAGTATGTAGATGAGGACGAGGGGAAAGAGGAAGTATGAAAAAGGTTATTAATTTAAAAAGCTTACTCTTTAGTGCACTGCTCGTTTTAACAATGGCATTTAATGCAGTAAATGTTCAGGCTGAGGCGTTAGATTATCTGGGAAACACGATTGACGGGTCTGAATTAACAGATGAAACAGAGGCAATTGGAAAGTACCAGAGCGTGGCGAGAAGTACATATTTGCACCAAGGATTTGTAAGAATCACAAATAATGGTGGCGGGTATGTTGGAATATTTGGTGGAACAGAATGCAATGTTACGTGCAATACTGTGAAGTTAAATATTTATTTGGAACGTTCAAGCGGTGATGGTAATTTTTACAGCTATAAAAAGTGGGAAAATGTAGATTATAATACAGATTCTTTATTTATGGGTACGCAAGTAAAAGTAGAAAAAGGTTATTATTATCGTTTAAGAGGGTATCATTCTTGCACTAAGAGTGGTGTCACTGAAAATGGTGGAAGTTCAACTAATGGTATTTACATCGGCTAACTAAATTTATGAGAAATCATTAATACTTAATATAAGAGATGAGCAGAAAAAATTATTATTTATATAAGCATAAGAGAGTAAAATAAATGAACGGAAAAGATTTTTAACCAAATAGTTCACGAACTCCCTCACCCCTTTAAAATCCTCGGGGCCAGTCCCCTATAGAAACCTTATAACAATGAATATATTAAGACGAAAACGCAGATCTTTCAGGATTTTCAACGCGTCGAAATTCCTTTTTCCAACCACAACACAGATCTGAGTCATCATGTGTTACTATGTTCAGCGTGTGAGTGATCATACGGAACATCGGCTGGCCCCGATAAGTGAGGCATCGGTATTACTGCAGGAATACCGGTGCCTCTTTTCTATGCACTTCCGGCGTCCGATGCCCATAACTGAACAAAAATATCAAGATTGTTGTGCAATCTGCTTTAAAATTCCGTTGGAATCCGCCAGATATTATGCTATAATAATCAAAAAAGAGAGAATAGGCATAAAATACAAAAGAAATTTCAGATTATTTTCGCGGACAACGCGTCAAAGACCATGCTGGCATGAGAACTTGACGACTGCCGCGATAACGGGCCAAACGCATAACGTGTGATTTGACCCGCAGTGACAACATTTTGTCCCCGAACAAACACGGGAGAACAGGAGGCATCTTATGCGTCTTACATTTCTTGGAGCAACACATGAAGTGACGGGCAGTTGTTATTATCTGGAGGCTGCCGGGAAGAAGTTTTTAGTGGACTGCGGTATGGAGCAGGGACCGAATATTTATGAAAACAAGCCGATTCCGGTTCCGGCATCCCAGCTGGATTTTGTATTGATCACGCACGCGCATATCGATCACACCGGAAATCTACCGCTGCTGTATGCGCACGGCTTCCGCGGCCCAATCTATATGACTCCGGCGACGGTAGCGCTTTCGGACATCATGCTCCGGGACAGCGCACACATTCAGCTTGCCGAGGCCGAGTGGCGGAACCGCAAGAACCGTCGGGCGGGAAAAGAAGATTACGTCACGCCGTACACAATGGAGGACGCCCTCGGCGTGATCCGCTTACTGGAGGGCATTCCGTATCATCAGCGTGTGACACTATCGGACGGCATTCAGATCCGTTTTCTCGATGCCGGTCATCTGCTCGGCTCCGCATCCATTGAGCTGTGGCTGACAGAGGACGGTGTGACGAAAAAACTGCTCTTCTCCGGCGATATCGGAAATATCCATCAGCCTTTGATCAACGACCCGGAGTACCCGGAGAGCGCCGATTACGTGATTATGGAATCCACCTACGGCGACCGCAGCCACGGACCGAAACCGGATTACGTGCCGGAACTGGCAAAAATCATTCAGGAAACGCTCGACCGCGGCGGCAACCTCGTGATCCCGTCGTTCGCTGTTGGAAGAACGCAGGAGATGCTGTACTTTATCCGTGAAATAAAGGCAGAACATCTGGTTCACGGCCACGGCGAATTCCCGGTTTACGTGGACAGTCCGCTTGCCGTTGAGGCAACTAACATTTTCCGCGATCATCAGAAAGAGTGCTACGATTCCGATGCAGCTGCGCTCCTTGCGCAGGGCATTAATCCGATTCTGTTTCCGGGCTTAAAGCTCTCGATTACATCCGATGAGTCGAAAGCCATCAACTTCAACGAAACCCCGAAGGTCATCATATCCGCGAGCGGTATGTGCGATGCAGGACGAATCAAGCATCATCTGAAGCACAACCTCTGGCGGCAGGAGAGTACGGTTCTCTTCGTCGGCTATCAGGCCGTCGGTACACTGGGACGGGCGCTGATCGGAGGCGCGAAGGAGGTGAAACTGTTCCAGGAAGAGGTTCATGTGAACGCGCACATCATCCAGTTCCCGGGCATGAGCGGCCACGCAGATCAGGAAGGACTGCTCAAATGGGCGGGCAGTCTGCAGGCAAAACCGGACCGCGTTTTCGTAACGCACGGCGAAGATAAAGTAACGGAAATTTTTGCAGAAAAACTGTGGGACGAATTCCGCTACCCGGCGATGGCTCCGTTCTCCGGCACGGTATTTGACCTGAAAGAAAATGAATTCATCGAAAAAACCGTTGGCATTCCGATCCAGAAGGAAACAACGGCAAACGCTGGAACACTGCGCACGAGAAGCAGCGGAAATGCCGTCTTCGATCGTCTCGTTGCGGCTGGTCAGCGGCTGCTCACCGTCATTACAAGAAACAAAGGCGGTGCTAACAAAGACCTTTCGAAATTTGCCGATCAGATCAACAGTCTCTGCGACAAATGGGACAGATAAAGCAGTCCGGTGGCTGGAAGAAAGACTGTGCTATTAATATAGAAGAAAAACCGGAAGAAAGCAGGCGGCAGGGAAGCTGTGCTGCATCAGAAAAGAAAAAACAGAAGTGGATAAATTACAAACTCCCCGGGGTGAGCATTCCCCGGGGAGTTATTATAATAAAAAAGAGCAAGCGTAAAAAAAGTTATTTCTGGATAGCCTGTTCCAGTGCTTTTGCAAGCTGGTCTGGACATGATGTTCCGCGTCCGTTGCAGTCGATGCCTTTCATGCGGGAGATGGCTTCGTTTACGTCCATGCCCTCAACGAGTCTTGCAACACCCTGTGTGTTTCCGTTGCATCCGCCTACGAACTGTACGTTGTGTACTTTACCGTCTTCTACCTCAAACAGAATTTTTCTGGAACAGGTACCTTTTGTTGTATATTCCATCGATAAGATCCTCCTTTGTGAATAAAAAATTAGAACATTATCGTGAACTTTAGCCACGATAATTCTTCGGTTCCTGCTATTATACCATAGATTACGAAAACAGCAAAGAAAAAAGATACCACAGATCCAAAATTTATTGTATACTGTAACAGGAATTACAAAGAAACCAGAAGGAAAAGAAAATGGACTCCCGGAGTTTTCCGTTCTTACTTTAGCGGCTGACCGCTGACAAAAATGATTTCATAAAAGCAAGAACAGAAAGAATCGGAGAGTACATGTAAAGTTATTGGAGGATATCATAAACATGAAGTTAATTGGAATTATCGGTGCAATGGAAGTTGAAGTTGCAAGCTTAAAGGAAATGATGACGGATGTTACAATCCGCACGAAAGCATCCATGGAGTTCAACCACGGTTACCTGAACGGAAAAGAAGTGGTTGTTGTGCGCAGCGGAATCGGCAAAGTAAATGCCGGTATCTGCACCCAGATTCTTGTAGATGATTACGGCGTGGACTGTGTCATCAACACCGGAATTGCAGGCTCCCTGCGGAATGAAATCAACATCGGCGATATCGTCATTTCGACCGATGCTGTTCAGCACGACATGGATGTGCGCATCTTCGGATACCCGCTCGGCGAGATTCCGCAGATGGGTGTTTTAAGCTTCCAGGCAGACGAGCACCTCGCAGAGGTGGCAGAGGAAGTCTGCAAGGAAGTCAATCCGGAAATCCAGGTATTCCGCGGACGCGTGGTCAGCGGTGACCAGTTTATTTCCAGCAAAGAAGTGAAAAACCATCTGATCGAGGAATTCAACGGTTCCTGCGCCGAGATGGAGGGCGCTGCGATTGCGCAGGGCGCTTATCTGAACAAGATTCCATACGTCGTACTCCGCGCCATCTCCGACAAAGCAGACGACAGCGCAACAATGGACTACCCGACCTTTGAGAGCGAGGCAGCCCGCCACTGTGTCAACCTGCTGCAGGAAATGGTAAAACGCCTGTAATCTAAAAAAAGCAAGAAGAAAAAATCGACAAACGGGCAGGCGAAAACCAGCGAAACCACGCGAACCGGCACGAAAGCAGTCCCCTGAAGGAACGAAAAATAAAAATTCACGCGAAAAAGCACAGAATCACAAAGAATTTGACGAACGTTTTTTGTTTCCAAATTTTTCCGGCAGTGCTATACTGTGGCACATCGGAGGAGGAGACGTCCTTCTGTCCGATATGCCAGCGGAAGAATCCTGTGCGCGCAAATTCTGCCGCGGCATCCGCCGATGCACCGCAACGGAAGCACCGGCATATGATCATGACAGGCAAATTCAAAAATCATCAGGGGGAATAAGAATGCTGGAGTTTTGTGTGAAACAAAATGTGTTCTTATACGCAATGATAGCAGCAGGAATCGCCGGTGTGTGGTGCCTGTTCTGGAATAACCGTTTCTACACCCGGGCCATCCGCGATCTCGGAAGGCTGAAGGAACCAAAGTCGAAATGGACCAGGTCGGTGCTGGAAACGTGTCAGAGAAAAGCGCATCCCTTTTCGAATGCCGGGGCGTTTATGCGCAGCCAGATTGCACAGGGCAGGTCAGCGGGAATGGCAGTCCCGACGCTTCTGCGCGGAAGCCAGAATATGATCCTCACGGTTCTGGCGCTGTCGATTCTTTCGCTGTGGGCGATCTACCGATACCGTTATGGAGAGACGGAGCTGATGCGCTACCTCGGAACGGGCATCGCGCTCGCCGGAGGCCTTGTCTTTTTCCGGCTCTGTCTGGATTTCGGCGGAAAAGAGGAAATTCTGCTGAACGGCTGGACAGACTATCTGGAAAATGAGTTTGCAGCGACGAAACAGAGTGCGGTGCTGGAAACCGTACAGCAGACCGAACGGCAGCCGGTGCAGGCGGAAACCATGGCACAGGCAGGAACCGGAGCGGCGAAAGCAAAAGCGCAGACTGCGGGAAGCGAGTCCGCCAAAGAGAAGAATGAACTGTTCGCAGATCCGGAAAAAGAAGCGAGGATTTCGAAAGTCAGGGAGGGCATCCGCCAGACCGCCGCGGCCGAGAGCAGGTTTTCCGGAATGCTGACGCCCGAGGAAGAGAAGCTGATGAGGGAAATTATCAGCGAATACGTGTAAATACCAGGGGATCAGGCCGGGGAGCATGGCATATCGACATGACCATATTTCCGAATCGGCAGTCCGCAGGTATCTAAGATAAAAATATTTCAGGCAGTGCCGTCTTTCAAAACAGACAGGCGGCACTGCTTTCCCGGATAAAGCAGAATCATCATCTGCAAAAGGAGGAACCAACATGAGACTTGTAATTCTTGAGGCAGAGTCACTGGGAAAGGACATGGATCTGTCCGGCTTTTCCCGTTTTGGAGAAGTGACAGTATATGAAAAAACAACGGAGGAGGAATGCCCGGAGCGTGTGCGGGAGGCGGATATTGTCATCTGCAACAAGGTGCGCATGTGCAGCCGCACCCTGTCCGGCGCGGAGAACCTGAAACTGATCTGCGTCACCGCAACCGGCATCAACAACATCGATCTCGATTATGTGAAGCGCCACAACATCGCCGTGACGAACGTCGCCGGCTATTCCACCGTCAGCGTGGCCCAGCACACCTTTGCGATGTACTTCTATCTGGCAGAAAAACTCCGTTAAAAAACGGCAGCTACGCCGCCAGCCGCCTTTTCACCTGCATGGACAGACCGTTCACCGAGCTGGAGGGCAAGACGTGGGGCATCATCGGCCTTGGCGCGATCGGCAGAAAAGTGGCTTCGATTGCACAGGCATTCGGCTGCCGTGTGATCTATTACTCCACCTCCGGTGCACACGACGATCCGGACTACGAGCGGGTCGATCTCTATCGTCTGCTGAAGGATTCTGATGTGGTTTCCATCCACGCCCCGTTAAATGAGGCGACCGAGAACCTGATGAATATCGAAACGTTTGCCAACATGAAGCGGAACGCAATTCTGATCAACGTCGGCCGCGGCTCGATCGTGAATGAGCGTGACCTCTGCTGTGCCCTGCGCGAAGGCCTGATCGCCGGAGCAGCGCTCGATGTACTTTCCAGCGAGCCGATCCGCAGTGACAGTCCGTTGCTGAAAATGGCGGACGACGACCGCCTGTACATCACGCCGCACATCGCCTGGGCATCGAAGGAAGCCCGCACGCGCCTGATCGGACTGGTGCAGAAAAATATTGCTTCGTACCTGGAAGGCGGCATGGAAAACCGTGTGGTATAAAAGGGATACAAAGCCAGGGACAAAATACATAAAAAGAGCCGGACATCCGACGGAACCACAGAGGGGACTGTAAGAATAGCCGCTCCCAAGTTCCGCCGGATGCCCGGCTTTTGCATTTGCTTTATTCGCTGCAAAAACGAGAGAACATTATTCCTCTGTAATCTGAATTTCCAGATAATCAAACTCCAGCGATTCAATAAAATTATCCTGTGTGAACCGCGTTTTCGATCTCCGTTTAAACTCCGAAATATTCGTATCGAGCCAGATCGGCTTCGCCAGATTCCAGGCATCGCAGATTTCATCGAGCGCACGGAAGACCTTGTGCGTTCTGGTATCCTCATCGTCGATGCAGACGGTAAGATCCTGAAGAATATGATTGTTTTCCACTAATTTTCCCCACATCTGAAACATATTAAAAATCCTCCTGAAAAGTACAAAGTAAACAGTGCATTTGGAACGACCGTGTTAATCGCTGGTAACGGTATGCAGTTCTTTAAAATCCTTCGGCGAGATCCCGTACTCTTTTTTAAACGCGCGGTAAAAACTCGAATAGTCGTGAAATCCGAACAGCAGATATACCTTCGTGACTGGTACATCGCCGAGCAGCGCTTCACGGCACCTTGCAAGCCGCTTTTTGGAAATGTACTGGTGGATCGACATGCCGATTTCATCCTTGAAAACGTGTGCAATGTGATATTTGCTCACAAAAAGTTCCGCCGCCAGCCGTTCGAGCGACAGATCCTCGGACAGGTGCTCATCAATATAGAAACAGAGCTGTTCATACAGCGAGAGCTGTGCTTTCCGGGTGAGCGGGTGATGCTGCTCATACACCGTTCGGTTGATCTGCATCAGCAGGTCGTTGACGTAGAGAAAAATCTGCGTCTCTTTTCCAAAATGATCGGACCGCATTTCTTCGATCAGGCGGATGGTGCGGTACTGGATCGTGTTGAACTCGACGGAATCGAGCGGGAACAGATATTTCTGATTTTCGGCAGCGTATTCCATCAGGTAAACGTAGTCGGCGGAACGGGCGCGGAGCTGCTCTGCAAAAGCGGCGCTGACCCAGAACACAAAGCGGCGGTACGGCACAGACAGGTCGTGCATCACCAGATGATGCGGCACGCCGGGCGGAATCAGAAGAAGATCGCCGGGCGTCGGTGTGTAGAGCACTCCGTCGATTTCCAGTGAGATCGCCCCTTCGAGAAAGAGATAGAACTCATAATGCGTATGCGTATGTTCTTTTACGCCGGGCACATCGTCGGTGCTGTAATAGTATAACTCAAACGTATCCGAAATCATGTACTGCCGGGTGGCAAATTTCGTCTGCAGTTTTTCTTTCATAATAAAAGCATCCTTGCAAAAAAAATGATATTTTTGAACCATAACAACAATTCCCAGCATATCACAAAACAGCAAGTTTTACAATGTATTCGGCAATTCGCACAATAGAAAAAAACAACTTGTCCGGTTATGATACAAGGGAATAAAATAAAAACAGAATGCAGAATAAATTTCAGATAAAGATCAAAACGGAGGAACAGCTATCATGAATCAGATTCTCGAACAGCTTGGAACATACGGCATTGTGCCGGTTGTCGTTTTACAGGATGCAGCAAAAGCAGAGCCGCTTGCCGAAGCTCTCTGCAAGGGCGGACTTGCCTGCGCCGAGGTGACCTTCCGCACCGATGCGGCAGAAGAATCCATCCGCATTATGAGTGAAAAATTCCCGGAGATGCTGGTGGGAGCCGGAACTGTGCTCACAACCGAGCAGGCGGACCGCGCCGTAAAAGCCGGAGCAAAATTTATCGTCAGCCCGGGCCTCAACCCGGAGGTAGTAAAATGGTGTCAGGCACACGAAGTACCAGTGATCCCGGGCATCGTGACCCCGACTGAGATGGCGCAGGCAATCGGTCTTGGGCTCACCATGGTGAAATTCTTCCCGGCAGAACCGGCAGGCGGACTGAAATACATCCGTGCCATCGCAGCACCGTACACCATGATGAAATTCATGCCGACCGGCGGCATCAACCCGCAGAATGTAAGAGAATACCTGGCATACGACCGCATCGCAGCATGCGGCGGAAGCTGGATGGTAAAAAATACGATGATTGAAAACAACGAATTCGACCGCATCGAAGAGCTGGTGAAAGAGGCGGTTGAGATCGTAAAGGAAAGCCGGACGTGACGACATCCTTCCCGCAGCCGCTGGGCACCGACCGTTGACCTCGAGCGTGATCCGAGATGGGGAAGAAACGAGGAGGGCTACGGCGGGGACCCTGTGCTGACCGGAAAAATGGCCGGCGCTTACATCGAGGGAATGCAGGGCGACGATCCAAAATATCTGTGCTGTGCATCAACCCTGAAACACTTCTATGGAAACAACACCGAGGTCGGCCACGGCTGGAAGAACTCTTCGATTGACCCGCGGAATAAATATGAGCTGTATCTCGAGCCGTTCCGCAGATGTATTGAGGAGAGCGGCGCAGAGGGCATCATGACGGCGTACAACAGAATCAACGGCACCGTCGGGCCGCCTGAACATGGTCATGAAAGGAACCACCACCGCCGGCGCCGGAATGGTCCGGGAAAACATGGAAATCTCGGAATCCGTCATCATGAAACAGGCGGACCAGAAGATGTATGAAAATAAAAAAAGTTCACGGTGAATCGCCGCAATGGATTGTCCCCGCGGGTCTTTTCGTGGTACAATGAAACATAACCGATAAAAAGAAAAACGAGGGCAGAACATGAACGAATTATATGAAATGATTGAAAAGAAAATCAAAGAATCCGGCTATCCGCGGCCGATTTCGGGAAGCGATGTTTACGATGACATCTGCGACCAGATCGAGGGAAAAGAGAACGGTTCCTATGTGGTATTATCGAAATTTGATGATGATGTGATTTTCGAGTACCACATCACGGTGATGGATGATGAATTCAACCTCGGCGTGCTGACGATGCGCACCCCGGAGGGCGTGTTTGAGACTGATTTTGACCAGTAAAAGAGAAAAGAAAGAGGTTGTTACTTATGCCGAATGTTGAAAAAATCACAAAACAGACGGAAAATCCGTTCGTAAATCTTTACCTGGTGGAAGGGACAAACAAAGTAAACCATCACTTCCGCTATTACGTGGCTTCCCGCGCAAAATCCATCGAGCAGATGAAGATTAAAACAAGGAAAAATACGCCGGACGGTGTGCTGATGTACAGTCTGTACGGGGAAAAACGCGACAAAATTGTCCTGGTGCGCCAGTACCGCGTTTCCATTGATGACTACATCTACGAATTCCCGGCAGGCCTGGTGGAACCGGGCGAGGAGTTCCATGAGGCTGCCGTGCGCGAGTGTTTCAATGCATTTACATTCTTGTCTTTCAGCTGAATGACCATGTCTGCATCAT
>OGWS01001587.1_pt1 | contig 17199 bp, 15 predicted proteins | sample 1576111 | NCBI WGS metagenome assembly OGWS01 (sample SAMEA3541534, study PRJEB24748) | human gut metagenome | biome: human gut; feature: human-associated habitat; material: faeces | place: China | collected 2012
TAGCAATTCGGTATCAGAGGGGTCAAAATACCTTTTGACCCCAACATCATATGATACCAGGGTCAAAAGGTCTAAAATCCGATGAGGGCTTGCTTGCAACATCATTATATAGATAAAATCTATAAATGTACATAAAAACAGCTGATATATGATTAGATATTGAGAAAAATTAATGTTAAAATGGAAAAGAAAGAAGTTGTTAAGGAAAATGTGAGGTGAAGATATGTATCAGGTTGGGATCGATATTGGTTCCAGTGCGGCAAAGACAGTGGTGCTGCGGGATGGAGAAGTATGGAAGACCATGGAAATGGCAACGGGATTTTCCAGCAGAAAGACAGCAGAAGAGATTTATCACTGGCTGGAAAAAGAACAGGTAACGCATGAAAAGAGCCGGTATGGGGCAACGGGATACGGAAGAGTATCCGTACATTATGCTGATAAAGTGATAACAGAGATCACCTGCCACGGAAAAGGAGCCTGGAAGCTGTTTGGAAAGGATGGGGTGGTCATCGACATCGGAGGTCAGGATACCAAGGGGATAGTATTAAAAAACGGTCGTGTTATGAAATTCGTTATGAATGATAAATGCTCTGCAGGAACCGGAAAATTCCTGGAGGTCATGACCAACCGCCTGGGACTGACCCAGAAAGAACTGTCACAACTTGCATCTAAAGGAGATGGTGTGACCATCAGTTCCATGTGTACAGTGTTTGCGGAATCAGAGGTGATCAGCCTGATCGGAAAAGGAACTTCCAGGGAAGATATTGCCTATGGTGTGGTGGAATCTGTTGCTGTAAAAGTGGCCCAGCTTATTTCGCAGCTGGATGGAACCAACTATTTCCTTACAGGGGGGCTTTGTGAGGATGAATATATGATCAGCCGGCTCAGCCATGCTTTAAAGGCACCAGTAGAAAGTATGCCATTAGCCAGGTATGCAGGGGCGATCGGCGCAGCGCTGTTGTCAGGAGAGTAGAAGAAAGATTATAAGAGAACATTAAAATTTCAGGAGGGATTATAATGGATCTGCCAAAGACATTTGATGAGTTTGTAGATGCGAGAAAACAGGGATTTATGAAAGCTAAGGAATTTAAAGACAATGGAGGAAAACTGGCTGGCTGCCTTTGCTCCTACACACCACAGGAGGTGCTGGATGCTGCAGGAATAGCTACAGTAGGACTTTGCGGCACCAGTAATGAGACTATACCAGATGCGGAAAAGGTCCTTCCGAAGAATCTTTGTCCTTTGATCAAAAGCACCTATGGTTTTGCTTATTCTGAAAAATGTCCCTATACCTATTTTTCGGATATTATCATCGGGGAGACTACCTGTGATGGAAAAAAGAAGATGTATGAGCTGTTAAATGAGATTAAAGAGACTTATGTTCTTCATCTTCCACAAAGTCAGGAACGGTCTTATGCAAAGGACATCTGGTATGAAGAGGTCAGATTATTAAAGGAAAAATTAGAAGAGAAATTTGACTGTACCATTACAGAAGAAAATCTGCGCAAGGCAGCCCATGTGCGCAACGAGCTGCGAAAAGCCCAGCTGGATATGTATCATCTGCAGAAGCTGGTACCTCCGGCTATGAAGGGAACAGAGATGATGATCGCTCTCCAGCAGGGAACATTCACCTTCGACGTTTATCAGCAAATTGATAATATCCGCAAACGGGTAACAGAAGCTGAGAAGGCATACAAAGAAGGAAAACGTCCGGTATCTGCTTCTGCAAAAAGAATATTACTTACCGGTTGTCCTACTGGCGGAGTGATCCAGAAAGTGGGAACTGTGATCGAAAATAACGGCGGTGTGATCGTATGTCTGGATGACTGCTCCGGCGAGCGTACCAACCGTTTGCTGGTAGATGAAAATGCACCAGATATCCTGCGTGCTATTTCTGACCGTTATCTGTCCGTTAACTGCTCTGTTATGACTTCAAATAACGGACGTCTGGAAAATACTGCTCAGATGATCAGGGATTATCAGGTAGACGGAGTGGTGGAGATCGTCCTTCAGGCATGCCATACATTTAATGTAGAAGCCTTTAAATTGGGACGTATGGCAGAAGAAATGGGCATTCCATATATGAAGCTGGAAACAGATTATTCCACTGCAGACAGCGGACAGATTGAAACACGTATTGCAGCATTTATAGAGATGTTATAGAGCTGGTCATTGGTAAATGATGGCTGGTAAACAGGCGTGATCCGTTCTGACCTGTATAGGTGGACACAAAAAGGGCTCCTTGTACATATTCTATAGTAACAAAAGAAAACGAGCTTTTGTTTTTGCAGAAATGGAATCAGAAAGGAGTCTGGATATGTGTTTTGATGATCTTAATGGAAGGAATGGATTTGTAAGATGTCCTGGCTGCTGCTGTGGGGGAAGACCAGGTCCTATGGGACCGCCAGGACCCCGCGGACCGCAGGGCTTTCCAGGATATCCCGGACCACAGGGTGAAACAGGAGCAGCCGGTCCTCAGGGAGCAACGGGCCCAGCAGGTCCCCAGGGCCCGGCAGGCGAAACAGGAGCAATCGGTCCTCAGGGAGCAGTAGGTCCCCAGGGTCCAAGAGGAGAGACCGGTCCCCAGGGAGCAACTGGTCCAGCAGGCCCCCAGGGCCCGGCAGGCGAAACAGGAGCAACCGGCCCTCAGGGCCCGGCTGGTCCGGCAGGAACCGTCACACCGGCAGCTGCTGTTGCCAATGCAACTGGCACAGAAGACGTTGTGACTCAGTTTAATCTCCTTCTTAACAGCCTTCGGGAAGCAGGACTGCTTAAAACGGAATAAAGGTATATTTCAAAGACCGCCGTCCCCTGTGGTACGGTGGTTTTTGCCGGTTGTATAGCCCTTTCAGTTGAGAGAGTATTTATCTGTGTACTGAAAACCCTTTACTGTCAGTTTTTTTATAAAAAATGCAACATACTTGAAGCAAAAGAAAAATCGTGTTATATTACTTTCAGTGCAAAAACAGGTCATTTGACGGCCTGTGTGACCATTTCAAAAGCGGAAAGGTGTTATACAAACATGGAAATAAACGTAGCGAAACTGAATGAACTTCCTGAGGGAAGTTATCAGTTGATTGATATGAGAAGTGACCGGGATTTTGAATATGGAACCATTCCCGGAGCCATTCACATTTTACAGGAAGATCTGAAAGAAAATCCACAGATCATAAAAGCCAAAAAAGTGATATTGTTCTGCAGTCATGGAACCAACAGTATAGAAGCAGCAGAAGAACTGGAAGCAGATGGATACCGCGCTTACAGTCTGGAAGGCGGATATATTGCGTGGCTGCGGGAAGAGATGCGCAGACAGGAAGCAGAAGATATTAAAAATCAGGTGGAACAGAGTATCCGGAAAAAATTCCGCAAGACCATCTGGTCTCCATTTACAAAAGCAGTGAAGCAGTATGAGCTGGTAAAGGAAGGAGATAAGGTAGCTGTCTGTATTTCAGGTGGAAAAGACTCTATGCTTATGGCAAAATTATTCCAGGAATTAAAGCTTCACAATAAGTTTCCATTTGAAGTAGAATTTCTGGTCATGGACCCGGGATACAGCCCGGATAACCGTCATGTGATCGAAGAAAATGCAAGGAAACTGGGAATTCCGGTCCACATTTTTGAGTCCGACATCTTTGATGCTGTATTTACCATAGAAAAATCCCCCTGTTATCTGTGCGCCAGAATGCGCCGTGGCTATCTTTACAGCTACGCCAGGGAATTGGGATGTAATAAGATCGCTTTAGGACATCATTATGACGATGTTATTGAAACCATCCTTATGGGCATGCTCTACGGTGCCCAGGTCCAGACCATGATGCCAAAGCTTCACAGCACAAACTTTGAGGGTATGGAGCTGATCCGCCCGTTGTATCTGGTACGTGAAGATGATATTAAGTCATGGAGAGATTACAATCATCTTCATTTTATCCAGTGCGCCTGCAAATTTACCGATACCTGCACCACCTGCAACAATGAGGAAAACCGCTCCAAGCGCGTAGAAATTAAAGAACTGATCCGTGAAATGAAGAAAAAAAATCCATTTGTAGAAGGAAATATTTTCAAGAGTGTGGAAAATGTAAATCTGGACACTGTGGTCTGCTACAAAAAAGATGGAGAGCGCCACTGGTTCTTAGATGACTATGATGGGAAATAAAGAAATTGTGGAAATATCATTACCATAAATGACTGTATTAAGAGTCCCTGTTCCGAAAGAACAGGGCTTTTTTTTGCACTATTTCCTCGGTTTCCGTATATCTTATAGTATGAGGTGTTCGAGGATTGCGGGAATTGCATAGCAATGGAGCAATCCGGTTACATCAGTGAGTGGCAAAATTTACTTTTGACACTCATATCATAGTATTCGATACATTTCTGGAAGCAGGAGGACTTTTTATGAAAAAAAGATATAGATCATTTTTGGCAGCTGTATTGGCAGGTACATTTGCTGTAGGCTGTCTCACTGGCTGTGGAAAAATGGATGAAGCTGCAGGTGGAAAAATGACAGCTGTGACACTTAATGAAGTCGCCCATTCCATTTTCTATGCCCCGCAATATGCAGCGATTGAACTTGGTTATTTTGAAGAAGAAGGCATTGACCTGACTGTGGTAAATGGTGCCGGTGCTGATAAAGTAATGACAGCGCTTATTTCCGGCGATGCCCAGATCGGTTTTATGGGGTCAGAAGCCAGTATTTACGTAAGCCAGGAAGGTGCTGCAGATCCGGCTGTAAATTTTGCCCAGCTGACCCAGCGCGCAGGTAATTTTCTGGTGGGAAGAACAAAACAGACGGATTTTAAATGGGAAGACTTGAAAGGAAAGAAAGTGCTTGGCGGAAGAGCAGGTGGCATGCCTCAGATGGTATTTGAATATATCTTAAAGAAACATGGAATCGATCCCAAAACAGATCTTACCATTGACCAGAGCATCAGTTTCGGCCTGACGGCAGCAGCCTTTACTTCAGGAGATACAGATTATACCGTAGAATTTGAGCCCTTTGCAACTACGCTGGAAATGGAAGGCTGCGGAACTGTGGTAGCTTCTTTGGGCCGTGATTCCGGTTATGTGCCTTATACTGCTTACTGCGCAAAGAAAAGTTATATAGAAAAGAACCCGGAACTGATCCAGAAATTCACAAATGCCATCCAGAAAGGACTGGATTATGTAAATTCCCATTCTGCATGGGAGATCGCCAAGACGATCCAGCCACAGTTTAAAGATACACCGGTGGAAAAAATCGCTACGATCGTAGACCGGTATAAATCCCAGGATACATGGAAAGAAAATACGGTTTTTGAAAAAGACAGCTTTGAGCTTCTGGAAAATATTTTAGAGGAATCAGGAGAACTGAAAAAACGGGTGCCATATGAAAAACTGGTACGTACGGATTTTTCTATCAATGCTGTTAATGCAGTCCAAAAATAACTCTGATATCGAATTGCTACGTGCTTTGCACTCCCGCAATTCTAAAAACATTCGTAATCCGCTCATTTTTTTTCAAAAAATGGCTCCTTACTCATGTTTTTGGCGGGCCCATTTCCGATCTTTTGCCCCTGATATCAGGAAAACAGAATATTACAGTTTGGCCATTGCATAGTCTTGTTTCCATATCCATGAAAACAAGACTATGCAATTTATTGCAACAAAAACTGAAATCGATTGCAAAAGCACTTGACAAGACTATATAAAAAGGCGTATGATAAAGTCATCAGAGAAACAGGAGAGAAATATGACGATCTACGACATCGCAAAGCAGGCAGGTGTATCTGCCAGTACCGTTTCCAGGGTCATTAATAATAAGCCCGGGATCAACGCCCAGACGCGTAAAAGGGTACAAAAATTATTAAATGAAAATCATTATATTCCCAATGAAGCAGCCAGAGGTCTGGTGATGCAGTCTTCTAAGATCATCGGTATCCTGATCGAGGATCTGCGTATCGAGCATCATACAGAATCGGCCTATGTGATCGAACAGGAGATGACTGCTTTAGGTTATACCTGTATTACTCTGAGTACCGGGCGGAAGGATGAGAAAAAGGCGGATTACATCCGCATCCTGGAACAGCGGAGAGTAGATGGTGCCATTCTCATGGGTTCTATGTTTGAAACGGAAGCTGTGAAAAAAAGCATTGAAGAACACCTCCCGGATATTCCTGTAGCCATTGTAAACGGCTATCTGGATCTGCCAAATGTTTATGGTGTCCTTATTGATGAAGAGCGGGGAGTAAAGGACTGTGCCGAGTTGATGCTTAAGAAAGGAAAGAAGCATCTGGTGATGGCAGTGGATTCTGATACACCTTCCAACCGGAATAAGCAAAAAGGCTATATAAGAGCAATGACAGAGCAGGGGATCGCTAAGAAAGATATCCTCTTATATACGGCGATAAACAAAGAATTTACCAATCCCCGTGATGTGAGGGCTGCAGGTGCAAAGCTTACAGAACATATCCTCACAGAAAGACCTGAAACAGACGGGATCATCTATACCACAGACCTGTTGGCAATAGGCGGCCTGGAAGCAGCAAAAAAAATGGGAAAACGTATCCCGGAAGAGCTTGCGATCATGGGCGTGGATAATACTATGTACGGTGAGATCGTTACACCAAAGCTTAGCAGTCTGGATAACAAGCTGGTGGAAGTCAGCCAGAATGCTTCAAGGGCTATTCTGGATGCCCTTGATAAAAAAGAAGTATCCCATAAAGTGATGCTTCTGACAGATATTAAAGAAAGAGAGACCACATAACATTTGCCGGAAAGATTTCTTCATCGGAAAGTTTCTTTGCAGATGTGTGGATGGAAAGAGAAAAGGTTCTTTCAATAGAACCATTTTCTTTTAACATCATTGAAATCGATTGCAAAAAAGCAATTAAAAAGTATAAAAGATGAAAGATAAAGGAGAAAGTGATCATGAAAAGAGTTCCTTATGAAGTAATGGTAAATGAGTTTGAGAGAGTATTAACCAAGTACGGTTTTGAGCCAAAGGATGCAAAGGCTTCTGCAGAGTTGTTTGCACAGAATTCTATGGCTGGTGTATATTCTCATGGATTAAACCGTTTCCCAAGAGTTGTTGATTATTTAAAGAAAGGCGAGATCGATCCAAAGGTAAAGGCTGAAAAGATCATGGGATTTGGTGCTTTTGAGCGTTGGGACGGACATCGTGGTTTCGGGCCTTTAAATGCAAAACTGGCAATGGACCGTGCAGTAGAGCTGGCAAAGGAATTTGGTATGGGTATCGTTGCACTGGGAAATAACAATCACTGGATGCGCGGCGGCAGCTATGGATGGCAGGCAGCAGACCAGGGCTGTATCGGTATCTGCTGGTCCAATACCTGTCCAAACATGCCTGCATGGGGTGGTATGGATCGTAAGATCGGTAATAATCCACTGATCTTTGCAGTACCAAGAAGTAATGGAGAGCATGTAGTCATTGACTGTGCCGTATCCCAGTTCTCTTATGGAAAGTTGGAAGACTGCCGTTTAAAGGGACAGCAGCTGCCGGTACCTGGCGGATATGATACCAATGGCAATCTGACCACAGATCCAGGGGAAATCGAAAAGACCTGGCGTGTACTTCCAATGGGTTACTGGAAAGGCAGCGGTATTTCAATTGCTCTTGACCTGATCGCAACTGTACTTTCTAACGGAAATTCTGTACAGAAGATCGGCACCTTCGGCGATGAAGTAGGTCTGACCCAGATCATGATCGCTATCGATCCGTCAAAGGGCAACAGCGTAGAATTGACTGATGAGATCGTAAATAATATCGTAGCAGATGTAAAGAGCTCCATTCCTGTAAAAGAAGGCGGAGAAGTTTATTATCCAGGCGAACTGGAACTGTTAAACATCAAGCAGAACAAAGAAGAAGGTATTCCGGTCATCGAAGAAAAGTGGGAAGAAGTACTGGGAATGTAAGCTTCTGTCTGCACTAGTACATCGTTTCGTAAATAACTGTACGAATCACGTAGGATGCGGATTTGAGTGTGCAGGTCTAAAAACGCAGGCGTAGCGGGCTACGCTGAGGCTTTTAGGCCTGTGCAATCAGATTCGCAGACAAGTGAGTGGTATAGTTATTTTGAAAACGATGTACTAGCAGCCAGAGGAGTGCGTGAAAACTGAATTTGTCTGGAAAGTCCAAAATAAAAACAAGTGGTGCAAGGCAGTGAAAAATGCTTTGCACTGCTTTTTTTTATTTTGCCATGCGTCTGCATAGTATACACCTGTATAGTAAGAAAAAATTTATATCTTTTCCTATAGAACTATGATACACTTAAAACTACACTCCCGTTACAATGCGGGGAAAAACGAAAGGGAGAACAGACCGATGCTTTGTGCCAGAGGGATCTGCATGTCTTACGGCAGACAGAAGATACTGGAAAATGTGGATATTGACCTTTCACCAGGAGAATGTGTGGGGATCGTTGGGGCAAATGGCTGTGGAAAGACTACGTTATTGTCCATTCTTGCAGGAGCAAGAAAAGGGAAAAAAGGAAGCCTCCTTGTAGACGGAAGGCCATTTTTTAAGGATCATCCTGTTGCCTATGTACCCCAGGAAAATCCACTGGTGGAAGAACTGTCTGTAAGGGATAATCTCCTTTTATGGTATAAGGGAGACAGGAAAAAGATGGAAAAAGACCTGGCAGATGGTCCGGCTGCCATTTTAGGCATTTCACAGATGTTAAAAAAGACAGCAGGGCAGTTATCAGGAGGTATGAAAAAAAGGCTGAGTATTGCCTGTTCCCTGGCTTTAGGAAGCAGATACCTGATCATGGATGAACCGGGAGCTGCGCTGGATCTGGAATGTAAGGAGATGATCCGCCGGTATTTAAAAGATTATGTAAGAGAAGGCGGAGCCGTACTATTAACATCTCATGAGATGGAAGAACTGGCAGTGTGCAGCAAATTATATGTATTAAGCCAAAGTAATTTAAAAGAAGTACCTTTAGGCCTGACGGCAGAGGAACTGATAAAAACCTTTCGCAATCAGCAGTAGAGTAAAATGTCCGCAGTGCGTCCGCCTTTGAAATTTGGGTGTAACTGGCGGAAAATAGACCGCAAAGACAAGTACAGGAAAGACTCTGGGAGTACATCAGGTACAAAAGATTCCGGGAGAATATTGAAAACAATGTGAGGAGAAAGTAAGCGTATGAAAAAAACACAAAAGATCATATTAGCAGGAGCAGCAGTGGCAGCGGTAGCTGTAGGAGGCGTATTTTATGTAAAATCCACAGCTAAAGATCCAAAAGATGTGGTCATTGACGCTTTTAAGTCTGTTTATGCAGAAGGGCAGACCAACCCACAGGAAGAATTGTTTGGGGTAAAAGAGCTTTTGGAAAACACCAGCAAAAATGGGGAATATGGCCTGACACTGAAATTAGACAGCTGTTCTGATGAAACCATTAATGCATATGCAGGAAGCGGACTGCGGATCGCAGGAAAAACAGATATTGAAAATCTGCATTCCAGCATTAATCTGGCAGCTATTTACAATGGGATGGATCTTGCAAATGTAAATGGCTATTATGGGGATAAAAAGGTTATGGTGTCCATGCCGGAGATATCCAGTTATGTGTTTACAGCGGATCTGAATAAGGATCTGGGCCAGCAGCTTACAGATTCACCGTTCTTTGGCCCTATGTTAGAGGAGCGCGGCATAGACGTTGCTGCACTGGATGATTACATAAAAGAGCTCATAGCCCAGGCAGAACAAAACAGCAGTGAAGATAAAGGAGCAGGCGCTTTTGATGTAAAAGCCTTATGGGACCGCTATAAAGAAGGCTGTGAAGCACAGGATAATTTCAAAGCAGCCATGACAGTAGAAAAAGCAGAAAAGGGCACTTATACAGTTGATGGGAAAAATGAGACCTGCAAGGGCTATACAGTTAATATCAGTAAAGATTCCATGGTAGACTTTTTACGTACATCTGCGGATTTCTTCCTTCAGGATGAAGAACTTAAAAGTGCCTTTTTAAAACAGCTGGAGACAACTGTAAAATTGAGCCAGCTTCTTGGAAATGATATAGAAAGCGATATCCCGTCTGTAAAGGAGCTTCAGGAACAGACATATGAAGAAACAAAGGAAAATGTGGAAACCATGATCCAGTATGTGGATAAAGCACTTACAGATGTGCAGATGACTGTATATGTAGATAAAAGCGGCCGTTTAGCAGCCATGGATGCAGTGACCTTTGTGAATACAGAAAGCTTTGCAGGGGATGAAGGTGTAAAACAGGTGAAGATCGACTTCCACGCAGAAGTAAAAGGCGGCGCTTACAGACTGCAGAATTTTGTGACTACCATCGGCCTTACTGCAAATGAGGACAATGTGACCATCCGGGCTGACCGTGTGGGAACTTACGATGGAAAGAATTTAGAAGATTCCCTGACCTTTTCTGTATTTGAAGAAGGTATTATCGATCTGAACGGCGAAATTTCCAGCACCTATGAAAGTGAAACGGGAAAAGAAAATAACCGCATTACTATCAGTGACGGAGAAGACAATTTATTTACCATGAACGTGGATAGTACAGTGGATGAGCTGGAAAAAGGAAAATCTCTTCATGGAACCATTGACAGTGCAGAATTTACTTCCTTAAATGGCCAGTACAGTGTTGTATTCTCCGGCGAAGGTTATTTACGTCCATTAGAGGGAGATATAGAGCCGTTAGAGGGAGAGACTTTTGATATATTTGCAGCCAGTGAAGAAGAGTGGAATGCAGTTGCCATGGAAATGGCATTTGGCGTATTTGGCCTTGCAGCACAGATCAGCCAGTAAAGAACTGGAATGCTGATGACAGCGGATATTACAGTTATGACACAGGAAAAGAGGATGTAAAAGGATGAAAGCTTTCTGGTCATATTTGAAAATGGAATTAAAAAGAGCTGTAAAACGCCTTCCTTTTCTGGTGCTGGGAACAGCAGCTCTTGTGCTTCTTTTAAGTGGCGGAGCTCTTTTAGGAAAAAATATGCTGTATGGAAATAAGATTTCCGGACGCATTAAAGTAGCAGTGATCCTTCCGGAACAGGATCCGCTGTCCCGTCGGGCCATGGGAATGCTTCAGTCACTTGAAAGTGTAAAAAGTCTTTGTGATTTTACAAATATGAACAGGGAAGAAGCGGAAAATGGACTAAAAAAGGGCAGTGTGTATGCTGCCCTTTTTATGCCGGAAAGCTTTGTGCAGGATATTATGAGTGGCACCAATACACCGGTAACAGTGGTACTGGCGGACCAGTCCCAGATGGAAAGCCGTATTTTTAAAGAACTGACCCAGGGGGGAGCAAAAACCCTGGGAGCAGCCCAGGCGGGTATTTACAGCGGGGATGAATATCTGATCAAAAAAGGCAGACAGGAAGAAATACCGGCACTGGAAGATGAATTAAACCGTTTGTACCTGGAAGCCAGCCTTCCAAGAATGGATTATTTTAAGAAGGTGAAAATAAACGGGGCCGGAAACATAAGCATAACCTGTTTTTACGGGATCAGTGCCAGTGTGCTGGTCTTGCTTTTTTCCGTATTGTCTGTGGCTGGTTTCCTTCTTCCATGGAATAAGGGTATGAGAGAAAGCCTTGACGGAGCAGGAATGGGGCCGGGGATCAGGACTGCGGGACGGATCCTGGGATTAAGTTTTCTGCTTTTTTGCATTACCCTTCCTGGTGTAAGCGCAGCTGTTGTTATGGACCAGATCCCGGTGAAGCATCTGTTGTCTTTAGAATTTGCAAAGATCATAGCCTTGTCAGTATTGACCGATCTGTCGGCAGCAGCTTTCTGTAATGGACTTTTCCGGCTATCCGGCAGTCTGCCTGGGGGAGTACTGCTCCTGTTTTTGGTGACGACTGTCAGCCATTTTGCAGCAGGCGGCTTTTTGCCTAAGGTATTTTTGCCCCAGGCAGTACAAAGAGTATCTTCCTGTATGCCAACAGCAGTATTGATGGATGCTTTCCGGTCTATGGTAACAGAAAGCATGGGAAAAAATGAAATACTCCGTCTGATGGTACTTTTTACAGCCGGTTTTCTGGTCAGCTGGTTTAAGGAGGTGCAGGAAGATTGAAAATGGTATTTGTATGGTTTTTTCTTTCCTGTAAGCGGTATTTGAAAAAGCCGGGGATCCTGCTTGCACTGCTTCTTCTGCCGGTGACAGCATGGATAGCCGGAAAGTATGTTCACCCAGAAAATGAGGGAATAAAGATCGCGTTGTATCTTCAGGAGACAGCCGGGGAAAATGTGGATCTTTCGGAAAATGGGGAGCAAAAAAACGGATCAGGAGAATATGATCCAGAACAAAACTGGAAAAATATGGGAATACAGCTGGTAAAGGATCTGTTAAACAGTTCTGTAAAAGAAGCTGATAATACCAACGGTGCATCTGCAGAGTCCGAAAGCTTATTCTGGTTTTATCTCTGTGACAGCGAAGAACAGCTGAAGGCTCATGTGGCATCAGAAAAAGCAGAATGCGGCTATGTGGTACCGGAAGATCTGGGAGAACGTCTGCGAAATAAAAAGATAAAAAACACAATAACATTGTATACATCCCCATCTACAGTAACAGGTTCCCTTTCTACAGAAAGCATATTTGCAGCACTGGCAAGACTGTATGACCGCCAGATACTGATGGATCACATGCAGGATGAAGCAACAGGAGATCTGTACGATACATGGTATGCAAATGGAAATATTTTCCATTTTGAATATGTTTATGGAGATATTCAAATTGATGCGGACCATGTCCGGACTAAATCTGCAAACAACATTTTTCCTGTAAAAGGGATTAATGCAGTGATCATTTTCATAATGTCCCTTTACAGCGCCTGCATTCTAAAAGAAGATGAGAAAAAGGGTCTTTTTTCCACATTACATTCAGGAGAAAAGCAAAGCTGCCAGATAGTCATGTTTCTGGCACTTCCGGTGCTGTCTTTCATATCAGGGATTCTGGCGCTGTTTTTTGCCGGGATTTTAAAAAGCGGAATATCTGGGATCTTTCAGATAGCAGAACTTATCCTTTACACCACAGCAGCAGGCGTCTACGCCTGGATACTGAAGCTTTTGGTAAGAAGCAGCAGCATCCTGTTGTGCCTGATCCCTTTCTTTCTCATGGGAAGCTTGATCTTTACCCCTGTTTTTGTGGATATAGGCCGCTTTGTGCCATCCATTGGGTGGATAGGACGGCTGTTTTTGCCGTACTATTTTCTTCATTAAGATTTTTATAATAGTTGACGCCATTTCATTTTCAGCGTATGATGGGAAGTGACTGACACAAAGACTGTGTAAATCACTTTCTGAGTGAAAGACGCTGAAAATAAATAGACAAGCTTATGAAAGAACGTTCCGCCTGTTTTGCAGCCCAGAACAGCTGGCCGGATCTTGATTTATGTTTATAGAAAAGATACAATGCCCTCTTTTGGCTTTTGTGTCTGTATTTCGCGCCTTTTAACGTGTTATGCAGTCGTAAAAGATGGAAAGGGGGTATTTTTTTGCAAAAATGCGGACAGGAACAGGAAAAAGGCTTTCAGGCTTTTACAGCGTTGATAAAGGCCTGTATTCCGACACTGGTCCTTCTGATCCTCTGGCAGCTGGCATTTCTGTCAGGAAAATGGAGCGCTTATGTGCTTCCAGGGCCAGGAAAAGTATGGAGTTCTTTTTTGGCCATGTTGGGAAATGGAACACTGTTTAAGCATATTTTAGTAAGTTTTAACCGCGTCCTTACTGGTTTTTCCATATCTTTTTTATGTGCTTTCTGTCTGGGAATGCTGGCGGCCCTGAAAAAAGATCTGGAAGTTTATTATGGTCCTTATGTGGAATTTATGAGGAATGTGCCGCCGATCAGCCTGATCGCTCTTTTGATCCTTTGGTTTGGTATTGGGGAAACGTCAAAGATCATCATTATTGTGCTTGCGTCCTTTTTTCCTATGTTTATGAACATCCGTAAAGGCCTTCTTTCCTGCGATAAAAAGCTTTTGGAAGTAGGAAAGACCTGTGGTCTGTCAAAAACAGCCAGTTTTTTTAAGATCCGGCTTTTCTGGGCGCTTCCGGATATCTTAGTGGGAATGCGCATTGGTCTTGGATACAGCTGGCGGGCTATTATCGGTGCAGAAATGATCGCAGCAGGAAAAGGCCTTGGATACCTGATCCTGGATGCCCAGCAGATGTCCCGTTCAGATAAAGTGATCGTAGGGATCTTTGTGATCGGCCTGACAGGTCTGCTTTGTGATAAAGTGTTTTTGTGGATCATCAAAAAATGTGTCAGGGGAGGTGTGGAAAATAGCTGAGATCAGATTAAAACAGTTGGAGAAAAGCTTTGAAGTATCAAAAAACAGACATCCTGTGTTAAGGCAGTTTTCCACAGAGCTGGATACAGAAAAGATCACAGTGATACTTGGCCGCAGCGGCTGCGGAAAAACCACGCTGCTTCGCATTCTGGCAGGTCTTGAAAGCCTGGACGGGGGAGAGATCCTTTTTGAAAAACAGGAAAAGCTGGGAGTAGTCTTTCAGGAACCACGGCTGATGCCATGGCTGACGCTGGAGCAGAATATTTTGTTTGGAGCAGATAAAAAGACATATTCTAAAAATCAGTTAAAGGAAAGGGCAGAAGGCCTCCTGAAGCTTACGGGTTTGGAAAAATTTGGAAATGCCTATCCAGACCAGCTGTCAGGCGGAATGATGCAGAGGGCGGCTTTAGGACGGGCGCTGGCCTGTGATGCCTCCTATCTGTTGTTGGATGAACCGTTTGCAGCACTGGATCATTTTACAAGACAGACCATGCAAAAGGAGTTTTTACGGATCTGTGCAGAGGAAAGGATGGGGGCATTGTTTGTCACCCACAGCGTAGATGAGGCCCTGCTTTTAGGGGATGAGATCCTTATTATGGAAAATGGGAAAGTGGGAAGGTGGTTTGATATTGGGAAAGAAATGCCATATCCCAGAGACCTGTTATCGGAAGAAATGATCAATATCAAACGGGAGATTGTTAAAACACTGGAAAACAAGCCTGCAATGTAAAATAGAATTGTGGGAGTGCAAAGCACATAGCAATCCGGTATCAGAGGGGTTAAAATATTTAAAAATTAAAATTTAAAAACAATATGGGAGGAAATGAAATATGAAAAAATGGAATCTTTATGCAGCAGCAGTGCTGGCAGCAGTGGGAATTTTAGGGGGCTGCGGAGCAAAAAATGCCGAAACCCAGGCACAGCCCCAGAACGCGCAGGCAAGTACACAGGAAAATACAGAGGCAGAAAGTACAGAAGCAAACGCAGCAGAGTCCAAAGCAGCAGAGTTCAAAGCAGAAACAGAGAAAAATGGCACTTTATCTGTGACCTATGTAAAATCCCCGTTAAATGTGCCAAGTATCGTAGAGCAGGATCAGGAGATCTTCGCCAGTGTATTTGGTCCAATGGGTTATGACATCCAGTATTCAGATCTGACTACAGGACCGGAGCAGACCCAGGCATTAGCTTCCGGGGACATCCAGTTTTTAAATGCAGTAGGCGCAACTTCTGTTATTTTATCTGCTTCCAATGATGCCGATATTAAGATCATGAGCATTTACAGCCGCTCTCCAAAGGCATTTAAGCTGTTTGCAAAGGATGACAGTATTAAAACGGCAAAAGACCTGAAGGGAAAGAAAGTAGCAGGTCCCAAAGGAACCATTTTACATGAACTGTTAGTTGCGTATTTAAACAATGAAGGAATGACAGAGGATGATATTGAATTTATGGCAATGGGAATCCCGGATGCACAGGCTGCTTTAGCTGGAGGAAGTGTAGATGCAGCTTTACTTGCAGGACCGACTGCCTACAATATGGAAAAAGACGGTTATTATGTAGTAACAGACGGTGAAGGCCTTACAGAGGCAACCATCGTTACTGCAACCAGTGAAAAATTCTACGAAGAACATCCGGAACTGGTAAAAGCTTTCCTTACTGCCCAGAAGCAGGTATTAGATAAAATGGATGCAGACCACGCAGCAGCAGTAGCAGCTACTGCAAAAGCAACTGGTTTAGAGGAAGCAGCAGTAGAAGAAATGTATGGTCTTTATGATTTTAATATGGAGATCAAGGACAGCGATATTGAGGCCATGGAAAAAACAGAGAAGTTTATGGAAGATACCGGCATGATCGAAAATCCTGTAGATGTGGCATCATTGATCCTGGATGTGAAATAAATATCATTTGTTGATTGTAGGTGAAAGAGTTATAGGATATAATAAGGCTGTTATAAAAATGAAAGTACCATTTTATAGCAGCCTTTTTTCTGCTTTTAGCAGTAATGAGAAACCAAAAAAGCGAGGTTAAATATGGATTACAAGATCATCGTCCTGGATCTGGACGGAACACTGACAAATAGAGACAAGATTATCACACCAAGGACCAAAGAAGCTCTTATGAAAGCACAGGAAGCAGGCAAGATCGTGGTCCTGGCATCAGGCCGTCCAACAGCAGGAGTAGAACCTTTGGCAAAAGAACTGGAACTGGCCCGGTTTGGAAGCTATATTTTATCTTACAATGGCGGTATGATCACCAACTGCAAAACAGGAGAAGTGATTTTTTCCTCCCTGCTTCCGGTAGAAGCAAATAAAAAGATCATGGGTTTGGCAAAGGAATACGGGGTGGATTTCCTGACTTATGAGGGTGAGGAGATCATTACTAACAATGATGCCTGTATCTATGCTCACAAGGAGTCAAAGATCAATCACCTGACTCTGCGCCAGGTAGATGATATGGAAGAACATGTAAACTTTCCGGTAGCAAAATTCCTTCTGTTAGATGATGGGGATTATCTGGCGACTGTGGAGCCGAAGGTAAAGGCAGCTATGGGAAAGAACTTTGCGGTATACCGTTCAGAACCTTATTTTCTGGAGGTTCTTCCAAAAGGAATTGATAAAGCACAGTCTTTAGAGCGCCTGCTGCAGCATTTAGGCATGACAAAGGAAGAAATGATCGCCTGTGGGGACGGTTACAATGATCTGACCATGATCCAGTATGCCGGACTTGGGGTTGCCATGGAAAATGCAGTTCTTCCTGTAAGGAAAGCAGCTGACTATATTACTGCTTCCAACAATGAGGATGGTGTAGGTCTGGTAGTAGAGAAGTTCATGCTGGCTTAGGAGAAAAAATATAAGAGCAGGACCAGCAGGTTTTACAGGTTAATTCATAAAATGATGATGTTGGGGTCAAAAGGTATTTTGACCCCTCTGATACCGAATTGCTACG
>OGWS01001594.1_pt1 | contig 17147 bp, 20 predicted proteins | sample 1576111 | NCBI WGS metagenome assembly OGWS01 (sample SAMEA3541534, study PRJEB24748) | human gut metagenome | biome: human gut; feature: human-associated habitat; material: faeces | place: China | collected 2012
GAAACCGCATTACTATTAGCTAGTATACCATAAACATACTGTTTTTAGGAAGAAATGTCCTATTTCATCCATGTATGCATATTGTCAAGTGTATGTGTCATATTTTATATTCAAAATAAAAAAGGCTGCTACTCTCTAAAAAATAACAGTCTTTCTTACTATATTAGCCTTTTGGAATTTGACAATCGACATACAGAATGTGATTAACTAACCACTCTGTAAGATATTTTAAAATTCCCAAAATCTGTTCATCTTGATCTTCTACCTCATCATCGTGATGTTCCATAAATTCATCAAGTTTATGTATAAATTCCTGATGTTGAACTTTCTGTGTAAATATCTTCTTATAATTAATAGATTCCATATACTGCTCTTCATCACTAAAGTGTTTTACTGTATAATTTCGGAGATTTTCTAATATTATATCAATCCTATCATATTTATCCGGTGTAAACTCATCATGAAGCAGTTCATATGCCTCATCTGCATATTTAAATAACTGCTTGTGTTCTTCGTCTATCATATCTATACCGATATAATATTCTGGTTTCATTTCATACATAAATTAATCCTACTTTCAGTTTTATTTGTTTTATGAACCTGTTCAATACTATTCATAATAGGCAAATGCATTTATCATGAATTTCCTATATTTTCTCGTTTTTAATGTTAGATTCCGCCAAAGCATTTCCTAATTTTCTTGGGAATATCCGAATCAACAAAACCTTTCTGCGCCATGTCATCGAGCATCTCACACGTTTTTTCGTGCGATAAACCTTTCTTATATGGTCTGTCCTCAGTTAATGCCTGATAAATATCAATACATGCCATAATACGTTCCGGCTCATTTAATTCAGCTGCGGTTTTTCCAAAAGGATACCCTTTTCCATTTAATTTTTCATGATGGAAAGCTGCCCAGTCTCGTATTTCTTCAAAATCATTAACCTCTGATAATATAAGGTATGTATAGCCAGCATGATTCTTCATTTTTGAAAATTCATCATCCGTAAGCTTATCCGGTTTTTCTAAAATTTCATTGCCTACTGCCATCTTCCCAATATCATGCAGTGCACCAGCCAGATAAATTTTTTGCACATTAATAGAATCATATCCGATATATTGAGCAAAAAAAGCTGCTTTTTCAGCCACTTCTATAGAATGTCTGCTTGTAAAAGAAGATTTATAATCTACAATCTTTGCATAAAAATCTGCGATATTTTTACACGTTTTCCAATCAAAAACCTGTTTTTGTCTTGGGATAATCTCCCATAGTTTCATTTCAAAAGAATTATCACTTAAACATATAAAAGATTCAGAATGTGTGAATGCATGAAAAAAGGCATTCACACATTCTGAATCGAATAATCCATCCCTATTTTTTAAAAGGTACTGACATATAAAATTCCAACTGTTATTTCCAGATCCCGTATTATTTCCTATAATATCAATGGTATCTGCAAGATGAATAATCCTTGCAAACAATGGAATTTCATTCCACTTTTTTTGAAAAGGACCAGTTCCATCGGCATGTTCATGATGATACAAAATCACATTTGAGACATCTGTTTTAAAAGGAAGTTTCGTAATATTTTTTTCACCATAAATACAATGAAGATTCGTTTTTCTTACGGACAAATCTTTTTTAATGTCAATAACATAATTCCTTTCCAGCTCTTCCGTAATATATTGTGTCAAAGCATTATCATGCAGTAAGGCACACATAGCTAAATCTTGTAACGCATCGCCTTGAATTGCCAGATATTCAGCCATGCATACACTTATATAAGCCACTCTTTTTCCATGCTTATTTTTGATTTTTACCAACTCTGCTTCTATACAGTCCAAAGCATAGGAACAGGCTCCTGCAAGTCCGACAATATCTATTCTTAGTTCTTCTTTCATTGGTATAATCCTATCATAATACATTTATGCTTCTGAGAACTGGTCTTTTCCTACAAAGCATAACGGACATTCAAAATCTTCTGGAATATCCTCCCACTTTGTACCAGGTGCAATACCACCTTCTGGATAGCCCTTCTCCTCATCGTATTCCCATCCGCAAACATCACATACGTATTTCATTCGTTGTTCCTCCTTGTAAATATATTAATACACAGCCTATATTACTGTTATATTTGTGTTGTTCTGTAACCTTAATATGTATAAATGCTTTTAGCATTTCCATAATCCATGCAGGTTACAATATGCATATACTTCTTCTACCTGTTCACCATCACAAAGACAAAAATCTGCTACCGGCTCCTGCCCTGGACTTAGCTGTTTTCTGTATATTCCCTGATTTGTATTTAATGTAATCCACTCAATGAAATGCTCTTCAAGCATTGGATGTTTTGTCTCTCCGACCACAACATGAACATGACTGCCTTCTATCGTATATACAGGTACATGCTTCTCGACAGCAGCATCTGTCACTCCGGCTTTTAATTCCTGCATAGGTTCTCCGCAACAAATTACAGGTACACCCTTATCCTTTACCTTTTCAACAATGTTTCCACAATGCTTACAAATATAATATCTTACTTCCATGCCTTTTTCTCCTTCCATGTGTAAAATTATAATTCAATTGTCTCCATAATCTTTTTCAATGAATCTGCAGATTCCTTAAGCTTTAACGCTTCCTCGCCACTTAAATTAATAGGTATATCAGACTCAATACCATCTGCACCTACAATAGCTGGCATACTTAACGATACTCCATCAATATCATATACTCCATGAATCATGTGTGATACAGGAAGTATTGATTTTTCATCTCTCATAATCACTTCGCAGATTCTTTTTACAGACATTGCAATTCCATAATATGTAGCGTGCTTTTTGTTTATAATCTCATAAGCACTGTTCTTGACTGCTGTAGCTATTTCTGCCGTGTTTTCCTTGTGCTTGTAATGTCCACGCATTTCACACATTTCACTTAATGGAACACCAGATACATTGGCGGATGACCATGCTACAACTTCGCTGTCTCCATGCTCACCTACTATAAATGCATGAACACTCCTGCTGTCCACAGATAAATGCTCACCAAGCTTATATCTTAATCTGGCACTATCTAACACAGTACCCGATCCAATGACCCTGTTTTCTGGAAGTCCTGATAACTTTATGGCTACCTGAGTCAGGATATCTACCGGATTCGCAACCACAAGCATGATACCTGCAAAATTTCTCTTTGCTATTTCAGGAATGATTGACTTAAATATTGCTACATTTTTATTTACAAGATCAAGCCTTGTCTCTCCCGGTTTCTGTCCCGCTCCGGCAGATATGACAACAATTGCAGCATCAGCAACATCATCATAATCTCCGGCAGATATTTTCATCGGACTCGCAAATGGAATACCATGACTGATATCCATCGCTTCTCCTTCTGCCTTGTTCTTATCTGCATCGATAAGGACAATCTCTGTAAACAAGCCACTCTGCATCAGAGCAAATACCGATGCAGAACCAACAAAGCCACAGCCTATCATTACTGCTTTTTTTGAATTAATCACTTTCTTCTTCGTAATAATCTCATCTCCTTAATAATTCTCTTCATGTACTTCAAAATAACTCTGTGGATGATTACATACCGGACATACTTCAGGCGCCTTAGTTCCTACCACAATATGTCCGCAGTTACGGCATTCCCATACCTTAACTTCGCTCTTTTCAAATACCTGTGCAGTTTCAATATTCTTAAGAAGTGCACGATATCTTTCCTCATGGTGCTTCTCAATCTCACCTACTGCCCTGAATTTTGCTGCAAGCTCAGGGAATCCTTCTTCCTCAGCTGTTTTAGCAAAGCCTTCATACATATCTGTCCACTCATAATTCTCACCTTCTGCAGCTGCTACTAAATTTTCTTTTGTATCTCCAATTCCTGCTAATTCCTTGAACCACATCTTTGCATGTTCTTTTTCATTATCTGCGGTCTTTAAAAACAATGCTGACATCTGTTCATAGCCTTCCTTTTTTGCTACAGAAGCAAAATAGGTATACTTATTTCTTGCCTGAGACTCCCCTGCAAATGCTTCCTGTAAATTTTTTTCTGTCTGTGTTCCTGCGTATTTGTTCGCTGTCATTTCTTTTACCTCCGTTTTCTTCACTACTTTTTCAAAATCTGATGCCGGATGCTTACACAAAGGACATATAAAATCATCCGGTAATTCTTCGCCTACCTATTCATATCCACAGATTCCGCAACACCATATCGTCTGACCATCCTCCGTTTGTCCAACTGCCTCCTTTTCCGATTGTAGGATATGCTTCTTTTATAAATTCATACACTTCAGTTGCTGTAACATGCCTTTTCATCTTATATACGGCATTTCGTACGAGATCTTTCTGAATAGTATTTCTTCTATTTGTCATTCAATCTCCTTATTAGGATTTGTTCTTAATAAGGATTATATATCATTTCGATAGTTTTGTCAATAAATAGTAATGATTCTTGTTATTAATTTTCTTGCTTTAACTATAAAAATAGATATCGCTATTTCAAACGCTACCAATATTCCAATTTTAACAATATTGCTTCCTACAAGCATCGCTGCAGCTAGCGAATCTATTAAAATATGTGCAATTACGCAGGGTAACACACCTTTGGAATATTCTTTTATTGTTCCAAACATAAATGTATTTCCTAATATCATTAGATAGAATATTAGATAATTACTAGATCCAGCTGTAATCCAAGGTAATCTATAAATTGGAATGTGCCATAAAAACCACACGATTGATATTAAGAACATTTTTAATACATATGACTTTATATTAAACTTTGGTTGCAAATACCATCTCCAACCACATTCTTCTAATCCACCTTGCAGGATTGTCCATGGCATATATACCAATACTGAAATAATTGTTCCGCCTGTCAACGATATATTTCCCATTATAAATGAAACACCATAATATACGCATACACTACCGATTGCCAAGATATATGAGTAGATAGACTCTCTCTGCAAAAACATATCTTTGAGCACTGCTTTCTGCCCATCTGATTTTGCAAAAGCAATCGCAACAAACATTGGCGTTAAGTTCATTAAAATAAACAAGACAGATGAACCAATTGAATTTCCTTCCGAAAACAAAATAAGTAATATCTGACCAATGACAAGAGTTACTGCAAGCGTTATTGCAGAATAGTATAATGATTTTTTCATCATAATCTCTCCATAAATTCACATTTGCACTTTTCTTTTATATCGCATAGACACAGTATATCATATCCACTGTGCCTATGCGATATCCTACTGCTTCTTTCTATTCCGGTGTATATGCCCAGTGCATCATTCGGTTTGTGATGGTATCTTCCCACTTAGGCTTTTCCCTTTCAGGTCTTCTTACATATAAAATGTGTAACCATAACATTAATAAGCACTAAAGAAAACATTACACCTACAGTACTAAGGATCGGCCAATGAAATGTAAAATATGACAATTTATTTTCCATATAAATCTTTACTCCAACCAAAGTGAGCATTCCTACAGTAAACAACAATCCTATCACACACATAAAATAATAACTGCCTTCTCCAAAAAGCATTAATTTCATTTGCTTATCGGTCATCCCAATGCTTTTCATAATATCAAATTCTTTTCTCCGAGTGTACATCCCGGTAAATACAACATTACAATAATTAGTCAATCCCGCAATGAATAATATGATACTTACAGCACCTAAGAGAATTCGATTTCCTCTCATATATGTTTCTTTTTGCTGCATCAGATCTGATTTACAGATAACAAAAACTCCTGCTTCGCCGGTTCCCTCATCCATTGATACTTCTGTCATTTCGGATCGTTTCTTATTTTCCTCGGATATCAGCTCATTGATCTGTGTTTTCACATAAGGTTCTTTTTCCGGATCAGCAGTTAATTCCATTGTTAATCTCTTTTTCTCAGTCGGTATCTTTTGAAAACCTTTCTCACTGATAAAATAATATAAGCTGCTTTCTCCATGCCAGGATTGATGTATTTCTGGAAAATTATCACTTTGCCTGTCTAAATAACCGCATAGAGTAAATGTTTCGGATTCCTTTTGAGGAAATTCGTCTTTCTGTTGTTTCTCTTCACTCTCTGAATTGATTAGTTCTTTTCTACGAATTGCATCTTCTTTTGAAAGCAACGTTTTAAAATATACCGGTTCGCCAATTGCTTTATCTGCAAGTTTTTGCTGTTCCGGAGTCAGCATATGATCATGTATGATCAGCACGCCATTTCCTTCTTCCAAAGATTCCATATCAATATTGAGTTGATTATCCTGCACGTATTTCTTAAGTGACAAGATTTGATTTTCATCTATAACTTGTACAGTATCCCAGCTAAATCCTTCCACCATATTCTCACTTGTAAGATTCGAAAGCCCCTCGTCATAGGGACGAATGCCTTTCTTAGATATAACCGTATCTACATAGGCTCCTTCAATCAGATTGGACTTCTCCCAATCAATACCATCTATCTTGTGTAGTTTTTTCTCTAACTCTTGAGAAATTGGTGAAAATTCATCATAATCATTGTCATACAACAGTTCCACACCGTCGCCCTGTGTCAGTAAAGGATCAACATCGATTTCTCTGGTTTTATATTCTTCCCCACATCCCTGGCTTTTCCCGAATTCGCTAAACTCTCCTGCCAACAAAAAATCAGGGCGTTTCTCAAGAAGATGCTTATAATCGCATCCATTTGTAAGTACATTCATTAGAATAAAAGACAGGACTCCTAAAAAGATGGAAATACTTGTAATGATAAATCGTGCTTTATGACGTGTTATATTTCCCCATGCAATATAAAACATTTCTCCTGTCTCAGAGCGTTTCAACACCAGTTTTCCAGGATGTTTTATTTTTTTGTCACCCATATTTCCATCATAAGTGGCACTCTCGACACAAGACAGCTTCGTGATTTTTCTAATAACGCCTTCTGATGCCATCCACAAAATTCCATTTACAAATACAACAGAAAGAAAAAGAATCCATGGTCTGAAAAAGGAAAGTATCATATTTCCTCCCATTTCCTGATAAAAATGAAACCCTAATATTTCCGGTATCAATAAGACCAAAATCAATACAGAAATCAAACTCCCTAAGACAGAACCTTTTAACATGAGTAACCGCATTTGTTTCCGGTATATTTTTGTGATCTGTCTTTCTGTGGCTCCAATCGTGTGGAGTAATCCGAGATTTTGAATATCTTCACTCATGGATATCCAAAGAACATTACGCACAAGGAAATATATTCCACACAAAATACCTAGCGTTCCTAATATCACCATCTCATATCCACCTGCGAATTTAGAAACGGCAGTATATTGTGCTGTATCAGAAACGTATATCTTCTGATCTGCACTCTTCATCGGCAATGCCTGATATAATTTTTCTTCTGTTTTGCTTCTGCTTAAATGATTGCTCTGACTGAAAAGTAAAGTATAGGGACCCTTTTCCAGGTTTAACTCATTAATTTTGTCATGTGAAATATATCCGATTGCTAATTTATTTCCAGAGTCCGTATACCATCCACATAGTTTGAATTTTTCTTTCGAATGTTCGAACAGACCTTTGTATACATCTAAGTTTATTTCCATTCCCTGTTCCGGTTCAGAAATACCAAGTTTTTTCAATGCCCGCTTAGACAATAGAATTTCATCCTTTTTCTGTGGGTAGCTTCCAATTATATTGGTATATGCAGGCTTCAAAAAATTGTTCCAGCTTTCTGAGTCAGCCCATACTACATCACATATCGTTTTTGCATTATCATCTGAAATGTCTGTAGCTTCACCTACAAAAATACTTTTTCCAACCCGTTTTATATAATCCAGTTGTTTTAATTTTGCATATTGTTCTTCTGTTCCATCTTCTATTCTGCCCGAAGAAGCAGTTCCATTTTCTCGGGTTAATCTTATTTCTTCTGCTTGTATTTTTCCACAGGAGATTCCGAAGACCATGGTTATAGCAACAATACCGATTACTACTGAGCAAAATAAAATCGTATTTCTTATCTTTTTTGTGCCTGCAAAATTTTTAGCCAGGAATCGGATTATGTCTTTATTGTTATTTGGAATGTTCTTATGAAACATAGTGATACCTCCTAACAATCGTTACAATCTCTTGTATAGATTTTCCCATCAGACATACGTATTACTCTGTCTGCCATCTGCGCTACTTCCTCTTGATGCGTCACGATCAATGTCGTCTGATGAAATCTTGCGGCACAGGATTTTAGTAATCCTACGACTTCCATACTTGTAACAGAATCCAGATTTCCGGTCGGTTCATCCGCCAGGACAATAGCCGGTTTCGTCAATAATGCCCGCGCTATAGAAACTCGCTGTTGCTGCCCGCCGGACAGCGTTGATGGAAGACGTTCTAATTTATCTTTTAGTCCTAGTATTTCTACAATCTCATTAAAAAAATCTACATCGATTTCCTTGCCATCCAGTCTCATTGGGAGGACAATATTTTCACGTATACTAAGAGAAGGTATCAAATTATATTGCTGAAATACAAATCCGATATTTCTTCTTCTGAATATCGTTCTTTCTTCCTTGTTAAGATCTTTTAAACTTGTATTTCTGATCCAGACACCTCCAAAATCCGAAGTATCAAGACCTCCTAAGATGTTCATAAGTGTTGTCTTTCCGCATCCGGACGTACCGACAACTGCTATAAATTCACCATCTTCCACAGTCAACGACACACCATCTAAAGCACGCACTTCATATGTATCGGATGTATAATATTTTTTTAGATTCATGGCTTTGATTATATCCATCTTTTCTGTAAACTCCTTTCGTAAATGCTACCTTTAACTCAGCCATAATCTATTATACATGGTACCTCTTACAAACTTCTTACAAGCTGCATATGAACTGTCTATACCGGAAGATTTACCTCTATAAGCAGCCCTGGCTTCATTTGTTTTGCTTTCATCATCCCTTTTTGTAATAGAACAATCTCTCTGGAAAGATATAAACCAATTCCGCATCCTTCCTGCCCTCTTGCCTGCTCACCACGATAAAATCTTTGAAAAATTTTATTTTCTTCTCCATCTCTTATCCCGATTCCATAATCTCTTACTTGAATTTTATAAAACATTTCTGTCTGTTTCATTGTGATATCGATCCTGCTGTTGTTTTTACTATATTTGACTGCATTATCAAACACATTATAAAACGCCTCACACATCCAGTTTTTATCATGTTCGCAAATGATTTTCTCCGGCAATTCTACTTGAAAATAGATATCTTTCTCTTCTGCCTTTTTCTGTATTTGCCCCAACGCATTTAGAATCGTTTCGACAAGATTTTCTTTTTGCATGTGAACTTGTATGATTCCTTGCTCTAATCGGGCAGTTTTTATAAAGCTCTCCACCAAAAAGCATAATTGTTCTTCACTTATTCGCAAGTCTTTCATGTATTCTGCATTCAATACTTCTTGCGTTTCATTCAATGATTCTTGCAGCAATTCCGTATAATTTTTTATATTTGACAGCGGTGTCCGTAGTTGATGCGCAATCTCAGAAATCAATTTCTGTATCTCATATCGACTTTTTTCAGCCTCTTTTCTTCTTCCTTCTAACATTTCCTGTAAACGGATTAATTGATTGGTAGTTTTGGAATAAAGCGTTTCTTTCCCGATATCTGAACCATCTAATTCATTGCCGTTTATTAAGGATTCCGTCAATTTATATATTTTATTCATTTCCTTCGCTCTTAAATGATTTTCAACTAAATATACAGTACTTCCTCCGAGTATGAAACCTATTAAAAGTACTGTAGAAATTGCTACAACCATGCTAATCTCCCATTCTATATCCCATTCCAAATACATTACTTATAACATTCGATGAATCATTTAATTTCTTTTTCAATCTACTGATCATAACACTAATTGTGTTAGGATCAATGAATTCACTATCGATTCCCCATATATTTTCCATTATCATCTCTTTTGTAAGAACCTGATTCTGATTCATAATAAGATATTCTAAAAGCTGATACTCTTTGACTGTCAAAAATATTTCCGTCGCTCCGACGAAAACCTGTTTTTTATCAGAATACAAAATGACTTGTCCGCACATAAAAGTATTTTCATTTGATTTTCTCTTTAACACAACTTCAATACGCTTTAACAATACTTTTATTGAAAATGGTTTAACCACATAATCATCTGCTCCTGTATCAAACGCTTTTAACATATCTTTTTCGTCATCTTTTGCAGTCAAAAAAATAGCTGGAATTTTTCTATTTTTTTGAAGCTCCTGATATAGATTTATTCCATCTCCATCCGGCAATCCAATATCTACGATCACCAAATCTACAGAACTATCTATATTTTTAATTGCCTCTTTTCTTGAAGCGGCAAGAATCGTTGTATACCCTTGATTTTTCAAATATGTATCTAATGCTTTTCTTAACAATTTATCATCTTCTATAATTCCTATTACCATACACACCTCCTGATTTTTCTAGAATGTAATACAAAAAGTCCATTACAATATATATAACACCTCTGTATATTGTAACGGACTTTTTCAAACCCAGACTTGGTGCAAGCACCATTTCCGATAAAAACCTCGAAAGTTTTTATTTTATGTGCATATATTCCCCAATTTCATTCACAAAATCAATATGTTTTCTACTAAATTTTCATCTACTATTTTATACTACTGGGTACAGGCTTGAATCTATTGTTTCATACTTATCACATAGCACCTCTAGTGCTTGAAAATCTAGTGCTGATTTCACATACCCAGCCGTTGTATCATTTGATACTTTTTGATTGTACATCACTTTGGCATTTGAAATAATTTTCTCACGATGTTTACGTATAAAAATCATTTCATTGTGAACGAGATCCTTATACGTACTATCTGATTCATTTTCCAAATCATATAATTCAAGTTCTGATGTAGGTACCGGAATCATATGGCTAATTCTGAGTGTGCCCTTTAATTCTTTTTCACCATCTTTATTTTTTACTACAATTCGTATAATTGGCACAATGCTTTTCTTAATGACCTTATTTGCTCCTGCAATCTGATAATCCGAATCTTTGGGCGATGACATCGGAACATAATAATGATATTGTCCAATCTGCAAAACTACACCCAAATATTTCCTAGTATGTGTTCTAGAATTAATTTATATACGTTTGGAAAATCCTTACGCAACCATTCCACATAATCATCCGAAACACTATATAATTTGAATTCTTCCATCCGTATCTCCTTTTATTTATTTCTCTTTATACGAAAACAAGGGAGCTAACGCTCCCTTTGAGTTTAAAATTCTCCACTTATATGGCAGGAGCTCTCCCGAGTTTAAAATCTTCCACTTATATGGCAGGAACTCTCCCGAAGATAGGCTCTCTATCTAAGAATAGTATATGACAAATTCATAAAAATAGCAACTCTTTTTATGTAATTGTTGCGTTGTTACTGCATTAAAGCTTCGATAAAAACATCCAAGATTAGTGAGCCACAAAGTGGGCCATTCTTCAAAAACTTACATGAATGCTCCTATAAATCCCTTATTTCAATCTCTCGTTTCCATCAAAACAACTTTTCCAAACACAAAAGAGATCTTCACTTCATCTTCACCTTCTGCGAACTCATTACTCACACACAAGCTGTCTCCTGATGAGAGCAAATGATTCTGCAATGGATATTTTGCACCGCTGATACAGAAATCCTCAACCGGAAATTGCATCGGAAATACTGAAAAATACTTTCCGAAAGCTTCTTCTCTGCGAATTGCGATTCCATGATCAAGCAGACGAATTCTATTATGACTGTCTAAGATCATCGCTTGAGATCCTGCTTCAAGTGCAATATTCAGGCACTGGACATTGGCCCAGAAATGATCCAAACGATTTCCTGTTCCTCCAAGAATCCAGATTTCTTTTCTTCTGAGTCCAAGACACATACGAAGTGCAATCTCCGTATCAGACGCATCCTTTACCGGATTAAACTCCCGGATCGGTACATTTGCTTCTTTTCTATAATAATCGATCACTTCTTCCGGTACACTGTCAAAATCTCCTACAATGTAATCCGGCTTGATCTTATGTTCATAAAGAAATGCAAGTCCTTTATCTACTCCAATAATAAATTCTGTCTCTTCTGCCTCAAGAATCGGAAGGACGAAATCTTCTTCCAGCATTCCCCCACTCACAATAACTGTTCTCTTACACATTGCCGTTTAAAATCTCCATAAACTTTGCTGTATTATCTTTGATGTCGCCTTTAAAAACTCCTGAACCTGAGACCATTATATTCGCTCCGGCTGCAAGTACTTCTGCCACGTTTTTATGATATATTCCACCATCTACTTCAATATCAGTTGTAAGTCCTTTTTCATTCAGAAGGTTTCTCAATTCACTGATACGCTCCAGCGATTCCGGAATAAATGCCTGTCCGCCGAATCCCGGTTCTACAGACATGATCAGAAACATCTCTGCCTGATCCAGATATGGAAGCAGCACTTCAACCGGTGTCTTCGGTTTAATAGAAATTCCCACTTTCGCTCCTGCTGCATGGATTTTATCAATTGTTGCCTGCAGATCTTCACATGCTTCATAATGAACTGTAACGATATCTGCTCCTGCTTTCACGAATTCTTCCACATAACGGATCGGTTCTGTCACCATGAGATGAACATCCAGTGTCTGTGTTGTTGCTCCCTTGATTGATGCGAGAACCGGCATTCCGAAGGAAATGCTTGGAACGAACATTCCGTCCATCACATCAAAATGAATATACTCTGCGCCTGCTTCTTCTGTTAATTTCAACTGCTCTCCTAAAATCTTAAAATCTGCTGAGAGGATGGATGGTGCTAAAATATTTTTCATAAACTTAATACCTCTTTCTTTCCTTTAGTTCACGGTACATCTCCGTGTAATCTTCATATCTGATCTTATGGATCTTCCCTTCTTCTACTGCTTCTTTCACAGCGCATCCGGGTTCATGAATATGGTCACAGCCATTGAACTTGCACTGTCCTTCAAACGGTGTAAATTCCGGAAAATAATATTTTAAATCTTCTTTTTCGAAATCATTGACGTAAAGAGAACTGAATCCCGGAGTATCCATAATATAAGACTCTTCTCCGATCACGATCAGTTCGGAATGTCTTGTTGTATGTTTCCCTCGGTCAATCTTCTTACTGATACTTCCTGTCTCCATCTTCACTTCACTCTGAAGAAGATTGATCAGAGAAGACTTTCCGACACCGGAAGGACCTGCAATTGAAGTTGTCTTTCCTTTTAAAAGTGATTTTAACTCACTGATATTTTCTTCTTCCTTTGCACTTGTAAAGATCACCGGATATCCGCATCCGGTATAAACTTCTTTCAATTCTGCAATTTCAGGATGGCTTGCAATATCTGTCTTATTAAAACATAATACGACAGGTATCTCTTTTCGTTCCATCATGACAAGAAAACGATCTAACAGATTGTAATGCGGTTTCGGTTTTGTCACTGCAAACACAACCAGTGCCTGATCAATATTGGCTACTGCCGGACGAATCAACTCATTCTTACGCGGCAGGATCTCTGTGATATTTCCTGTCATTTCTTTTTCATCAAGCACCTCGATCACAGCATCATCACCGACCAACGGCTTGATTCCGTCTTTTCGAAAGGCACCTTTTGCTTTACATTCAAAAATTCCGGATTCTACTACATTCACGTAGTAGAATCCGGCAATTCCTTTTATTATCTTTCCCTGCATATACTTGCTCTCTGTTATCATTGATTTCCAGAATCTTCTGCTTCAGAACCAGTTCCAGAGCCCTGTCCCGGATCTGTAGGCTGCTGTCCTTTGCTGACCATATACTGAACTGTTGTTCCTTTTTCCACTTGAGTACCACCGCTGACAGACTGATAGAATACCTGACCTTTCGGATAATTATCACTATAGTCATCACCAATATACTCTGGTGTTAATCCTGCTTCTTTCAGCTTTTTCTCTGCTGTATTCTTATCAAAAGAAATTATACTTGGCACTGGAACCACCGTCAGCTTTGGTCCTTTGCTCACCACATATCCAATTGTTGTACCTTTAGATACTTCTTTTCCGGCATCTGTATCCTGTGAAATAACCAATCCTTTTTCTACAGTATCACTGTAATCTTCAGTTGCATTTCCGGACAAACCTGCCTGTGAAAGTGCTGCTTCAGCATCCGACTGGGACTTTCCGGTAAGTTTAGGAACTTTTGTCGGCTGATTTCCCTTGCTTATTACAAGAGTAACCGTTGTTCCTTCTTTTACTTCTGCACCTTCACTCGGACTAACAGAAACAACTTCTCCCTGCTCCACATCATCACTGTAAACAGGATCACCTTTCTTCACAACAAGGTTCTTCGCCTGAAGTGCTTTTTCTGCATCAGCTTCTGCCAAACCAACAACACTTGGAATCGTTGTCATCTTAGCTTCTTCACCACTGCTGATCACAACATTGACTGTTGTATGCTTCTTTACTTTCTTTCCATCAGCAGGATCCTGGCTGATAATCTTTCCTTTTGCAACAGTATCGGAAGGCGCAGTTGACTTATGGATTCCGAGATCATATTTGTTCAGTTCTTTCTGTGCTTCCTCATATGTCTTGCCTGTCACATCCGGTACTTTTACCATCTCTGAATCTGTTTGCTGTGTAGTCGTTCCTTTTCCACCTTTAAATACGCCCACTGCATTTCCTACAAGGAACATGATCAAAAGTGCGATCACAACACCGGCAACAACCATAAGAATCTTCATGATCTTCTTCGTGTCTTTATTCACTTCATTCTTCTTACGGCGATTCCGGTCATCATAACGGTCTTTGCGACGGTCGTCGTAGTCATCGTCATCATCATAGCGGCTTTTGCGGCGATCATCGTAGTCATCGTCATCATCATAACGGCTTCTACGGCGGTCATCGTAGTCGTCCTCATAATCATCGTCATAATCGTCATCATAATCGTCGTCATAATCATCATTATAATTCTGACGATTCTTCATACGATTCAGTTCATCCGGTGACATAACAACCGTAGTCCGACCTGTATCCTGGGATGTTGCCGGCATACGTCTTGTCACACCATCAAGAACAACAAAATCCCCTTCCGGATCTACCAGTGAATGCTTCAGATCCTGAAGCAGCTCCTCGCAGCTCATATAACGCTTATTCGGCAGTTTCTGCGTACATTTCATAATAATGCACTCCAGGCTGTACGGAATATCCGGAACTTCTTCTGCTGGAGACTTGATCACTTCATTCAAATGTTTCAAAGCAACCGTCACTGTCGAATCTCCGTCAAACGGAACATGCCCGGTGATCATCTCATACATCGTGATACCTGCTGAATAGATATCACTCTTCTCATCTACAATACCGCCTCTGGCCTGTTCCGGAGATGTGTAATGTACAGATCCCATCACTGTCGTTGTTACTGCCTGTGTTGCCGTTGATGTCGTAGCCCGCGCGATTCCGAAATCAGTAACCTTAACCTTTCCATCTTTGGAAATAATGATATTCTGCGGCTTAATATCCCGGTGAATGATATGGCAGTTATGCGCTGCCTGAATACCTGTCACCATCTGGATGGAAATACTGATTGTCTCTTTTGCTGAAAGCTTTCCTTTCTTCTCAATGTAATCCTTCAGCGTAATTCCTTCTACAAGCTCCATGACCATATAATAAAGACCGCGATCCTGCCCTACATCATAGACATTAACTACGTTTGGATGCATCAATCCTGCTGCTGCCTGAGCTTCGCTTAAAAACTTCTTAATAAACGTCTCATCCGAACGATATGTGCTCTTCAGCACCTTGATCGCAACAAAACGATTCAGCTTATGATCCTTGCCTTTATAGACATCTGCCATTCCGCCAGAACCGATACGGCCAAGTATCTCGTATCGTTTTCCTAAAAATACTCCTTCTTTAATCATACACTCACCTCATCTGCAAATGGCTCAAACAATACCACTCCGATGTTATCTGTTCCTCCATTCTCTTTTGCTGCTTCCACCAGCATCTCACCTGCCTCGACGATATCCCGGCTTCCCTGCACAATATGGAAAAGTTCTTCATCTTCCACCATATTACTTAATCCGTCTGTACACATCAGAATGATGTCTCCCCGTTTCAGACGGTGTTCATAAAAGTCCACATCCACATCAGCTTTTGCCCCGATCGCTCTTGTGATAATATTCTTATCCGGATGATGCTTCGCTTCTTCCGGCTTAATTCCACCAAGACGTACCATCTCTTCTACAAGAGAATGGTCCTTACTTAGCTGTTGGATCCCCTGATTGATCAGATACAGACGGCTGTCTCCCACATTGGCAAAATACAGCATCTGTTCTTTCACAGTAGCGGCAACAACCGTTGTTCCCATCCCCTTCAGATGTTCGTCACCGGATGCTTCTTTGATAATCTCACGATTGGCAGCCTTGATTGCTTTTACAAGAACACGTTCAATATCCTCGCCCTCGCTCTTCGCAATCTCTTTGATCATCACTTCCACAGTACACTTGGAAGCATAATCTCCTGCCTGATGGCCACCCATACCATCCGCTACCACGAACATGCGAAAATGTCCGTTATGACAAACTGAAAAAAGCATATTCCCATGAGATCATAGGTCCTCTTGGACAGAGCGTCGGGGTATGCGAGGGCATTGCGAAAGCGGTGAAGGTTCTTCTGGATGCGCTGGGAGTATGGTGTGTGATCGCAATTTGCGGTAACAATCCGGAAAAAGGAATCAAATACCGGCACACCTGGAATATTGTAAAGATAAATGGCACATATTATCATTTAGATGCCACTTTTGACAACAGCCTGGGAAAAGATCGCGAAAACAAGGAAATCCGCTATGACTATTTCAACCTGGATGATCAGCAGATCTTTCGCGATCATGAGCCCTTGATCGCGCCTGCGCCTCATTGCAATGATCATGATCATTTTTACTACAAAGAGAAGAAATTATCATTTACCAAACAGGAGGATGTATACAAGCGGTCTTTGCAGGCTGCTAAGAAAGGAAAGGTGCTTGTTTTTCACTGGCGGGGTGGATACCTGACAAAAGAAGTATTAAATGAGCTTCTTGACCTAATCCGCAAAGCAGGCATGGAAAAAGAGAAAAACGCAAT
>OGWS01001599.1_pt1 | contig 17056 bp, 10 predicted proteins | sample 1576111 | NCBI WGS metagenome assembly OGWS01 (sample SAMEA3541534, study PRJEB24748) | human gut metagenome | biome: human gut; feature: human-associated habitat; material: faeces | place: China | collected 2012
TTACTCATATTTTATTGATACCCTCAGGTTATTTTTCTTTGTTTTTATATATAATCGGATATCATTTTATCATCCTGCCCCTGTTTTTGCAAGGGCGTATGTCATTCTGCTTGAATTAAGCGCTAAAATGGGATATGATAGATTCTATTGAAACCTTAAGATAAGAAATATAATGGGAGTACAGATTTATGAAATCAAAAAGATTATATAGTGGTCTGATGGCTCTTGGGCTTGCATGTACACTGATATTCCAGACACCTGTCCTGGCAGCCGAAGAAACGGCCGAAACGCAGACCTCTTCCATTTCGACCAACAGCATCTCCGGCTGGCCACAGGGTCCGGATATAACCTCCACAGCTGCAATGATCATGGAAGACAGTACACAGACTACCGTTTATGCCAAAAACATGGACCAGGTTCTTTACCCCGGTGCTACAGTAAAAGTTATGACCACGCTTCTGACTCTGGAAAATGCACAGCTGAGCGATCAGGTTACTATGACCGCGACCGGTGTTTCCGGTGTCACGGACGGCGGTGCAAGTATTTCCGCTCAGCTGGATGAAGTCTTTACTGTAGAACAATGTCTGTATGCGATCATGCTTGCATCTGCCAATGATGTTGCTCTTCAGATTGCAGAACAGATCGGTGGTTCCGTTGACGGATTTGTTCAGATGATGAACAACCGTGCTGTCGAACTTGGATGTACCAATACCGTATTCACTAATCCTACCGGACTTCCTGACGAAAATCAGCATACAACCGCTCATGATATGGCATTGATCACAAAAGCGGCTATCGACAACGAATCTTTTCGAGCCATTGCAGAAACCACTTCCTATACGATTCCGGCCACCAATGTATCTGGCGGTGAACGTGTACTGACCAACAACTTCTCTATGCTGAACAATACAAATGCTTCTTATTATCAGTATTGTCTCGGTGGACGCGAGGGATACACAGAAGCTTCCGGAAGTACTTTGGTCTGCGGAGCAGAAAAAAACGGAGTTTCTCTGATCGCCGTTATTCTCCAGGGTGCATCCGGCACAACTGCTGCCGAAGCAGTCAGTCTTCTCAACTATGGATTTGACAACTTCCAGCTCCTTTCTCTTGGAGATAATGATTTTGATATGGCATCCGGTGGAAACGTATTTGTACCAAACGGTACTACTGCTGATGCACTTACAACACAGGATGGCGAAGTTCAGGATGGACAGTACAACCGTCAGTTTTTCTTTAATGGAACTCCGGTCGGCACTGCGGTTATGTCTGTAACTTCACCGGAAGAAGATACTGCTGTTATTGAAGCCAGCACACAGAATCTGACAAATGCCCAGGATTATACAGTCAGTCATACTTCTGTTCCATACTTTGTGATCGGCGGTATCGGACTTCTTCTGCTTCTCCTGATCCTTTTCCGCATCGTAAAGGTTGCGAAATCCTGATTTCTGTCAAACTTACGAACATGCAAGAACCGGCCACTGTCTTTTCAGACAGCAGCCGGTTCTTTTTATCTTTTATTCTCTGCTTCTCAATTATTTTGCTGAATTTCTTTCAGATAACGACCAAGTGCATCTTTCCAATCTGGCAGTCTTGTGAAACCATGTTCTTCCAGTTTTTTCTTTTCAAGACGGCTGTTTGTCGGACGTTTTGCCTTTGCCGGATATTCTGCTGAACTTACCGGAAGTACTTTTACATCCATACCTGCCTGACGGAAAATTTCTTTTGCAAAATCACACCAGGAAATGTATCCACCTTCATTTGTTGCATGATATTTACCATACTCTTCTTTTTCGAGCATATCCACCAGAAGTCTCGCAAGATCATAAGTATAAGTAGGTGTTCCGATCTGGTCATCAACAACTGTCAGAGTATCATGCGTCTTGCCAAGATTCAGCATAGTTTTGATAAAGTTCTTGCCATTAAGTCCAAATACCCATGCAATACGTACAATATAATGTTTTGGAGCATATTTTTCTACAGCAACCTCTCCATCGTATTTTGCCTGGCCATAAACATTCAATGGTTTTACAACCGGATCATCCGGCTCCCACGGACGAGTTCCCTGTCCGTCAAATACGTAATCTGTACTGATATACACCATTGGAATATCAAGTTTTCCACAAATTCTGGCAATATTTTCCGTACCTTCTGCATTGACTTTGTGGCAGACTTCCTGGTTATCCTCAGCCGCATCTACTGCTGTCCATGCAGCACAATGAACAACTTTGTCCGGATGTACTTCTCCGATCACACGCTCAACAGCAGCTCTGTCTGTGATATCCATTTCATCCACATCCACACCAACGCCTTCATAGCCTCTTTTGGCCAGCTCATTCATAACATCATAACCCAGCTGTCCTTTTACACCTGTTACTAATACTTTCATGCAAAATCCTCCTATATCCGTTTCAGTGAAAAATCCTGGCTCTTTAATGTCAGATTCGGGTTGTAATATGGGTCCCCGTCACGCATGATATCCGGCCAACGTCTTTCAAAAATCTGAATTTCTTTATTAAATCGTGCTACTTTTTCCGGTGTATCCTCCAATCCTCTGGACTTGGATTCATAATGATACAGTTCTGCGTATGGATTATATACGATCAGATAACCGGCTTCTCGCAGTTTCATACAGAAATCAATGTCATTAAATGCAACTGCAAGTTCTTCTGTAAGCCCTCCGACTTTGTCAAAAGCTTCGCGCTTCACCATCATACATGCAGCAGTAACTGCACTGTAATCCTGTGCACAGATGATTCTGTGGCAGTAGCCTGTCGTTCCTCTCGGCTGCAGAACAAAACAATGCCCTGCAATTCCGCCGAAACCAATGACTACACCTGCGTGCTGAATCGTATCGTCCTCATAATACATTCTGGCACCGACAGCTCCAACATCACTGCGCATACAGTAACCAAGCAGTTCTTCCAGACAATCCTCATTAATGATTTCCGTATCGTTATTCAGCAGAAGGAGATATTCACCTTTTGCAAAAGCAGCTCCATAATTATTGATTGCAGAATAATTGAACTCCTTATCCCAATAAACCACATGGGCTTTTGGATTCTCTGCTTCCAGTTTTTTGTAATACTGGAAAGTAGCATCATCTGTACTGTTATTTTCAACAATGATATATTCATAATTTTTGTAAGTAGATTTCTGATCAATGGAATCCATACACCGTTTCAGATCATCAATATGATCTTTATTCGGAATAATGATGGAAATCAGTGGATCATGGTCTCTGTGAAATCTTGTCCTGTAGAGCCCCAGAAACTCTCCCTGATATACTTCTGCGTCGATACCCGTTCTTCTGTAGTGCTCTTCAATCGCACGCTTCCCGGATTCAAATGCATAAGTTTTGCTCTCCGGATTTTCCGCGGTGGATTCCTCATGACATCTCCAGTGATACAGGATCTTCGGTACATGACAGATCTCTTCCGGGCTGACAGCCTCTATACAGCGGAAAATAAAGTCATAATCCTGCGCTCCGTCAAATTCCTTACGGAGAGTTCCGACCTGTTCAATAACTTTTCTGTCAACAACAAATAAATGACAGATGTAATTTACTGTGCACAGAAGATCCGGATTGTAATCTGGTTTGAAATGCGGCTGGAAGAATTTATGTCCATCCATCGACATCTTATCCTCATCAGAATAAAGGACCTTCACATCTCTGTTTTTATTCAGTGCCTTCACACATTCAAACAGCGCATTTGGTGTCAGTTCATCATCATGATCTGCAAACGCAATATAATCACCCGTTGCAATCTCAATCGCAGCATTTGTATTTTCAGAAATCTGCAGTGATTTCTCATGAGACACTACTTTAATCCGCTCATCCGATGCTGCAAGTGATTCAAGCAAACCGGCGATTGGTGAATTTGCCCCACTTCCATCTGACAGACAAAGCTCCCAGTTCGGATATGTCTGCTCTTTGATCGTCTCAACCAGCTGTCGAAGATATTTTTCCTGTGTTTTATACAGCGGGATCACAATGGAAATCTTTGGCTGAAAATCAAATTTTTCTCTTCTCTGACGTTCCAGTTCCTTCGGTCCCGGAAGATGTCTGACGATCCACTTCTGATATGGGATTTCCCTGGTAGATGCCGTTCTGACCTTAGCTGCAACTTTTCCGACAAGAGCGGCACTTCCCTGTGTTTTCCAGTAACGGATTCCTTTTTTTGCATATTTTTCGATTTTTTTCCGGATCACCACTGTCTGCTGCAACGGAACCACATGCACAGATTTTGTATTTCCGGCATAAAAAACAATGTAAACAACTTTGCCTTTTAGATTTGTCAGCTCCACAAAGAATCCTGATTTGTCTTTGTTTTCCATCTGTTCCATCTCTTCATAAAGCTGTTCTACATCCACACGCTCCGTCCGAAGTACTTCCGCCTGGATTTTTTCTTTATTTTCATCAAAGATCTGGATACGTACTGGTTCTGCTGCCACTGCCCATCCCCGGACACGCAGAAATCCCTGCTGCACTTTTTCCTCTTCAATGTAAAACTGTGGTTTTCCCCTTCTTTTTTCAAGATTCTTTACTGAAATCGAAAACCAGCAAAATGTTTTTTCCGGCATCTCCGCATAAATACTAAGTTTCTGGTATCCCTCCAGAGATCCCGGAAGCTGTACAGCCGCTGTGATCCGCTCGCCCCGCATCAGGTCTGGATCCTTAAATCGTTCCAGTGCACTGACGACTTCCAGTCGCTGAATTTCTGCCTTTACCTCAGATCCGTCCAGTTTCGCACGCATTTTGGCTTCTTTGGGCCATGTGCCCTGCAGAATATAACAACATGGATCCTGCAGATGGAATCGGTCCTTTGTTACCTCAAAAATTTCTCTTGCCATATAGAATTATCCTACCTCATTTCTCAGTCTTCTCTCAGGGAACAGTCTGCTTCTTTCAGTGACAGATTCGGATTATAATACGGATCTCCCTTGCTCATCTGTTCGCCCCATTTCTCTTCGAAATGTTTTGTTTCCTTTTCGAAACGGAACTGTTTTTCCGGTGTGTCTTCCATTCCCCTTGACTTGGATTCATAGTGATAAAGTTCCGCATATGGTGTAAATACAACTTTCTTTCCAGCTGCCCGCTCTTTCATGCAAAGATCAATATCATTAAATGCAACCACAAACTCTTCGTCAAAACCACCCACAGCTTCAAAATCTTCGACTTTCATAAGCATGCATGCCGCCGTTACCGCACTGATTTCCTGAACATTTACGGCTCTTCCGAAATATCCTTTGTCTTCGCATGATGCCTGGCACATGATATGTCCTGCAATTCCGCCCATCCCCAGGACAACACCTGCATGCTGGATCAGATTATCCGGATAATAAAGTTTAGCACCAACGATTGCGACATCTGGCTGCTGGCAGATCATCAACATTTCTTCGATCCATCCCGGAGTAATGACTTCTACATCATTATTCAGGAACAGCAGATAACTGCCCTTTGCATCCTTTGCTGCAAAATTATTGATTGCGGCATAATTAAATCCCTCTTTCCAGGTGAGCACCCTTGCTTTTGGATAACGCCAGGAAAGATTTTTATAATACTCAAATGTTTCTGGCTTTTCGCTGTTATTTTCAACTACCAGTATCTCGTAATTTTTCCATGTTGATTTCTCATAAATGGAAGAAAGACATTTTTCAAGATCATCAATGTGGTCTTTATTTGGAATAAGGATGGAAACAAGCGGCTCACCCTGAATCTTCACATGACTGCGATACCAGCCCGGATGTTTCGTCATCTCCACTTCAGCCTCAATACCAACTCTTCTGTAATGTTCCTGAATTGCACGGCATCCGGCTTCATACGCATACGTCTTACTCTCTGGATTTGCCGCAACGGAATTCATATGACATCTCCAGTGATACAGTACTCTCGGAATATGGATTACCTGTTTTGCCTGTTCGCAGCAACGCAGGATAAAATCATAATCCTGAGAACCGTCATACTCCTGTCTCAGACCGCCTACCTGATCTACCAGGGCTTTTTTGACTGCAAAAATGTGGCAGATATAATTATTATCTCTTAAACGAAACAGGTTATAATCTGATTTAAAATGGGGTTCAAAATAAAATTCCCCATCCATACTCAGCTTGTCTTCATCTGTATAAACAATCTCCGGCCCCTGATGGTCATTGATGGCTTTGACGATTTCATATAACGCATCCGGTTCCAGCGTATCGTCGTGATCACTGAGCATCAGATATTCCCCCGTTGCCATCTCAATCGCTTTATTTGTATTAATGGAAATACCGCCATTTTCCTCCAGATGTTTGTACAGGATACGGCTGTCTTTTCCATAACGCTTCTGAATATATTCTTCTACTTTTTGATCCGGACTTCCGTCTGCCAGACAAAGCTGCCAGTTTGTGTAACTCTGTGCCCGAACAGAATCGATCAATTCCTTGAGATATGGGGTTGGAGTACAGTACAGCGGAATCACAATACTGATCAGCGGATTCTGCTCAAAATGTGTATGTCTCTGTTTTCTGAGTGTACGCCGGTCAGCTTTATGGCGTTTGAACCACTCTTCATAGTCTTCCTTGTGTTCTCCATCTTTGTCTTTATGAAAAAGGCGTCCCCAGAATCCTTTGGATTTCTGCTCTTTACGGAGTGCTTTAATATCGATTTCATAAGTCTTTGTTGTGGAATCTCCACAAAAATGAAGTACGATACGATTCCCCGGAATTTCCAGAAAAGCTGCTGAAATACTGAATCCGATCTCCTGATTTTTGTAATCATCATCGAGATGACGACGTTCCACAACATCCGGTCTGCGTCCTCTTGTGATCTTGCAGTCCAGAAGCTCCGTATTTTCTTTGTGAACCGTCACTTCCACATTTCCTCTCTGGTCCGTTGTCCATCCCTGGATTTCCAGCATCAGTCCATAAAGTACCTCTACACGGTCAATATGAAATTCTACCAGTTTATCCTTGACCAGTTCATCCAGGTCATCACCCGCACACTCCCAAAGCAGTGTTTTTTCTTCTCCGTCCAGCAAAAGAAGTTCTAACAGATCGTATTTTCTGCGAAGTTCCAGTACCTCTGGAATCGTCACAGTAAAACCCGGAAGAAATCCTTCTGTCTCCACATCCAGAGACTGCGCCACATCCGGGCGTTCATATCTCTCGATTTCCGGTATATCGATTACTTCATAACCATCCCCAAGCAACTGAAAGATGCATTTCTTTTTTTCAGGATGCATATACCAACCTACAAGGCTCAGCACATGTCCATGTCTGTCATCGTATCTCTCTTCATCAATGCTGAAACAAAGTTTGTCCATAAATATTCCCCTATTTCTTTTTAATACTCCGGTACAGCTTCCATGCCTTTGTATTTTTCATTTCAGAAATCTGATGTTTTAGTTTCTGAATCTCTTTGTCTTTTTCTGCTGAGATCCGTGAAAAACTCATCCAGAACGCCTCCTGTGCTTCAGATTCCTTCATCACTTCAATCTCTATATAAAGTTTGCCTGTATTCTTTGGCAGACTCTCTATTACAAACTGCGGATCTCCACCTCCAAAATAGTATCTTCCGTTTCCTATCGGAAAACCATTAGAAGAAAAATCCGCCTCTTTTCCGTTTTCAAATACAAGTTTTTTAAGAACCAGTCCCCCGGCAGCTTCCCCGGGATCCAGACGCAGTCGGCGCACATTCTGCGGAACAGTGATTCCGAAATCAATTCCATATTTTGTCATTGGATAGATATCTGAATCCGCTTCCGAAAAGTCATTTCCTCGGTCATAAAATACCTGCAGTCTTCTCGTTGCACATGCGGCACGGATCCGGTCATAATATGCCATGATATCTACCTTGCCAGGTGAAACTTCATCATACATTTCCCGAAGAGGCACATGACCGCCTTCCATATATTTCTGGAAATTACGCTCCATCTCTGCATAAATTTCCAGTTCTTTCTCACTGATTCCTGCCTTTTTATAGAAATCAAGATCACGCAGTACAGCACGCTTGCCATCACTTTCCAGATAGTAATGGATCATTCTGTAAAGGATGAAATTGCACGGAATCGGAAAGCGGAAAGTCCATTCATAATCGATTACGGACACTCCGGAATCCTGAAGCAGAATATTAGCCGGCACAAGATCAATATTGGACATGCCGCTGCAACGACAGCTTTCACTGATTTCTGCATCACCAAAGACCTGCACGAATTCCGGTGTTTTAAAGAACATCTCTCCTTCATGGATACGACGGATCTTTTTGATATAGCTGAAAAACAGCTTCTCAAGCTCTTCTGTCTTTCCTGCCTCCAGAAGTTCGTCCAGTCTTCCTTCCAGTGTCTCTCCCTGCAGATATTCCAGACGTACTCCATCATTCTCAACTGTACAGGTATTCAGTTCCAGACCTTCTCTTCCGTAAAAGGTTCCCAGTTCCCTGGAGATTTTTTCCAGATTCTTCACATGTTCTTCAGAAGTTTTTTCTGTCGGTAACTTACGGACATATCTTCTCCCTGAAGAGTTTTCACAGATTTCCGTACGCACAGAAAATGCCGGATCTCTTTCATTGGAAAACTTTACATAAATGGTTTCTGCTTCTTTCTTTTCTTTTCCGATCAGAAGAAGAAAAGAATTGGCAAAATCCGGATACATATCATTCGCAAGAAGTGAATCATATACCGCAGATTCCTGGAAAAGCTGCAAACGCAGTCTGTCATAATTTGTTTCCAGACGATTCAGTTCTCCCTTCAAAGGAAGGCGACGGTCTGAATAAATCGTCATTGGTAATTTGTAATCCGGAAATGGATAATACCAGGATGCTTTAAGATCTCCTGCCTCTTTCAGGATTGCTGACATTTCTTTTCTGGAAAATGTCTTAACGCCACTCGTTGTCGGATAACCTTCCAGACCTTCAAAGAGAGTTCCAAAATGATCTTCCGTACATCCTGCCCAGTACTTCAGCCCCAGACGATTTTCGATTGCAAGAACGATCTTACCATCCGGTTTTAGATGTCTGGATATGATCTTAAGGAAATCCACATAAGGAGTCTCACTCTGTATATAGGCTTCTCCATATTCAAACACACCGATTAATGTAATATAATCATATTTTTCGGTAAGCGTCTTCTCGATTTCCTGAAAATTTCCCATAAGGATCTTCAGATTGTCACAGTCTCTGTGTCTCCATGCATTGATCTGGCTTCGCTTTCTTGAAAGTTCAATACAGGTAACCTTTTTGGCTTTTTTGCAGAGAGCGCCGGTCACAGCGCCACATCCGGAACCGATTTCAAGAACATTCTCTTCACCTGTAAACGGAATCCAGCTCAGTATATTTTCCCTGATATGAGAAAAATGATAGAGAATCGGCCAGCTCGCCCGCTCTGCAATAACTCCGTTCCATTGTTTTTCCCGGTAATTGCGTGCTATCTCCAGCATCTCATCCTCAATTGCACCATCTGTATACAAATCTTTGCCCGGATATAGTGTATCATCCAGAATTACCTGTCCGATTTTTTCCATTATTCCTCTCCGTACTGAATTTCTACTTTTGAATTCATATCATAAAATCCTACGGTATTCTGCGTTGAGATCACCGTAATATTACATGCATCATATAATCTGTGGAATACCGTAAAGTCTCCATCCTTATAGCCGGTACATCCAAAGGAAAGCAGATACTCCCCGCCCTGCAGGAACATATCCTGTGTAAAGGTTACGGTACATACATCACCGGCTTCAGAATGCTCAATATGCATTTTTTCAAACATCGTGTTGGTTCCTGTAATTTCTGTTCCACGAATATCCTTAAATGTATATGCCATGATCGGTTCCTGAATATTCTCATGAAATGCAACCCTCATCTTGATCGTAAAGGTTGTTCCCTTGTCGATGGTATTGGTATAACGGCCCTTTTCATCCATCACAACAAAATCTGTGATCTCAGCAAGTTTGCTGCCATATTCCAGCATATTCGGATTCACCTGGAATTTTTCACTCCAGTTTTCCTTTTTCTTTACTTCTTTTTCCACTTTCCTGGTCGGATCCTGGCCTACCAGAAGCTGCTTGTACATATCTACCATCTGCTTTGGAGAACCTTCTTCCAGCTTCACACCCTTATTCAGAAGGATAACTCTGTCACAGTATCTGGAAATACTGCTCAGATCGTGGCTTACAAAAAGGATTGTCCGACCCATTTTCTTAAATTCTTCGAATTTACGATAACATTTTGCCTGAAAGAACACATCCCCTACAGAAAGTGCCTCATCAACGATCAGAATTTCAGGATCGATATTGATTGCAACGGCAAAAGCCAGACGAACGAACATACCACTGGAATATGCTTTGACCGGCTGATGTACAAAATCGCCGATGTCTGCAAAATCCAGAATATCCTGCAGTCTGGCATCAATCTCCTCTTTGGAAAAACCCATCATGGTTCCATTGAGATATACGTTCTCAATCCCGGTATACTCCATATTAAACCCGGCTCCCAGTTCCAGCAGAGCGGAAATTCTCCCATCTACTGTGACTTCTCCGCCGGTAGGATTCAATACACCGGTAATGATCTTGAGGATCGTGGATTTACCGGAACCATTTGTCCCGATAATTCCCACTGTTTCTCCTCTTTTTACATTAAAGCTGACATCCCGTAGTGCATAATGCTCTCTTACAGGAACTTTCATTCCCAGAGCCTCTTTCAACCGGTCAGACGGCTTATTATATAATTTATACATCTTATCCAGATGTTTTACCTGAATTGCAAATTCACTCATTCTACTCTCCGCTTACAGTACATCTGCAAAATGTACCTGAAGTTTTTTAAACAGTCTGGTTCCAAGCACAAATACGATCAGGGTAAATCCCCAGAAGTAAAGTGTCAGCACCGGATGCTCCCAGATTGCTACTTTGTTGATCAGAGAATCCCTGTATCCCTGCACAATATAGAATACCGGATTCAGTTTCAATATATTTGCCAGAAGTCCTCCAAGACCAAGATCATTAAAATCCCACATGATCGGGGTAACCCATACACCAACCTGGAGCATAATGTTGATGATCTGACTCAGATCTCTGAAGAATACAACCGCCGCACTTGTCATATATGTGACTGCCAGAATCAGCATAAAAATGCAGAAGCTGTAGTATACCAGTTGCAGTGCATACAGACTCGGCGGATATCCCATGCAGGTATAGATCACCAGTACGATCACAACAAAAAAACAATGTACAAATACCGCTGAAAATACTTTCACTACCGGAAGGATCCGAATGTTAAATACTACTTTTTTTACCAGATAATTATATTCCAGAAGTGCATTCGTTCCTCCGGTCAGGCCCTCCTGAATAAAGAACCAGGGGACAAGACCTGCGATCAGCCAAAGTACAAATGGAACACCTTTATCCGAACCATTGCGAAGCGCCAGTCCGAATACAAACCAGTAAACACAGATCGTTACGATCGGCTGAACAAATGCCCAGACTGTTCCAAAATAGGAACCCGCATATTTTGTTTTGAAATCATTTTTTGCCAGAGAAAACACTAATTTGCGGTTTTTGTAGATTTCCCCAGGCAGCCATGTTTCTTTTTTCAATCCTTTTTACTCCTGTTGGCAGTATATTCCTTAAAACTTCCCCATTTCTGGTCTTTGTCAGAGAGGATCAGTTCCATACCTTCCGGAATCGGCCATTCTACTCCGATATCCGGGTCATTGTATGCAAGACCTCCCTCATCATTCGGATGATAAAAATCGGTACATTTATAAGCAAATTCTGCAGAATCAGAAAGAACAACAAATCCGTGAGCAAAATTCTTCGGAATAAAAAACTGTTTCTTATTCTCTGCAGAAAGAAGGACTCCATACCACTGTCCATATGTCGGGGAACCTTCTCGCAGATCGACCGCAACATCAAAAACTTCTCCGCTCACTACACGAACAAGTTTATCCTGTGGATAGTTGATCTGGAAATGAAGTCCACGAAGTACGCCTTTACGGGAACTGGACTGGTTATCCTGTACGAATTCCATATCGATTCCGGCTGCTTTGTAATCGTTGTAGTTATATGTTTCCATAAAATATCCGCGTTCATCACCGAATACTGCCGGTGTGATCACTTTCAGGCCTTCAATATGACATGTCTCTACTGTAATTTTTCCCATTTTATAATCCCTCCGCTATTTCAATCAGATATTTTCCATAAGCAGTCTTAAGAAGAGGCTGTGCCAGTTCAACAAGCTGCTCCTTTGTAATAAATCCACGTTTGTATGCAATCTCTTCGATGCAGGAAATGTACAGTCCCTGACGTTTCTGGAATGCTGCAACAAAATCTGCTGCATCAAGCAGAGAATCATGATTTCCTGTATCCAGCCATGCAAATCCACGTCCCAGAGTCTCTACCTTCAAAGTTCCTCTTCTCAGATATTCGTTGTTGATGCTGGTGATCTCAATCTCACCACGGGCAGACGGTTTTACATTTTTGGCGATTTCTACAACATCATTATCATAGAAATACAGGCCCGGTACTGCATAGTTTGACTTCGGATGTTCCGGTTTTTCTTCAATAGAAAGAGCTTTGCCGTTCTCATCAAATTCTACAACACCATATTCTCTAGGATCTCTTACATAGTAACCGAAAATAGTCGCACCTTTTTTTTCTTCTTCTGTGCGTCTGTAAGCATTCTGAAGAACTCTGGAAAAGCTCTGTCCGTAGAAAATATTATCTCCCAGTACCAGTGCCACTCTGTCATTACCGATGAAATCCGCACCGATGATAAAGGCATCTGCCAGCCCGCGGGGCTGATCCTGCACCGCATATTCCAGGCGCATGCCCAGCTGGCTGCCGTCTCCCAGCAATTTCTGAAATACCGGAAGGTCTCTGGGGGTGGAGATGATCAATACCTCTCTGATATCTGCCAGCATCAGTGTTGACAGGGGATAATAGATCATGGGTTTATCGTACACCGGCATGATCTGCTTGGAAATCGCTTTTGTCAGGGGATACAGTCTGGTTCCGGAACCTCCCGCCAGTATAATTCCTTTCATTTCGTCCTCCGATCCGCCCTTTTCGGGCTTCTTTTTACTTGTTTTTTAACACACCGAATGGGAACGACGTTCATCGTTCCCATTTAACAGGTATTCTTTACTTTTCTTCGTACATCTCATTGTAGTACTTCTGGTAATCACCGCTGGTCACATTATTCATCCAGTCTTCATGCTCGAAGTACCAGGCGATGGTCTTGCGGATGCCTTCCTTGAACATGGTCTCGGGATACCAGCCGATCTCTGCCTTGATCTTGTCCGGTGCAATGGCATATCTTCTGTCATGTCCCTTACGATCCTCCACGTAAGTGATCAGGTCGTTGTTAATATGCGCCTTGCGGGGATCGGAATCCGGAAGCATCTCCTGCAGAGTCTCAATGATAATGTGGATGATCTCGATATTCTGCTTCTCATTATGTCCGCCCACATTGTAGGTTTCGAACAGTCTTCCCTGTTCCTGTACCATATCGATAGCCTTAGCATGGTCTTCCACATACAGCCAGTCACGGACGTTCTTACCGTCACCGTAGACCGGAAGCTTTTTGCCATGCAATGCATTATTGATGATCAGAGGGATCAGCTTCTCAGGGAACTGGAAAGGGCCGTAATTGTTGGAGCAGTTGGTAATGTTGGCAGGGAAATGATAGGTATCCATATATGCCTTCACCAGCATGTCTGAGCTTGCCTTACTTGCGGAGTAAGGGCTGTGGGGATCATACGGAGTGGTCTCATAGAAGAATGCATTGTCATCATCTGGAAGAGATCCGTAGACCTCATCTGTAGATACATGCAGGAACTTCTTGCCTTCTTTGAAGCTGCCATCGGGAAGCTCCCAGGCTGCCTTGGCACAGTTCAGCATCACTGCAGTACCCAGGACATTGGTCTGTACGAAGATCTCCGGGTTGCGGATACTTCTGTCTACATGGCTTTCTGCCGCAAAATGTACCACACGGTCGATATCATTCTCTGCGAAAATTTTGCTGATGGCATCCTTGTCACAGATATTAGCCTTGACAAAGGTGTAGTTCTCACGCTTCTCCACGTCCTTGAGATTCTCAAGATTGCCTGCATAGGTCAGTGCATCCACGTTGATGATACGGATTTCATTATCGTATTTTTTAAACATGTAATGAATATAGTTGGAACCGATAAAACCGGCCCCTCCTGTTACCAGATAAGTTCTCATTTTTTCTCCGTTCTGCGCACAGCGCACATTTTTTGTTATAGATAGGGGTATTTTACCATAAAACAAGCAGGATATCAACACGGCTCCTCCGCACTTCGTGCTCTCGGATCCGTGACACACATTCGCATTCCGGACTATTGGCATTCTTATCGCCGGGTATTAACACGGCTCCTCCGCACTTCGTGTTCTCGGACCCGTGACACCCATTTGCATTCCGGACTATCGTCCTACATGCTCATGTGTGTTTGATTTGCTAATAAAGTCCCAGCCTCGCCTGCAAGCAGTCGGTCTGGGCTTTATTGCAAATCTTAATATCCCAGGTAGCTGAGGTTCAGATCCACATTGCCGCTGATGCCGCTGACTTTTCCTGTGGATTTGTATTGCCACAGATCATAGCGTCCGGTGTAGGTGGGTGCTGCTGCATACTGGGCCAGCCAGATCTTGTAACCACTCAGTGCACTTGCATCCATCTTCTGGCTGAGCCAGGTCTTGTTGGCATACACACCTGCGGTGTATCCTGCATTCTGAATGGTATTGCAGAATGCCTTACATACTGCCGTTCTGGTAGCGGAATCGATCTTATCCCCTCTTCCGCCGCTTCCTTCCACATCCAGGAATACCGGATAGGAAATCTTGTAACCGCTGATACGGTCCAGTACCATGGAGGCTTCCTGTACTGCCTCGACCTCATCCACTGCCTGGGTAAAGAAGTATACACCCACTTTCAGTCCTGCTGCCGTAGCTCCCTTGATGTTGGTCTTGAAGGTAGGGTCATCGATCAGTGCTCCCTGAGAGGAACCGCGATAACCCACACGGATGATCACATAGCTGACACCGGAATTCTTCACGGCGTTCCAGTCAATTTTTCCATTCCACTTGGACACATCGATTCCCATGGTGCCGGAACCAACTACCAGAGATCCGTCACTGGCAAAATTGTATTTTGCGCCCTGAATGACCTGTTCTCCGGTAACCTTGTTGCCATCCGCTGTAAAGAAATAAAGCTTTCCGTCCAGTGTCTGCCATCCGGTGTATTTCACATCACCTTTGATAAAGAACTTAGAGGCAGTAAAGTAATCCGCATAGACTGCTTCACGATAGCTGTCACCATCCTGTACATACAGCTGTACACCGCTCTTGTCTTTCAGCTTGGTAGTTTTATCTTCTCTCGCATTGGAAGCCTTTACTGTTACTGTGCACTTGGCTTCCACCTTGTTGCTGCCTTCTGTATACGTTACCGTTACCGTAGCACTTCCCGCTTTCACACCGGTGATAGTAATGGTCTTGCCGCTTACAGCCACAGTTGCTATACCGGTATCGCTGGAAGCCGCACTTACGGTTCCACTTCCGCTGACTTTTGCGGTAACTGTATCCGTTGCCTTCTGATAAGTCGTCACTGCCGTTTTATCCAGAGTAATTGTCGCCGCCGGAGTCGCTGTAGGGGTTGCCGTAGGAGTCGCTGTAGGAGTTGCCGTAGGGGCCGCTGTAGGGGTTGCCGTAGGGGCCGCTGTCGGGGTTGCTGTTGCCGCCGGGGTTGCTGTTGCCGTCGGAGTTACTGTCGGAGTCGCTGTGGGCTCTGCAGTCGGGGATACTGTCGGTTCTTTTGTAGGTTCTGCTGTGGGCTCTGTTGTAGGTTCTGCTGTCGGTTCCGCTGTAGAAGACACTTCTGCCATCCGCAGGAACTTACCGCTGTAAGCCACCGTTACGGTCTCCGGATCGGTAATGGTATCCTTGGATACTTCTTTATAAGTATTGGCAGTCGCGGTACTTGCCACCCACTGCACAGTATCCTGCAGTGTTGACTCTACAGTAGTATCCTTGATCTGTGTATCCTCTTTTGCAGCATTGATCTCAGATTCTTTCTTGATCTCATTGGAGACATCGACCTTTTTATAGGCGATATCTTTCTTTACTTCTACTTTCTGTGCTGCTGTCGGCAGAACATAGTCCTTGTATTTATCATCCGTCAGTGCGTTTACCGCTACGGAGTAATTCCCCGGCGTAATACCCTTTTTATAGATAATACCGTCCATATCGTCATCAGTCCAGGTCTCGGTCTTGCCGTTGGGATCTGTGATGGTTACGCTGAAGGGTACGTTGGAGATCAGCTTGCCGGTCTTTTTATTGTTAAATTTGATCTTCAGATCCTTCTGTACAGAGACCAGCTCCAGTTCTACCGTACCGCCGTTGGTGTACTCTGCCTCTTCATATTCCTTCTGTTCTTCCGGATCTTCTTCTACCGCATTGGCTGCCGCGATCTTTGCCATCTGTGCGTCTGCCACTGCCAGAAGTCCCTGCTCACCGATCATCTGGATGCCGTCCAGCTGTGTTCCCACGCTGACGAACTCCGATACCTGTCCATCCACTGCCCGGGCACTGGCATAGACACTTCCGGTCACGATAGCCAGAATCAGTACCGCCACTCCGGTAGCTGCCATGATCCGGTCCATGGTACTCAGGTTCAGGAATTTTGTCCAGATTACAGCGATTCCGCCCTGCTTTTTGCCCCCGGTCTTTCTCCTGCCCGTGGGAGCCGGCTCTTCCTCGTAATCTTCGTCGGCATAATACTCTTCATCGTCACTCTCTTCGATGTACTCCACGTCATCGGCATAGTACTCCTCACCGTCTTCTTCTCCGGTGTGCTCTTCCTCATCGGCGTAGTACTCCTCACCGTCTTCTTCTCCGGTGTACTCTTCCTCATCAGCGTAGTACTCCTCACCGTCTTCTTCTCCGGTGTGCTCTTCCTCATCGGCGTAGTACTCCTCACCGTCTTCTTCTCCGGTGTACTCTTCCTCATCAGCGTAGTACTCCTCACCGTCTTCTTCTCCGGTGTGCTCTTCCTCATCGGCGTAGTACT
>OGWS01001604.1_pt1 | contig 16988 bp, 16 predicted proteins | sample 1576111 | NCBI WGS metagenome assembly OGWS01 (sample SAMEA3541534, study PRJEB24748) | human gut metagenome | biome: human gut; feature: human-associated habitat; material: faeces | place: China | collected 2012
GGGCGGTCTCGACTTGGAAGCACTGGCTGCGCTGAGCGCCCGGCGCGGGCGTGCGATCTAGGGGGCTCTTGATGGATGAGGAAAAAGGGCTTCGGAAGCCTGTGGGTGTGGAGCGAGGAGGGGCGGCGGCGTCCACCAAGCGAGTTCCGCAGCGAAGCGAGGACTGTTTGAGCGACTGGACGTTGCCGCCCCTCCTCGCGCGCGCGCCCGTCTTCATGTTCTCGGGGCAAGGGGCGCAGAAGCCCGGCATGGGCGCGGACCTGCTCGATATTCCCGAGGTGAAGGGAACGTTTTCCTGCGCGTCCGACGTGCTGGGGTACGACGTGGCCGATCTCGTGCTCAATGCCGATCCCGACGAGCTCAACGACACGCGCAACGCCCAGCCGGCGCTGTGCGTGCTGTCGGTGGGCATCGCCCGCGCGCTCATGGCGCGCGGCGTGCAGCCTGCGGCGGTGCTGGGCTTCTCGCTGGGGCAGGTGAGCGCGCTGGCCGTGTCGGGCATGCTGAGCGACGAGGCGACGTTCGCGCTGGTGAAAGCGCGCTCCGAGCTTATGGCCGAGGCCGCTGCGGCGCACCCCGGCGTCATGAGCGCGCTGCTGAAGGCCGACGAGGACGGCGTGGCTGCGCTCTGCGAGCAGTGCGCCGAGGGCGAGGTGCTGGTGCCCGCGAACTTCAACTGCCCGGGGCAGATCGTCATCGCCGGTGCGCCCGCGGCCGTCGAGCGCGCCGAGGCGGCATGGGCCGAGGCGGGGAAGCGCTCGTCGCGTTTGGCCACCTCGGGCGCGTTCCATAGCCCGCTCATGGCCGATGCGGCGGCGGGGCTCGCAGCTTACTTGGATAACGTCGAGTTCTCGGAGGCGCGCATCCCGCTCGTCTGCAACGTCACTGCCGCGCCGCTGTCCGCCGCCGACGCGCGCGAGAACCTCGTGCGCCACCTCACGAGCCCCGTGCGCTTCGATGCGAGCGTGGCTGCGTTGACCGCCGCAGGGGCGGACATGTTCGTCGAAGTCGGCTTCGGCGGCGTTCTGGCGAACCTCGTGAAACGCATCGACAAGACCACGACGCGCGCCTGCGTGCAGGACCGCGCGAGCTTCGACGGCTGTCTGGCCGTCGCTTCCGCAACCGATTCCGAATAGGAGCTTCTACTCCCATGACCAACGAAACCGAAACTCCGCGTCGAAGCGCGGTCGTCACCGGCTCGAACCGCGGCATCGGCCGCGCGGTGGCCGAGGAGCTGGCGCGCGCGGGCTTCGACGTGTGCGTGAACTGCTCGAGCGAGCGCGGGCTGGACGAGGCGCGGGCGTTCGCCGCAGCCCTGGAGGCCGACTGCGGCGTGCGCGCCATCGCGGTGGCCGCCAACGTGGCGGACGCCGCCGAGGCCGCTGCGCTCGTCGACGCCGCCCAGGAAGCGTTCGGCCGCGTGGACGTGCTGGTGAACAACGCCGGCATCACGCGCGACGGGCTGCTGGCGCGCATGAAGGACGAGGACTTCGACGCGGTGATCGACGTGAACCTCAAGGGCACGTTCAACTGCTGCAAGGCCGCGGCGCAACGCATGATGAAGCAGCGCTACGGGCGCATCGTCAACCTGTCAAGCGTCGTGGGCGTGGCGGGCAACGCGGGCCAGGCGAACTATGCGGCCTCGAAGGCCGGCGTCATCGGGCTCACGAAGTCCATCGCCCGCGAGCTGGCGGCCCGCAACGTCACGGCCAACGCCGTGGCCCCGGGCTTCATCGCCACCGACATGACTGACGCGCTGTCCGAGAAGCAGCGCGAGGCCATCGTGGGGCGCATCGCGTCCAAGCGCCTCGGGGAGCCCGAGGACGTGGCGAAGCTCGTGCGCTTCTTGGCCAGCGAGGACGCGGGCTACATCACCGGACAGGTTGTCTGCATCGACGGAGGTATGTCGCTATGAGCGAGAACATTGCGAACGCGGCGAGCACGCGCCGCCCCGACGGCACGCACCGCGTGGTCATCACCGGCATGGGCGCGGTGTCGCCGGCCGGCGTGGGCGTGCAGGCGCTGTGGGACGCGGTCATGGGCCGCGCCTGCTGCATCGGCCCGGTCACGCGCTTCGACACGGCCGACTACGACGTGCACATCGCCGCCGAGGTGCGCGATTTCGACGCTGCCGAGCACGGCATCACGAAGAAGGAGGCGCGCCGGTTCGAGCGCTTCGTGCAGTACGCCATCGTCGCTTCCGACGAGGCGCTGGCGCAGTCGGGCCTGAACCTCGAGGCCGAGGACACCGCGCGCATCGCGTGCGTGTTCGGCACCGGCATCGGCGGCATCGACGACCTCGAAGAGAAGTGGCACAACATGCAGAAGGAACTGGGTGCGTGATGGCTGCGGAAAAAACCACGATGAAGGTCAACATCGTCGCCGCTGACCACCCTGTGTGGCACGGCGAGGCGACGAGCGTGACCATTCCCGCCTCTGAGGGCGGCATGGGCATCCTGCCCGACCATGAGCCTGTGCTCACGGTGATCAAGCAGGGTACGCTCACCGTGGTTGAGCCCGATGGCGATCGCCACATGTTCGAGGTGACCGACGGATTCATTTCCTTCGACTCGAACAAACTCACCGTGGCGGTCGAGCGCGGCCACGACGTCCAGTACTCCGGCACCGCCGAGTGACCTGAACCAACTCCTTAAGGGGCTCTCTGGTTTTCCAGAGAGCCCCTTTTGCTATGTATGCCATGTGTTGCGCTACAGTGGTGGCCTATGCGAGTTATTGTTGCCGACTGTTCGGCCGAGTATTCGGGCCGCCTCAACGCCTCACTGCCCCTGGCCAAGCGCGTATTGCTGATCAAGGCCGATTCCAGCCTGTTGATTTTCTCCGAATTGGGCTCCTACAAGCCGCTGAACTGGATGACCGCGCCCTGCACGATTCGTGAGATCGACCCAGCCGCCAAATCCGCGCAACATTCCCGGGAAAGTGTCGCTGGTGGGGCTGTGGATGGTGATTCTGCGACGCGTTCCCCGGAAAGTGTCGCCGCTGGTGAGCCGGAAAAGGTGCTACGTGTCAGCGCCGACAAGGGTTCGGACATTCTTGAAGTGACGCTGCAGCATATCTATTCCGACCAAACCTATGATCTGGGCGAAGATCCGGGTCTCATCAAGGATGGCGTGGAAGACCATCTGCAGCGCTATCTGGCCGAGCAAATCGAGCGTATCGGCAAGGGAGCCAAGCTGGTGCGTCGCGAATACCCGACCGCCATTGGCCCAGTGGATATTATGGCCGTGAATGCCGAGGGCGAGCATGTGGCTGTGGAAATCAAACGTCACGGCGGCATTGATGGCGTCGAGCAGCTGACTCGCTACTGCGAACTGCTCAATCGAGATCCGCTGCTGGCCCCGGTGCACGGCATCTTCGCCGCACAAACCATCACGCCGCAAGCCCAGGTCTTGGCCAAAGACCGCGGCTTCACCTGCCTCATCCTCGATTACGACGATATGAAAGGCACCGAGGACGACAGTCTCAGGCTGTTCTAGATATAGCAGGGGCTCCCTCATCAGAGGGAGCCCCGGGACTATATCTTTTAGTACGCGGCGAGAATATCGATTACGAAGACCAACGTGGAGTTGGCGGGAATCGGACCTTGCTCCTTATCTCCATAGGCCTGATCCGGCGGAATCACCAGCAGAACCTGAGAGCCGACGGTCTGGCCGACCAGACCCTTCTGCCAGCCCTCGATAACCTGATGCTGGCCGCTGGAATCGCTGAACAGATCGGCGTCGATTGTGGAATCGCGATCCCAGGACGAATCGAACTGCTTGCCATTCGTAAGCCAACCGGTGTACTTGACCACCACGGTGTTCTTGTCGGTCAGCTTGGCGCCGTTACCCTTGATCAGCGTCTGCGAGATCAGCGAATCAACCGAACCCTGACCGTTCATGTCAATGGACGGCTCGCCGTTCTTGGCGCGCGTCACCTTCGGCAGATTGGCCGGCACATCCTTGACTTCCTCGCCAGTGGCCTTCTCCAAGTCCTTGGACTTGGACACAAACGTCATCGCCAGAATGTAAGAGTACCCGGACGAATCCTGAGCGTTGACGCCAAAGCCAATCGTGGTGTTGATCTTGGCACCCTTGATCTGGTTGTAGTAGGTCGAGGAGAGGGTCTTGGAATCCACCTTCAGCGAGCAATCCGGCGTGTTCTTGGTCCAGGTGTCCATGAGCTCGGTGCCGTCTTTAACGTTGAGCGCGATGCCTTGGGCGCAGACGCGGTCGCCCTCCTCGATCACGTCGCCATCGCCCTTCTGCAGCACCACATAAGAGCCATCGGACACGGTCATCGGCGTATTAAAGGAGATGGTCGGCTTCTCGCCGAGCTTGCCCTTGGCGGTCACGCCGGCAATTTGGCCCTTCTTGTCAGAAGAGTCGGAAGATGAAGAGGAATCGGAAGAAGAGGATTTCGAGTCCGAGCTCGAACTGGAGCAGGCAGCCAGCGACACGCACATCGCCAGCGAGCAGGCAAGGGCAACGGCCTTGCCGAAGGGGGATAACATAGACTTAACAGACTTACGCATGACACATCACCCTACTGGTAAACCTTGATTTTCTGCGCTCCTAGGTAATAAACAGGTGAAGATTGTAGAATGGTTGAGTTATGAGTGCTGAAGAACAGACTACAAGACCGGATAAGGGCGCCAAGCGTCCATCCCGTCATGCCAAAATCATGCGTGGAGTGGTGACGCCTATCTTCGGACTATTGGCCGTGGCGGCTGTGGTGTTGGGGTACATGAATGCCACGATGTGGAAGCCCTCCACTGAAATCACCGCTTCCGCAACCATGAGCGGCTCCCGGTATGTCGTCACTGATCCGAATGTGCTGACCTTGTTGGATCAGAATGCCACGATAACCGTGGACTCGGGATCCTCTCAGGACGAGGCGTGCGTGGCGTTGGGTTCGTCCAAGGATGTTGCCGGATGGGTCGCGTCCGAGAAGTCCTATACCCGCATCACCGGATTGGCATCATGGAGCGAGCTGAGCACCCAGAAGGGAAGCAGCACGAGTCAGGGAGCGCCTACCAGTGCCGATGACGCGGTGTCGTTCAAGGATTCCGATATGTGGACTGCCGTGAAATGCGGCACTGGGTCCGTTTCGCTGAAGAGCAAGAAGACCGGCGCCTCGACGGTAGCCATTGTGGATTTGGGCGAAAATGTCACCAACGCCAAGGTGCAGCTGCACTGGGTGCGCTCCGAAGTGCCGGACTTTGCGATGCCGTTCTATCTGTCCGGCGGATTGCTGGCCGTGCTGGCCGTACTGTGCGCCTCCGTGTTCGCCATGCCGCCGCATAAGCGCCGCAAGCGCATGGTGGAAGGCACGGCAAGCGCCGTAATCGAGGAAGAGGCACCCGCCAGCATCGCAGTGTCCGGGAAGCCGGATGGTGCAAGTCGACGTAATCGTCGCCGCCACGCCACACATCGGCGTTCGGGCCGTGCGCCCTCGCAATCTGAAGCCACCGAAACACCGGTTATCATCGACCCAAGTTCGCGTAACCTGGTCGCCGACCAGCAGACCGGTGCCGAAAGCGGCGCTGAGCCCGGCCTCAGCGCCGGCGATAACGAATCGACTTCGGTAATCACCCCTGACGAACTGCAGGCCTACTTCTCCCGCTTGGCCCAAGAGGTCAATACCGGAGACGACTCGGCCGATGACGGACAGGAGGAAAGCTGATGAACAAGCGATGGAACAAACTGTGTGTGTCCGCCCTCGCCTGCGTGGCGTTGGTCGTGCCGTTGACCGCCTGTGAAGGCCAACTGCCGACGCCGGCTGCTGATACCTCCACCAAGGTTGCGCCGGATTTGACCGAGGCGCAGGAGAAGAAGATTCGTCTGAAGATTCTCAAGACGATCGATGAAGCCGATCAGGCCAAGAATCCCGATGGGTATGCGACCGTTATGGGCGGGCCCCAGCTGGACATTCGCATCAGCCAGACCACGATCAATCAGCGTGGCGGCGGTATGTCCGAATATGCGACCATTCCCAAGGACATCGCCCAGACGGTGATTCCTACGGACGACGGATGGCCTCGCTCGGTGTTCACCATCACGACCACCACCGAAGATCAGCAGTCCAAGCGTTTGCTGGTCTTCGATCAGGAATCCGCCCAGCAGAATTACAAGCTGATGGCTATGGCTCGACTGTTTGAGGGCGCCAAGCTGCCGAAGTTCGAGATTCCGACTATTGGCTCGCAGATGGGCACCGCAAAGGATGAGAAGCTGGTGGCCGCTCCCGCCGATGCCTTGGCCCAATACGCCGATGTGCTGCAGAACGGCTCCAAGAGCCAATACGCTTCCAAGTTCGCAGACGATTTGCTGCGCCAGGAACTGGCCAATACCACGGCCAAGGTGCAGGAAGGTATGCAACGCAACAACGGTACGCAGGAGCAAAAATTCACCGCTGTGCCTGAACAGATGTGGGTGATGCGTGCTGCAGACGGTGCCGGTGATCTGGTGGTTGGCCGTATTAACGGCGAATGGACTCGCAAGGCAGGGGATGGCCGCGAATCGCGGCCGGCTTCCGACGACGAGAAGGCGCTGTTCAATAGCGACAAGTACACCAGCACCATGAAGGTCACGTATGTGAACGTGGTGGCCTTGTACATTCCGTTGGCAAGTTCCGGTGAGCAAATCACCGCAGTGGGCGCCGACCGTCAGCCGGTAAAGGTCGAAGCGCTGTAATTGTTGCCGCCACCCACCGCGCGGTTAACGCCCCCACCACGATGTGATTCGTCCACCACGATGTCGATAAAACTTTACCTTTCGCATAATGGTGCCGTTTGGGGTCACATCGTGGTGGGCGTTTTGCTACGTGGTGGGAATTCCACCGCGTAGTGGAAGAATCCCTACGTGGTGGGAATCGGCATTACAATCAATGTCAGCAAATGTGATTGTTGTTGTACGCGAATCGCGTGGAATCGGGAGGCATTATGGCAGAGCAGCAGTTCAATCCGGGAGTCTCATTGGCGGGCGCCGTCGATTTGGAGGCGCTGAAGCATCAGGTCAAGGCCGAGCCCGGACAAGCGGGCGGCGCGCCTGCCGCTGGTGGGTACGTGATCGACACCACCGAAAACACCTTCCAGGCAATGGTGCAGACTTCTGCGACCTTCCCGATCCTGCTGCTTCTGTGGGTGCCGACCGATGACCGCCTGTTCCCGATGGCCCGTGCACTGGGCGACGCGGTGAACGCCCTGAACGGCCAGATTCAGCTCTCCCGTATCGATATCTCGTCCAATCCCTCGATTGCCCAAGCGCTGCAGGTGCAGGGCGTGCCCGCACTGTTCGCGTTGATTGCCGGCCGTCCGATGCCGCTGTTGCAGGGCCTTCCGGGTGACGACGAGCTCAAGCAACTTACTGACGAGGTGATTCCGAAGATTATTGAGGCCGCCGCGCAGTCTGGTGTGAACGGTACCGCGCCGTACTCGGGTGATCCTGATTCCGATGCCGCCAAGAGCGCTGGTGCCACCGGTGCTGTCGCGGGTGCTGAGCAGGTGCCGCCGGAGCATGCCGAAGCCCATCGTTTGGCCGAGGAGGGCGATTACGCCGGTGCCGCCGCCGAATACGAGCGCGTGCTCGGATCCGACCCGTCCGATGCACTGGCCGCCCGCGAACGTGCGAAGGCGCTGTTGCTGGCCCGCTCCGGGGCCGCTGATGTACGTGACGTACGTGCCGCTGCCGCCGCAGCGCCGGACGATGTGGAAGCGCAGTTGGCCGTGGCTGATATCGACATGATTGGTGGCCAGATTCAAGACGCTTTCGACCGTTTGCTGGACTTTTTGGCCGCCGGGCACAAGGCCGATATCGAGCAGGTTCGCAAGCGTCTGCTCGAATACTTCGCCATCCCCGAACCCACCGACCCGCGTCTGACCCGCGCCCGTCGTCGCCTAGCCACCCTCATGTACTAAGTGGTTTTGGCTCCCCTCTTTGAGAGGGGCTGTCGTCGTAGATGACTGAGGGGAGCTCACGAGCGTACTCGATTGCTCCCCCCTAAACCATCCGATTCTTCCCGAAATACTGCTGGAACCTTGGCCCCTCCAGCGCCAGCTCCTCCTTGAAATCATCCGCCCACTTACAGAACGGACGGTTGGCGAGACCATCGTTATTGAATCGCGCCTGATCGGTGATTTCGGTGATGCAGAATTTCGGAATCGTCAGATTGGTAACCGGCCCGGATCGTTCGGCCTCGGCTACGATGAGCGGCGCATTCGGCCCGCCGAACACATCCACGCTCCAGCCGTCTTCCTCAATCCACACGGAATACCGGTTCTTGATGATTACCGAGCCGCCGCGCTTGATGAGTTCGGCCGCGATACGCGTATCGATTTCGCGCTCGACTTCGTAGCGCGTGCCGCCCACGGACGGACCTTTGACGGTGACATATGCTTCCGAGAACCGGTCGCGGTATTCGTCCAGCACGGCCACCGGATTTACGTCGGGCGTCATGTCGACGTGAACCTTGCGCGAGACCAGCCGCACGCGCAAGGCGTAATTGTCGGCATGCACGTAGTAGCTCTGAATGATGAGGGTCGGGGCGTCGCCGTCGTCGTATTCCGCCGGCAGTTCGCGGCAGAAGAAGCGGCGTTCGTATTCGAAGTCATCTGTAGGTTCCGACATAACCCCATTGTAGAGCCGATAATGGCGATTTTCTCGTTATTTTGGCGACGTATGTGCCGCATGCAACGTGATGTGGTGTACAGTAAAGAAGTTGCTCGGGTTTGTAGCTCAGTGGATAGAGCGTCTGTCTCCGGAACAGAAGGTCGTGGGTTCGATCCCCATCAAGCCCACCAGCATGGCTTTCGGCTAACCGCCGGAAGCCTTTTGCATATTCGGCGCGTGCAAGGCTGGTGCTGGTGTCGGCAATGGCAAGGCCGGTGATGCCGGCTCGCTTGGGTCGTGGAAAAACCGTCCGGTTTGGCGAGAACGGTAGCCGAATCGTCTGGAATCGTCTGGAATAGCAAGGAATAGTCTGTTGATGGCCGTATGCCGAGCATCATGCGCGCTAAACGCGACTTTGCTCAGTAGACTGCTACGTAATCGGCATTGCCAATCGTTGCTGATCGTGCGATTGGTCGTAGCCGGTGGTGATGTGTACCGGCGCCGGCCGCAGCAGGTGGGCGCCCCCAAGATGAGAAGGAGCACAATATGAGCGAAAAGATGGAAGCCGTAGCCACTTCCGAGGCGCCGGCCGCGCTGGGCGCATACAGTCAGGCGGTGAAGGCCAATGGCTTCGTGTTCGTATCCGGCCAGCTGGGCATTGATCCGGCCACCGGCGAACTGGCGGGCGAGACCGCTGGAGAGCAGGCTGCACAGGCGCTGAAGAATATTAAGCACATTCTCGACACTGCCGGTACCGGCATTGAGCATGTGTGCCGCGCCACCATCTACCTGAAGAACGTCGAGGACTTCAAGGAAGTGGACGCACGTTACGCTGAGGCGTTCATCGGCTCCGTCAAGCCCGCCCGCGTGGCCTTTGGCAACAACATGATTCCCAAGGGCGCGCTCGTGGAGATTGACGCCATCGCGGTGGAGTGATTCGAACGTTTCCCCGGCGGCCCGTCTGCGCGCATGGTGTGTGCAGACGGGCTGCCGCGTATTGTGCGACGCATTCCGGGGAATGTTTCGCTGGGCGGGGGTGCGAGGTGTGGTTCCGCGGCATGTTCCCGGGAACGTTGCGCTGGAATCGTTGGGCGGTGGTCCGTGCCACAATAGAGACCATGGCATCCAAAGGAAAACCGTCGCCGCGTTCGGCCGTAAGCCCGCTGAGTGATGAGCAGGTCAAGCGTCTGGCCGTCCGCCACACGCTTGTGGACTCGACACAGTATTACCCGACCGGCCCCCGCACGCCCAATCAGCCGGAAATCAACGCCCAGAATCCCAAGGCCACCAAACGACTGCTGGGAGGGGTGTCCATTGTGTTCCGCGCCAGCTGCAAGACCAAGGCCTGGGGCTTGGAACAGGTGCCGGAAACCGGACCGTTCATCACCGCCGCCAGTCATGTCACCATGTTTGATGTGTTCGTGCCAATGATGAGCCTGTTCCACATGGGCCGCCGCCCCCGTTACATGGCCAAGGCCGAGATGGCGAAGTGGCCATTGATCGGCAAGTGGTTCCAGTTGGTCGGCATGCAGCCGGTGCAGCGTCATTCGGGCAAGGCCAAGCAGATCGAAGAGACCTCGATTGATATTCTGACGTCCGGCCGCCCGCTGACGGTCTGGCCGGAAGGCACCGTGACCCGCGACCCGAAAAAGTGGGTGATGAGCATTAAGGAGGGCGTGGGATATATCGCCCTTGAATCCTCGCGCAGACTGGGGCATCAGGTGCCGCTGTACCCGGCGGTGACGTGGGGTGCCGCCTCCATCAACCACTGGTGGCCATGGCCGCGCAAAAACGTGGTGATGTGCTATGACCATGCGCTCGATTACTCCGATCTGCTTGCCGACATGGACTCATGGGGTGAAGAGCCGCCTGCCGAGGCCGTGAACGAGCTGATGTGGCGCGTGCTCAAACGCATGAACACAGTACTGGAGGAAATTCGTGGCGAGCAGTTCCCCGCTGAAGGCTACTGGGACTACCGCAGTATGAGTCGTAAGCCTTGGCCTGAAGCCGGCGGCCCGTTCCCGGCTGAGAAGTAGCCGCACCGGTTCCCGTACGGGGAGCCTAGGCGAGTAGCATGGCACAAGATTGTGCCGATGAAGTTGCGCGACAAGCGAAGGTAGGAATTTGATATGGGTAAAAATATAACGGTTCTCGGTGCAGGAGCATGGGGTACTGCTTTCGGCCAAGTGCTGGCGGACGCAGGCAACACGGTGACCATGTGGGCCAAGGAGCAGCAGATTGTCGAGGGCATTCGCGATCACCACCACAACGCCGTGCGCCTGCCGTCCGTCGAAAAGTTGCCGGACAACATGACCGCCACTGGGGATCGCGCCGAAGCCGTCAAGAACGCGGACATCGTAGTCGTGGCCATCGCCGCGCAGTTCGCGCGAGTGGCACTCGTCGAATTCAAGGGACTGATTCCCGATCACGCCATCGTCGTCAGCCTGATGAAGGGCATCGAGCGTGGCACCAACAAGCGTATGGACGAAGTCGTCCGCGAATCCCTTGACTTGCCGGCCGACCGGTTCGCCGCCATTTCCGGACCGAACCTGTCCAAGGAAATCGCCGATCGTCATCCCGCCGCCACCGTGGTGGCTTGCACGAACCTCGATAATGCCACGAAGGTGGCCGAGGCATGCACCACCTCCTATTTCAAGCCGTTCGTGACCACCGACGTCATCGGCCTGGAAATGTGCGGCAGCCTGAAGAACGTGACCGCGCTGGCCGTGGGCATGGCCCGTGGTGCCGGCTACGGTGAGAACACCGCAGCCATGATCGAAACTCGTGGACTGGCCGAACTGACCGCGCTGGGCGTAGCCGCTGGCGCCGATCCCAAGACCTTCTTCGGCTTGGCCGGTGTGGGCGATCTCATCGCCACCTGTGGCTCTTCGCTGTCTCGTAACTATACGTTCGGCGCGAATCTCGGCAAGGGATTGACGGTCGAAGAGGCCACCAAGGTCAGCAACGGTGTGGCCGAAGGCGTGCCCACCACGGATGCGGTGGTGGCTCTTGGCGATCAGCTTGATGTGCCGACCCCGTTGGCGTATCAGATGAGCCGCGTGCTGAACGAAGGCATTTCCTGCTCGGAGATGCTTGCCGGACTGTTCGGTCACGAGGTTACCGGCGAATAACGAGAGAAGCGACGTATACGTGGCGTATACGTTGTACGTGCAAAGTCGCGTGGCGTATACGTCGTTGACGTGCACGAGTAGACTGGTGTGCGTCTCTTGTGCGCGGCGTTCCGAGCGCGGTTCGGTCCGGTTGGCGGTGCAAAGCATAGGCTTGAAAACGGTTGTAGTTTCAACAAAAGGATGGTTATGGCCAAGAAGCGTGTTGTGGTGCTCTATGGTGGGCGTGCAGACGAGCATTCGATTTCCTGCATCTCCACTGCCGGTGTGCTGGGGGCCATGGACACTGAACGGTTCGAGCCGATTCCGGTCGGCATCACCAAGGACGGCAAGTGGATCATCAATGGCGAAGATCCGCGTGGCTGGAACTTGGACGGCGGCGAGCTGCCGACCGTAAAGATCACCCCGGAATCGCGCCCGGTGATGCTTGACCCCTCTCGCGGACAGGACGGTTTCTTCATCGGCGAGCCCAGCCACATCAATTCCGCCGATTCCGGCTTCGGCACCAGCCTCGTCAGCATGTCCGACCCGGAAATGCACCATGTGCTGACCTCCCTTGGCCATGTGGACGCGGTACTGCCGGTGCTGCACGGCCCCTATGGCGAGGATGGTACGGTTCAAGGCCTGCTGGAAATGATGGGTGTGCCGTACGTGGGGTGCGGAGTGTTTGCTTCCGCCGCCTGCATGGATAAGCATTACACCAAGGTGGTACTGGATGCCGCCGGCATTCCCACCGCGCCCGGTGTGACGGTCGATGCGCGCAACTTCACCGCCGCCGATGTGCTTGCCGAGATCGAGGACGCCGGTCTTACTTATCCGCTGTTTGTCAAGCCTTCGCGCGCAGGCTCCAGCTTCGGTGTGACCAAAGTCGAGAAAGCCGATGACCGCGAGACCCAGCAGGATCGTCTGGCCGCCGCCATCGCCACCGCCGGCGAGCACGACTGGAAGGTGCTCGTCGAACAGGGGATTGATGGTCGCGAAATCGAATGTGCCGTGCTGTGCCCGAAGGCCGGTGACGAGCCCGAGGCCAGCTGGCCCGGCGAAATCGTGCTCGATCATCAGAACGACGACCAGTTCTACGATTTCGACTCCAAGTACATGGATGCCTCCGCCAGCCACGTGGAAGTGCCTGCCAATCTGCCGGTCAGCGTGCTTGAGGACGTGCGTGACGTGGCCCGTCGCGCGTTCAAGGCCGTGGATGGTGCCGGCTTGAGCCGTGTGGACACCTTCGTGACGCCTGATGGCACGGTGATGGTCAACGAAATCAACACCATGCCCGGCTTCACGCCGATTTCCATGTATCCCAAGGCTTGGGATGCCACCGGAGTGAGCTACACCGAACTCATCACGCGATTGATTGAGGGCGTGCTGAGGTAAGTGTGGTGCGGAATCGGCCGCAGGCCGGTTCCGCTATTGACACATCGCCCATACCTGTCAGTAATTCATGCCAAGTTTTCCTAAGTTCAACAGGCGTACAGCAAATGGCGAACGCAATTCACTTGCGCGCCAGTGTCAGGACAGATTAGGCGCATAGTTTCTTTTCTTGGATTCACGGGCCGCGCGAATGCCGCGCATACCAAGCCCGACTCCCCAGACTGTCGTCTGGATGATGTTGAGAAAAGGAACATTATGAACAACCTGCGTAAGATCGCGGCCGGCTCCCTCGCCGCCGTGCTCGCGTTCTCGATGGCCGCCTGCGGCTCGAGCAACGCCTCCTCCGATGGCACCGGCGAAAGCACCGGCAAGGCCGTCACCGTGAACGAAAAGTCCGCCAAAGCCACCTCCCTCGCCGACTTCGGCACCATGGAAGACCTCGAGAAGGCCGCCAAGGAAGAGGGCGCGCTGAACGTCATCGCCCTTCCGCACGACTGGTCCAACTACGGCGAGGTCATCGAGAGCTTCAAGAAGAAGTACCCGGAGATCAAGGTCACCGAGCTCAACCCGAACGCCTCATCCAAGGAAGAGCTCGACGCCGCCAAGACCAACAAGGGCACCGACGCCGCCCCCGACGTCTTCGATGTCGGCCAGGCCATCGCCGCCACCTCCACCGACTACTTCGCCCCGTACAAGGTGCAGGCCTGGGACAAGATCCCGGACACCGCCAAGGACGCCGACGGCGCCTACTACGCCGACTACACCGGCATCATGTCCGTGGGCTGGAACGCCGACAAGTACGGCGACATCAGCTCCCTGGACGACCTGCTCGACCCGAAGTTCGCCGGCACCGTGGCCCTCAACGGCAAGCCCGCCGAGGCTGGCGCCGCCTTCAACGGCTACCTGATGGCCAACCAGCTCGCCGGTGGCGACATCAACAACCTGCAGCCCGGCCTTGACTACTTCAAGAAGCTCAAGGAAGCCGGCAACCTGACCACCGTCGACGTGACCAACGGCACCATCGACTCCGGCCAGACCGGCGTGGTCTTCGACTGGACCTACAACCAGGCCTCCTACAAGAAGGAGCTCAAGGACAAGGGCGTGAACTGGAAGTACAAGACCTTCCCGAAGGCCCAGGTCGTCAGCTACTACAACCAGGCCATCAACAAGGACGCGCCGCACCCGGCCGCCGCCCGCCTGTGGGAGGAGTACCTGTACACCGCCGACGCCCAGAACCTGTGGTTCAAGGGCGGCGCCAACCCGGTGCTGCTCGATTCCATGAAGGAAGACGGCACCGTCGACCAGGCCACTCTGAAGGACGCCATCACCATCGAAGGCGAGCCGGTCTCCTACACCAACGACGACTCCACCCGCATCACCGAGTGGCTCCAGAACAACTGGGACAAGACGATCGGCAACTGAGGCACAGACCGATGACCGCCGCAATCGCACCCATTGCATCGAACGGACCTGCTGCCGCCAAGGCTGCAGGTCCGTCCGCTACTCCCGCTTCTCCTCTCTCCTCGGCGATGGCCAAGCACCGCCAGGAGCTGGGCACGCTCGCCACCACGCTCCCGTTCTTCGCCTACACCGCCTGCTTCCTGCTCGCACCCACCGTCATCGTGATTGTCGGTGCATTCCAGGATCGCAGCGGCAACTTCACGCTCGCGAACTTCAATAAGATGTTCGAGGCCAACACCATCGCCGCATTCGGCACCTCGATTCTGGTGTCTTTAGCATCCTCTCTGATCGGCGCAGTGGTGGGCGCGCTCGCTTCCTACGCACTGGTCATTGGTGCCAAGCCGAACGGCCTGCTGCGTCGTATGGTCTCCGCCATCTCCTCCGTGCTTGCTCAGTTCGGCGGCGTGATGCTCGCGTTCGCGTTCATCGCCACCATCGGCATCAACGGTATCGGCACCATGCTTATCAAGACACTGACCGGCTACACCGTGAACCCGAACTGGCTCAGTTCGTTGCCGGGCCTGGTGACCATCTACTGCTACTTCCAGATTCCGCTGATGATCATCATCTTCCTGCCCGCGGTCGATTCGATCCGTCCACAGTGGCGCGAGGCATGCGAATCCCTCGGTGGCAACACGTTCCAGTACTGGACGCGCGTGGCCTGCCCGATTCTGGCACCCCGCTTCATCTCCGCGTTCCTGCTGCTGTTCGCCTCCGCGTTCTCCGCATACGCGACCGCCGCGGCCCTGTTCTCCCAGCGTTCGATTCTGGTGCCGCTTATGATCCAAGGTGCCATGCGCAACGAACTGGACCCCAACCAGCAGGGCTTTGCCCAGGTGCTGGCATTCGCAATGATCATCGTCGTGGCCATCGTCATGCTGTTGAGCCACGCCGTGGAAAAGAGGGCCGGACGTTGGCAATGACCGAAACTTCCGCAACCAAGCCGCCGCAGCTGCGCGCCGCTCGTGCGCGTAAACAGAGCATCATCAAATTCGTGATCCTGTTCGTCACCCTGGCGTTCCTGTTCGTGCCGCTGCTGGCCATGCTCATCTTCACCCTGCGTCACCCGCTGTCCGGCCGCTGGTCGGCCGCGCCGTGGATCGCGATTTTCACCGGCAACGGCGAGTCGCTGGGTGCCGACCTGACCGTGCTGTGGCAGGGCATCGGCACCTCGCTGGCCCTGAGCGCGGTCACCGTGGTGATCATGCTGGTGCTGCTGGTGCCCACCATGGTCATCGTGCATATTCGCTCCAAGGTTTTGGAGCGCGCGATCGAATGGGTGGCCACGCTGCCGCTGACCATCCCGGCCATCGTGCTGGTGGTGGGTTTGGGCCCGATCTACCGCTGGCTGTCCGCCGACGTGCTGAGCACCAACCCAATCTGGCTGTGCTTTGCCTACGTGATTCTCGTGATGCCGTTCGCCTTCCGCGCGCTCGCCGTGGGGCTTAACTCCATCGACGTCAAGACGCTGGTCGAGGCATCCCGCTCGCTCGGTGCCTCCTGGCCCAAGGTGTTCTTCAAGGTGATCATCCCGAACCTATGGCAGTCGATTCTCTCGGCATCCTTTATCTCCATCGCCGTGGTGCTGGGCGAATACACCGTCGCCTCGCTGCTCGGCCGTATGAACCTGCAGGTCGCGCTCTACCAGCTCGGCCAGTCCAATTCTCAAATCTCCACCGCCATGTCGCTGCTGGCTCTGCTCTTCGGTGCGGTGCTCCTCGTTGCGCTCGACCTGATCTCCGACGCAATGCGCAAGTCAAGGGAAGGTAAGTAACCTGATGAACAGCAATTCGATTTTCACCCGTCGCCATGCCGGTGCCGATGCCGCGGCTTCTGTTTCGGCGCCCGCCACCACGTCCGCTGCCGCCGAGGACGCCTTCAAGAACGATCCCACCGCCACCCTCGAAGGCGTGCGCGGCAAGGACGTGACCAAGGCCGCCAAGGCCCTGCTCAAAGACAGCGTCAAGCGCGGCGGCGGCTCCATCCAGATGCGCGACGTCGTCAAGATCTACCCCGGCTCCACCGTTCACGCGCTCGACGACTTCAACCTGGACATCAAGCCCGGCGAAATGGTCGTGCTGCTCGGCGGCTCCGGCTGCGGCAAGTCCACCGCGCTGCGCTCGCTCGCCGGCCTCGAAGACATCCAGGGCGGCCGCATCATGGTCGGCGGCCAAGACGTCACCGGCGTGCCGGTCAACAAGCGCGAGATGGCCATGGTGTTCCAGGCCTACTCGCTTTTCCCGCACATGACCGCCCTGGAGAACGTGGAATTCGGCCTCGAAGTGCGCGGCATGGGCAAGGCAGAACGCCGCAAGATCGCCATGGAACAGCTGGAGCTCGTGGGACTTGCCGATCAGGCCAAGAAGTACACGCAGCAGATGTCCGGCGGCCAGCAACAGCGCGTGGCCCTGGCCCGCGCGCT